>Ga0075289_1000012_pt1 | contig 20279 bp, 16 predicted proteins | sample SF_Rice_20C_80N__4_FD_69764 | JGI IMG/M metagenome (GOLD analysis project Ga0075289, IMG submission 69764) | Rice paddy soil microbial communities from Twitchell Island, California, USA - SF_Rice_20C_80N_103 | ecosystem: Environmental > Terrestrial > Soil > Paddy field/soil | place: USA... | reverse complement strand
TCGGCCTGATCGGCTTGGTTTGGCTGCACGTGTGGCTGCGTCTGCAGGTCGTCCACATGGGTTATGTGCTTTCGACAACAAGCAAGTTGCAGCACCGCTTGGAGCAGGAAAACCGCGAATTGAAAATCGAATTGGCAATGATGACTTCACCGGATCGATTAGAATCTTTGGCGCGGCGTCGTTTGGGGCTCCAACAACCGGAGAAAGGACAGGTCATCGTCCTGCCATGAGGCGCTCCGTGCAGCGGACCGGCAATCGGCTCGGCGTTGCTAAAATTCTATTTCTCGGCCTCTTCCTGGTGATCGGCGGGCGCGCCATCCAGCTGCAAATCCTGCAGGGCGACAAACTTATGCGGCTCGGAGAACGTCAGCATCTGAAAGAATGGATCGTGCTGCCCAAGCGCGGCGCTTTGTTCGATCGGACCGGCGAGCCGCTGGCGTTGAGCATGGAGTCTCACTCGGTGTATGCCCGTCCGCATCGAATTCATGATCCCGACAAAATGAGTCAGGCGCTCTCGCGCATTCTCAACATGCGCGCAGCCGAAGTCAAAGAAAAACTAACGGCGAAAAAGCCTTTCGTTTGGATACGACGGCAGGTGTCTTCGGCGGAAGCCGAGAAGATTCAAGTGCTCAATGCCGAGGGAATCGGCATGTTTTATGAGCCCAAGCGCTACTATCCCCAGGGCCAGTTAGCCGGCCAGTTGATCGGTTTTGTCGGACGCGACTCCGAAGGGCTCGAAGGCGTCGAGCTCAAGTACAACGATTATATTCGCGGCGAGACCGGTTCATCGATCGCGGAGCGCGACGCGCTCGGCAGGCGAGTGCTGGTTCAGGGCGTCGAGGGGCTGCATATCCCGCCGGGCAGCGACATTCATCTAACCCTGGACACCTCGATTCAGCATATGGCGGAGAAGGAGCTCGAAGCTTCAATTCTCAAGTATCGCGCCAAAGCCGGTGTCGCCATTGTCGTGGAGCCATTTACCGGCGAAGTGCTCGCGCTGGCGAATTATCCGTCATTTGATCCTAATAACTACACCAAACATTCGGCCGAGCAACGGCGCAATCGCGCAGTGACGGATAGTTTCGAGCCGGGCTCGACGTTCAAAACCGTGCTCGCCGCCGCCGCGCTCGAAGAAGGCGTCGTCGGCAAGGATGACCTCTTTTATTGCGAGATGGGCAAGTATTCGTACGCAGGCAAGATCATTCATGACACCCACCCGCATGGCTGGCTGCCGTTCTCAAAAATTCTTCAGGTGTCGAGCAATATTGGTTTTACCAAGGTTGCCGAAAAACTGAAGAAGGACCGTTTCTTCAGATACATCGAGAAATTCGGCTTTGGGCAAATAACCGGCATCGATGTGCCCGGCGAAGTATCTGGCCTTTTGCGCCGGCCGGAGAAGTGGTCGGCGATTGATTTGGCCACGCATGCTTTCGGCCAAGGATTGTCGGCGACGCCCATGCAGCTTGTCATGGCCTATGCGGCAATCGCCAACGGCGGATTTCTCATGCGGCCGTATGTGATGCGCCGCGCCGTCGGTCCGGCGGGAGAAACGTTACTAGAAAACCAACCGCATGTCGCCCGGCGCGTAATATCCGAGAAAACGGCGACGCTGCTGTCGTCCATACTCCAGGACGTGACGACCGAAGGCGGCACTGGGTTCATGGCCAACGTCGACGGATTCGATGTTGCCGGAAAGACCGGCACGGCGCAGAAAGCCGATCCGGTTCACGGTGGTTACGCTGCTAAAAAGCGCGTCGCCTCTTTCGTCGGCTTCGTTCCGGCCCATAGCCCGCGCTTGGTAGCTTTGGTGCTCATCGATGAGCCCGAAGTGAACGTCTATGGCGGCGTTGTGGCTGCGCCGGTGTTCCGTAATATCGCGCAAGGAGCTTTGCGTCATCTTGCGGTGGCACCACGGAAGGCGGCGTCCATTCCCGCTGCGCCGAGCCGGCTCGAGCCGCTCCGGCAACTGGTCAAACGTCCCACGGTTAAGGCAGCAGATAATGGTGCTGACGCAACCCCGGACTTCGTCGGCCTGAGTCTCCGCGAAGCTTTAGAAAAGGCCCAATCCTTAAGGGTCAAAGTTCGCTTACAAGGTAACGGCTACGTCGTTAAGCAGACGCCGGCGGCTGGAGATCGCTGGCATGAAGAGGGAGTCCTGGTTTTAAGTTTACAGGGTTGACCGCAATGCGCATCAAGGACTTCCTCAAGATCGATACGATCGAGAAAATGGGAGGCGATTTCGACCAAGAGGTCGGCGGGCTATGCTACGACTCGCGTAGGGTCGGACCCGGCCGGATTTTTTTTGCAATTCCCGGCGAGAAGGCCGATGGCCATGATTTCATCGCCGAAGCCGTCCGGCGCGGCGCTGCAGCCGTCGTGTTTTCGCGCGAGGGTGACTGGCCGCGCGCGGCGGCATGGGTGCGGGTCAAGGATGTTCGCCGAACAATGGGTCTGTGGGCGGCGCATTTCCACGGCCGGCCGAGTGAAAAACTTCGGCTCGTCGGCGTCACCGGCACAAACGGCAAGACGACCGTTACATACCTGGTCGAGTCGGTGCTTGGCGCCGCCGGCTGGCAACCGGGCGTGATCGGCACGATCAATTATCGCTATGCCGGACAGGAAATCCCTTCGCATCACACGACGCCGGAGTCGATCGACTTGCAGGCGATGATGTCCGAGATGTTGCGCGCGGGCGCCGAGGCCGTTGCAATCGAAGTATCGTCTCACGCTCTAGCGCAGGAAAGAGTGCGCGGCTTGGATTTCGATGTGGGCGTGTTTACGAATTTGTCGCGCGATCATCTCGACTATCATCGAGATATGGACGAATACTTTTCGGCCAAGTCGAAGCTCTTCACCGATTATTTGAAAGCCAGCACCAAGCCGCGCAAAGCCGCGGTGATTTATGGCGATGACCCATGCGGGAGCCGACTGATCGAACAGCTGGGTTCGAGCGGTCTCGAGGTGTGGAGCTACGGCGAAGGCAAGCAGTGGGATGTGCATCCGCTAAAGGTCGAGAGGGATGTCGGCGGTCTCCGCGGCACGATCCAAGCAAGAGAGCAGCGGATCGAATTCCATTCGCCGCTCATCGGCGCGGCGAATTTACAGAATATCCTCGGCGCAGTGGGCATTGGCCGGGCGCTGGGCGTCGACGCCGGCCTCATCGCTCAAGGGATTCGTCGGCTCAAGTCGGTTCCGGGTCGGCTCGAAAAGGTTGCCAACAACCGCGGCCTTACGATCCTGGTCGACTACGCGCATTCGCCGGACGCGCTTGAAAAAGTGCTCGGCGCGGTTCGGCCGCTAACCGAAGGAAAGCTGATTTGTGTTTTCGGCTGCGGCGGCGATCGGGATCGCGGCAAGCGTCCATTGATGGGTGAAATTGCCGCGCGTTTGAGCGACCTCGTCGTGCTCACTTCCGATAACCCGCGGAGCGAGGAGCCTTTGACGATTCTCGACGAGGTAGCAGCCGGGGTTAAAAAAACCCCCCTAAAAATGCTCGCGCGGTCCGAGCTTGGCTTCCGAGCAGGCGGTGCTCAATCTGGGCGCGGTTATATTCTCGAGCCAGATCGGCGCAAAGCTATCGGCATTGCGATTGACGCGGCATCTGCGGGCGATCTGGTTTTAATCGCCGGCAAGGGACATGAAGATTATCAAATTCTGGGCGCAAACAAGATCCATTTAGATGATCGGGAAGTGGCTCGCGAAGCACTAGCTCGGCAAGCGAGCGCATAAACGGCCGGGGATGGGATGGAGCAAGGCAGAGCTACTCGCGGCCACGGGCGGTAAGGTCCAGCGCGAGGGAAAGACGACGCGTTTCGGAGAAGTCGTGACCGATTCGACCAAGGTCAAAAAAGGCTCCGTTTTCGTCGCGTTGAAAGGCGAGCGCCACGATGCGCATCGCTTCGTTCCGGATGCGCTGCGGCGCGGCGCGGCATGCGTCGTCGTCCATCGCGCCGTCCCTGCCAATCTTGGCGCGGCCGCTGTAGTGAAAGTGGGCGACACGCTAAAAGCCTTGGGCGCCCTCGCCCACTACCGGCGCGAGAAGTTCGGCCCCAAGGTATTGGCCATCACCGGTTCCAACGGCAAGACCACCACCAAGGAAATGGTTGCGGCGATTCTCGAAGAAGCGACGCTCGGCGGCGAGCCGCTGCGCGGAAAAGTTTTGAAAACCGAAGGCAACTTCAACAACCTCGTGGGTCTGCCGCTGACGCTTCTGCGGCTCCGGCGACGCGATAAGGTGGCGGTCGTCGAGCTCGGCACCAATCGGCCCGGTGAGATCGAGCGCCTGGCGGAGATCGCCGACCCGGATGGTGCCATCATCACGTCCGTGGCCGCCGCGCATTTGGAAGGTCTGAATAGTTTAGCCGGCGTGGCGCGGGAAAAAGGCGCGCTCTATGGGCACGTCCGCCACGACGGGGCGATCGCGGTCAATCTCGACGATGCGCGGGTCAAACGGCTTGCGGCGCGCTTCGCCGGCAAAAAAATAACCTATGGGAGAGGCGGCGCTGTGCGGGCGCGCTCCTGGCGCATGCGCGGCGCAAGTGGAATTGTGGTTATGCTGGAAGCCGGCCGTGAGCGCTGCGAGGTTCGCCTCAACTATCTCGGCCGGCACAATATTTCAAACGCGCTCGGCGCAGCCGCATTGACCCTCGGCGCCGGTGTCAAGCTTGGCGCTGTTCGGCGCGGCTTGGAGAAGGCGAAACCTTTTTCTTTGCGCATGCAAGTCGAAGACTGGCAAGGGACCGCCATCATCAATGACGCCTATAACGCCAACCCGGCATCGATGAGAGCGGCGCTCGAAACACTCGCGGATGTCAAATGCCGCGGCCGGCGAATCGCCGTGCTGGGCGATATGTTCGAACTCGGCCGGCGCAGCTCCGCCGAGCATCGATCCTTGGGCAAAGCGGCAGCCGGCGCGGGCATCGATAATCTCTATCTGCTCGGTGCCCAGGCGGGCGAGGTGCGTGCCGGTGCTTTGAAAGGCGGCATGCGGCCGGAGCAAGTTATTATTGGCAAGGACCATGCGGATCTCGCGGCTCAACTGCGCGAGCGTGTAAAGCCCGGGGATTGGCTGCTCGTTAAGGGCTCGCGCGGCATGAGAATGGAGCGAGTCTTGGAAACGCTCAGGCGTGGAAGGACATAGGAGATTGGTTTTGCTTTATTACTTGTCATTCCCGCTCTCGATGACCTATTCCGGCTTCAACGTTTTTCGTTACATCACGTTTCGCGCTGCCATGGCCGCGCTGCTCGCGCTGGTCATCTCGTTTCTGCTGGGACCCTGGCTGATTCGGACTTTGACCGAGAAACAGATCGGCCAGCAAATTCGCGACGACGGTCCGGCCTCTCATGCGATCAAGGCGGGGACGCCGACGATGGGCGGCGCCTTGATCATTCTGGCGCTTTTCTTCTCGACGATCATGATGGCCGACATCGCCAACCGTTACGTTCTGCTCGCGCTGATCGCCACGCTCGGCACCGGCGTCGTCGGCTTCGCCGACGATTATTTGAAATTGACTCGCAAAAATAGCAAGGGGCTCTCACCACGAGGTAAGTTATTCGGCCAATTCTTAGTCGCGTTCGTGGTCGCGCTGGCGCTGTATTTCCAGCCGCGCTTCAGCACCGAGATCGCCGTGCCGTTCATCAAAACTTTTCGCTTCGATCTCGGTCTCTTCTACATTCCTTTTGCCATGCTGGTGATCGTTTGCACTTCAAACGCAGTCAATCTGACCGATGGTCTGGATGGCTTGGCGATCGGCCCAATCATGGTTGCCGCCGGCACCTATGCGGTGATCGCCTACGTAACCGGTCATTTAAAGCTTGCGGAATATCTGCAGATTCCTTACGTGGCCGGTGTCGGCGAGCTCGCCGTCTTCTGCGCCGCGGTCGTCGCTGCGGGGTTGGGCTTTCTTTGGTACAACGCCTATCCGGCGCAGATGTTTATGGGCGACGTCGGTTCGCTCTCCCTGGGCGCGGCGCTCGGCGTTGTCGCGGTGATGACCAAAAATGAAATTCTTCTGATCATCGTCGGCGGCGTTTTCGTGATCGAGGCCCTGTCGGTCGTCTTCCAGGTCGTCTCGTACAAGGTCCGGCGCAAAAGAGTTTTCCTGATGGCACCGATTCATCATCACTACGAGCTCAAAGGCTGGAAAGAGCCGCAAATCATCGTGCGCTTCTGGATCATTTCCTTTGTTTGCGCCGTAATCGGTTTGAGCACCTTGAAACTTAGATGAAGATGCCCAACGTCGATGGATCTCTCAGACAAACGAATTTTGGTGATCGGCCTGGCGCGCACCGGCCGCGAATGCGCCCGCTTTCTTGCTCAACGAGGAGCCCGCGTGTGGGTTACCGATCGGCGCGCTGCTGCTGATCTCAAATCGGAGATCGAGAGCCTTGAAGGATTAGGTATCCATTATTGCCTCGGCGGCGAAGAAGCGGCTTGGCTTGACGGCCTCGACTCCGTGATTCCCAGCCCCGGCATCCCGCAGGTGAATACGCTGCTGCAACAAGCGGCCGCGCGGGGGATTTCGGTCATTGGCGAAATCGAGCTCGCATACGGTTTTTTTAACGCTCCGCTGGTGGCGATCACCGGCACCAACGGCAAGAGCACGACGACGACGCTAATCGGTGAAATGATCAAAGCGAGCGGACAAAAAGCTTTTGTCGGCGGTAATCTGGGTGCTCCGTTCGTCGGCGCCCTCGGAGAAAATTGGGATTGGGGCGTGCTCGAGATCAGCAGCTTTCAATTGGAATGGATCGACAAGTTTCGCCCGCGCATCGCCGTGTTGCTCAACGTGACCGAAGACCACTTGGATCGCTATGCGAGCTTTGCTGATTATCGCGCGGCCAAAGAGCGTATTTTCGAGGCCCAAACCGGCGATGACGTGGCGATCATCAACCGCGACGATCCTTTGGTTTGGGACATGCGCGATCGCATCAAGGCGCGGGTGATCTCCTTCGGTTTTTCGGAGACGGCGGAGGGAGCGTGTGCGGCGGGCGACGAGATCGTGTGGCGCGCGGGGGCTAAGAAAGAACGTTTTCCGCTTCACGGCGCGAAGCTTCACGGCGTGCATAATCTCGAAAACATGATGGCGGCGGTGACAGCGGCAAAATGTGCCGGCGTGGAAAGCGCGACCATTCAACAGACGCTGGAAAATTTTCCCGGGCTCGAGCACCGTCTCGAGTTTGTTCGGGAAAAAGGCGCGGTTCGTTACTACAACGATTCCAAGGGCACCAACGTCGGAGCCGTGGTGAAATCGCTTGCCAGCTTTGAAAAACCGGTGATCTTGCTCGCGGGAGGAGTCGATAAGGGCGGCGATTACGCCCCATTGCAAGACGGCATCAGGCGGAAGGTTCGCCGCTTGGTGCTATTCGGTCAAGCTAAGGAAATTATCGCGCGCGCCTTGGGAACGCTTACCGAAACCGTGATCGTTGACGATCTCCATGCGGCGGTTCGCGATGCGGCGTCGCATGCGCGAGCCGGCGACGTGGTGCTGCTCTCGCCGGCCTGCTCGAGCTTCGACCAGTTTCGCAATTACGCCGAACGTGGAAAAGTTTTTAAGAGTCTCGTGCAACAATTATGAGAGACGGGTTGGCAGTCGACAAATGGATCTTGCTCGCGGTCGCGGGACTGCTGGCGCTGGGCATGACGATGGTGTTGAGCACCAGTTATCTCTACTCGCAGGAGCGCTATGGCGACGGCACCTATTTTTTTCGCAAACAACTGATTGCCATGGGCGCCGGCCTGATCGCGCTGGTGGCGTGCTCCATAGCGCCTTCCACGTATTATCGGCGCTTTGCCTATCCGCTCTTGGCCATCAGTTTCATCGTTCTCGTCATGGTGCTCATCCCTGGTCTTGGCGTTAACCGCGGCGGCGCCCGGCGTTGGATCATGTTTCCGGGATTCGCATTTCAGCCGTCCGAATTGGCTAAACTTTCGATCGTCTTTTACCTGGCGCATTCCATGGCCAAAAAGGCGGATATGATCCGCACTTTTGCGGTCGGCGTTTTGCCGCATCTGCTCATCAGCGGTGTTTTTGCCGGCCTGCTTTTGCTCGAACCGGATTTCGGCACGGCGCTGATTTTGACGATGATGCTTTACTTCATGCTATTCATCGGCGGCGTCCGCGTCAGGCATTTGTTATCGACAGCTTTGCTGGCCTTGCCGGTCCTGGCGTACGTGATGATGACGGCGCAATACCGCCTGCGGCGGCTGATGACGTTTTTGGATCCGTGGAGCGATGCGACTGGCAGCGGCTTTCACGTGATTCAATCATTAATTGCTTTCGGCTCGGGCCAATTATTCGGCCGCGGACTTGGAGAAAGCCGGCAAAAGCTCTTTTATCTACCCGAGGCGCACACTGACTTTGTTTATTCGGTAGTCGGTGAAGAATTGGGTTTGCTCGGCGCCCTGGCAGTGTTGGCGCTATTCGGCGTGATCATCGTGCGCGGTCTTCGGCTGACGGCCAAGATCGAAGAACCTTTCGACCAGTATTTGGCCTTCGGCTTGACGGTGCTGCTCGGTCTTCAGGCCTTGATTCACATGGGCGTGGTCATGGGATTGATGCCGACCAAGGGACTGGTCCTGCCGTTTATCAGCTACGGCGGCTCGGCCATGGTGATCAATTTGATGGAGGCGGGAATTTTACTGGGCCTGTCGCGCCGGAGGCTCTAGATGCGCGTGATTTTCGCCGGCGGGGGAACCGGTGGGCACCTGTTTCCCGGACTGGCGGTGGCGCGGGAGTTTCAACGGCGCGATCCCGCGGCGGAAATTTTGTTTGTCGGCACTGCACAAGGGATCGAGTTTCGCGTACTACCGAAGGAAGGATTCAAGCTGGAAACTCTGGAAGTCAAAGGAATCAAGGGGCGAGGGATGCGCGGTTGGCTCGATGCCGCTTACGGCGTGCCGGCAAGTCTGGTGCGTTCACGGGCCATCATAAAAAAATTTCGTCCCGACTGCGTTATCGGTCTCGGCGGGTATGCCTCAGGGCCGGTGCTGCTGGCGGCTAAATTGGCCGGGATAGATTGCGCAATCATGGAACAAAATCTCCGCCCCGGTTTCACCAACAAAATTCTCGGCCGTTGGGTGCACCGAGTGTTTACCGCCTATGCGCAGAGCGCCGCGTTTTTTCCGGGCGCGCACGTAATCGAGGCAGGCAATCCGGTGCGCTGGCAAAAGCTTCCGGACATCGCCAAACGGGGAAAATTTTCGCTGCTGGTTTTCGGCGGCAGCGGCGGCGCCCGGCGCATCAATTATGCCGCTGTCGATGCGCTGAAAAGTTTGACCGACCTCAAGGATCGACTGTTTATCACGCATCAAACCGGCGCATTGGATTTCGCCGTGATTAAAGCGGCCTATGCTTCCTTGCCGTTCGAGGCCGATGTGACGCCGTTTATCGATGCCATGGACGCCGCTTATGCGATGGCGGATTTGGTGCTTTGCCGGGCGGGCGCGACCACCGTGGCCGAGCTCACTGTCTTCGGCAAAGCCGCGATTTTGGTGCCGTATCCTTATGCGATCTACGATCATCAGCGCGGCAATGCCCAAGCGCTGCAGGACCAAGGCGCCGCTGAGATGATTTTGGATCAGCATCTGGACGGTAAGATCTTGGCGGAAAAAATTCGCGGGTATTTATCCGATAGCGCGCGGATCAACAGGATGGCGGCGGCGGCTCGCGCCGCAGGACGGCCTGACGCGGCGGCGCGAATCGTCGATGAATGTTACGCGTTGGCGCGGGCATAACGGCTTGGTTGCGCAATTTTCATGCTGCAAAAGAAGCACAAAATTCATTTCGTCGGCATCGGCGGTATCGGCATGAGCGGCATTGCCGAGGTGTTGTTGAACTCGGGTTACGTGGTGAGCGGTTCTGACGTGCAGGAGAGCGAGACAACGCGGCGGCTGCGTTCGCTGGGGGCGCGCGTGTTCGTGGGCCATGAAGAGGAAAACCTCGCCGGTGATCCTTCGGTGGTGGTGATCTCAACGGCGGTCAAATATTCCAATCCGGAGGTGCTCGAAGCGCGGCGCCGCCATATTCCGGTGATTCCGCGCGCCGAAATGCTCGCCGAGCTCATGCGCATGAAATTTGGCATTGCGGTGGCGGGCAGCCATGGCAAGACCACGACCACTTCCATGATTGCGGCGGTATTGAGCACGGCCGGGCTGGATCCGACGATGGTGATCGGCGGCCGAGTGCGCATGTTCGGCACCAATGCAAAAATGGGCCAGGGCGAGATTCTGGTCGCCGAAGCGGACGAAAGCGACGGCAGCTTCCTGTTGCTGTCGCCGATCATCGCGGTGGTGACCAATATCGACAAAGAGCACATGGACTTCCATCAGACGATGGAACGGCTGGATGAAAGTTTTCTCACTTTCATCAACAAGATTCCATTCTACGGCTTGGCGGTGCTCTGCGTCGATGACGCTCGCGTGCGCGGCCTGATGGCCAAAGTGCGAAAACGCTTTACGACTTACGGCCTCTCGCCGGAAGCGGATTTCTCGGCGCAGCACCTCAATCCGATTGCCGCCGGAATCGAATGCGCTGTCACGCACCGCGGCAAATTGCTGGGCAAACTGCGCTTGCATTCGCCCGGGCGGCATAGCGCCACCAATGCGTTGGCGGCCGTCGCCGTCGCTCACGAGTTGGAAATTCCCTTCGCGCAGGTCGGCGAGGCGTTCGATGCCTTTACGGGTATTCACCGCCGTTTTGAAGTGAAAGGAGAGCCCGGGGGGATTTTGGTTATCGACGATTACGGCCATCATCCGACCGAGATTCGTGCCACCATCGGCGCGATCCGGGACAGCTGGAAGCGACCGTTGACGGTGATCTTTCAGCCGCACCGCTTCACGCGCACCAAAGATCTGTTTGATGAGTTCTTGACCGCCTTCGAAGGGGCGGACCGCCTCGTGCTGACGGAAATTTACGGCGCCGGCGAGGACCCAATTGCCGGCGTGAGCGGCGAGGCCTTGTATCAAGCGATCAAGCGCAAAGGCCACCTGGACGTGGAATTCATTCCCGACAAGAACGACATCGTCGCGCGCCTTGGCGGCGGACTTTCGAAAGGCGACGTCGCATTGACCCTCGGCGCCGGCGATATTTACAAGGTCGGCGAAGCTTTGGTCGAAGCGCTGAAGTGAATGAAAATGGCAGACTGGAGTGACGGAGTATTGGAGTGATGGAGTGTTGGGAAGTCGGAGACCGGCCAACGCTCCGTGACTGCTTCGCTGCAATCGATTTGTGATGTTGGCAATGATTGAAACGGGAGACGACTCGCCACTGGGGCGGGAGCTCAAACAACTCGCCGGTTTGAAGCTCAAATGCTCTGAGGCTTTGGCGCGCTACACGTCGATGAAAATCGGCGGGCCGGCGGACTATTTCATCGAGGTGGCCAACGAGGCCGCATTGGCCGAACTGTTGCCGGTTCTCAAGCGCCACCGGTGCGATTTTTATCTGCTTGGCAACGGCAGCAACGTTTTAATCAGCGACCGCGGCGTTCGCGGCGCTGTGATTCGCTTGGGTGAAGAATTCAAAACTGTGCAATGGCGTGAAGCCGACGGCGCCGTGCACGCGAAGGCGGGCGCTGCCTGTGCGCTGCCACAACTGGTGCGAGAAGCGTCGCGGCGAGGTTATGCCGGCTTGGAGTTTGCCGAAGGCATCCCCGGTAGTGTCGGCGGTGCCTTGTATATGAATGCCGGAGCCTATGGCACGGAATTCGAGAAAGTAGTCGAGCTCGTCGAAGCGATGACGGGTGAAGGAAAACCGATGCAGCTCGCGCGGGAACAAATGACTTTCAGCTACCGCGACTCGCATTTGCCGGCGCGCACAGTGGTGACTCGCGTGACGCTGCGCCTGGAAAAATCCGACGCCGTGCGGGTTAGTGCGAAGGTGCGTGAGCTGACGAGCAGAAGAAAACAGAGCCAGCCGTCGGGTTTTCCAAATTCCGGATCGATGTTTCGCAATCCTTCCGGCGATTACGCGGGGCGACTGATCGAGGCTGCGGGTCTCAAAGGCAAGCGAATCGGCCAGAGTCAGATCTCCGAGAGGCATGCGAACTTTTTTATCAACCTGGGCGGCGCCAAAGCGGTGGAGGTGCGCCAGCTGATGGCTCTGGCGCAAACCGAAGTTCGTAGACGATTCGGCGTAGAATTGGTGCCGGAGATAAAATTTTGGGGCGACTGGCCGGCGGATTGAGCGGAAAATGCAGTTGAAAGTTTATCGCCGGGACAACCGGAAAAAGGGCGAATGGCGCGGGCGCCGGGTTTTTTTGCGCGTTGGCGGGATTGCCGGCGTGATTCTCTCAGCGTGGGTCCTTTATCGCGTCAGTGCTCCGCTCGCGATTGCCGCCGTTTCGCTCCGCGATTTTGTTTTCGAGAGCCAGTATTTTTCCGTGCGCGAGATTCAAGTACGCGGCGCCAACAAGGTCAGCGGGGATGAGGTCATTGCCATGGCCGGACTGCGCCGCGGCATGAGCACCTGGGATATCGATCTCGGAGCCATCGAAAAAAAGATCGGGCGACATCCCTGGGTGCGCCGGGTTTTTGTGCGGCGCGAGTTCCCGCGCCGCATCATCATCGACGTGGAGGAACGGACTCCAAAGGCGATCGTCGCGCTGCGTAAGCTTTACTACGTCGACGCGGACGGCGTGGTCTTTAAGGAAGTCGGGCCTGGGGAGAATGTAAAGCTGCCGCTCCTCACCGGGCTACGCGCTGAACAGTTCACGGCGGCCGATCCTTCCACGCGCAAGCGCATTCGGGATGCGCTCCGGCTGAGCGAGATGATGGTCCAGCGTTCGCATTCGCTGTCGGAAATTCATTTCGCCAAGCCCGATCGCCTGGTGGTCTACACGACGGCCTATCCGATCGCGCTGCACATGGGCTGGGGAAACTGGGCGGAAAAGCTGACTCGGATGGAACGGCTACTCGCGCTCTGGAAGGGGAATGAGCGACGATTGGCCTCTTTGGACATGAGTTTCAGCGATCAGGTGGTGGCGCATTTGCGCCGGGTCGAAAAATAACCGGTAGAAAAGACTCGACGGAGCTATGGCGAAGAAAAACAGCATTGTAGTCGGACTAGACATAGGCACATCCAAGGTTTGTGCGGTCGTCGGCGAGATGACCGAGAGCGGGGTCGAGATCATCGGTGTCGGCTCGCATTCGTCGCAGGGGCTGCGCAAAGGCGTGGTGATCAATATCGAGGGCACGGTGAACTCGGTCAAGAAGGCCGTCGAAGAGGCCGGACTCATGGCGGGATGTGAAATCCACACGGTGTATACAAGTATTTCCGGCGGCCACATCAAGGCGTTCAACAGCCACGGCATTGTCGCGGTAAAAAATAAGGAAGTGACGCAGCGCGATCTGGAACGGGTCATCGACGCGGCGCGAGCCGTGGCGATACCCATGGACCGAGACGTGCTCCACGTGTTGCCGCAGGATTACATTATCGATGATCAGGACGGTATTCGCGAGCCGTTGGGCATGTCCGGCGTGCGTCTCGAAGCAAAGGTTCATATCGTGACCGGCGCGGCCACATCGGCGCAAAATATCGTCAAGTGCTGCAACCGCACCGGACTGAGCGTTGCCGAGATGGTTTTAGCCCCATTGGCGGCAGCCGAGGCCGTGCTGACCGACGAAGAACGCGAGTTGGGCGTGGTGCTCATCGACGTGGGAGGCGGCACCACCGACATCGCCATCTATCATGACGGTGTTGTCAAGCATACTGCGGTGGTCGGCATCGGCGGTAATCACGTCACCAATGACATCGCCGCCGGATTGCGGACGCCGTTCAACGATGCCGAACGCATCAAGCAGCGTTACGGCTTTGCCAAGGCGTCGATGGTCGCGGCTGATGAACGAGTCGAAGTGCCGAGTGTGGCGGGAAAGTGCGCGGGGAGCGTCTCGCGGCAGATTCTCTGCGAGATCATCGAGCCGCGCCTGGATGAGATCTTCGAGCTGGTTCAAAAGGAAGTCGCGAAATCCGGGTTCGAGGGCGCGCTGACTTCAGGAATCGTTATCACGGGCGGATCGATGCTCTTGCCGGGTGCTGTGGAAATGGCCGAACGCTCATTCGGCTTACCGGTGCGGCTGGGGGTTCCAGCGCACGTGCGCGGGCTCATCGATATCATCGGCAACCCGACCTACGCCACCGGAGTGGGTCTGGTCCTGCACGGTATGAAGCGTCACGAGCGCGCCGTCTATCGCGCCCGGGACGATAAGATTTTGTCCAAGGTCAAGCATCGCATGTCGGATTGGTTGAATGAATTTTTTTGATCGGAAAATAAACTTAAAAGACTCTTTCTAGAGGAGGAAAGATCATGTTTGAAATTGTCGAACAAAATAGTCTGAGTGCCCGCATCAAGGTGATCGGCATCGGCGGCGGCGGCGGCAACGCAGTCAACACAATGATCGGCGCCAAGCTCGGCGGCTGCGATTTCATGGTGGCGAACACCGACGCACAGTCCCTGGAAGCGAGCCAGGCGCCGGTGCGGATTCAGCTTGGCGGTATGGTCACCAAGGGTTTGGGGGCAGGCGCGAATCCGGAAATCGGTCGGCGGGCGGCGCTGGAAGATCAGGAGATGATCCGAGAGTATCTCGACGGCTCGGACATGATCTTTATCACCGCGGGCATGGGCGGCGGCACCGGGACCGGCGGTGCGCCGGTCCTGGCGCGAGTCGCGCGCGAAGTGGGCGCGCTCACCGTCGGTGTAGTGACTAAGCCGTTTGTCTTCGAAGGTAAAAAGCGCATGCGCCAGGCCGAAGAAGGCATCGAAGAATTAAAGGCGAGCGTCGATACCCTGATCGTGATTCCCAATCAGCGCCTGTTGAGCATCGCCGCGAAAACCACGACGATGCTCGAAGCGTTCCATAAAGCCGACGACGTGCTGCTGCAAGCCGTGCGCGGCATTTCGGATCTCATCATCACGCCTGGGCTGATCAATCTGGATTTTGCCGACGTCCGAACGGTCATGGCCGAAATGGGCTTGGCCCTTATGGGAGCGTCGTCGGCGTCGGGCGAGAATCGCGCGATCGAAGCAGCGCAAAAAGCGATATCGAGCCCGCTGCTGGAAGACATATCAATCCAGGGTGCGCGCGGCGTGTTGATCAATATCACCGGCGGACCGGATCTCTGCTTGCACGAGGTGAATGAAGCTGCATCGATGATCCAGGAAGAAGCGCATGACGACGCCAACATCATCTTCGGCGCGGTCATCGATGAGAGCTTGACCGATGAGATCCGCATCACCGTGATCGCCACCGGATTCGGCGAAGTAAGAGAGGAGAAGAAGCCGGCTCCCTCGCCCGTACAGCATGTCGCTAACGTTGCCAGCGCGGCGCCGAAAAACCGCAAGGTGGTGCACCTGGGAACGATCGTCGACGACCTGGATACGCCGACCTGGCAACGCAAGAAAAGCGGCAGCGACGAAGTCGAGACCGTGACTTTGAAACCCAACAACTTCGAGTTCAGCAACAATCAAGAAGAAGACGACAAATACGATATTCCGACATTTCTTAGAAGGCAGATGGACTAGACCGGCGAGCACTGCTGTTCGCCAAATCTCCCCTACCCCTCTTTTTCAAAGAGATGGGCGTGTTTGTCGGTTAGATGGGAATCGCGCCTGGGGACTATGCGTTGATCCGGCCCGCGATCGTTGCGGAGCCGTATCAGAGTGCGAGACCGATCCCCTTTTTTCAAAAGGGGGATACAGGGGATTTGGCGTTTACTTCGAGCTGCTCAGTCGTTTCTCTTTGCGGGATCTTTCTAAGGCAAGTCCGATCAGGCGGTCGATCAGACGGGGATACGTCAGCCCGCTGGCTTGCCACATTTTTGGATACATACTGATTTTGGTGAATCCGGGAATTGTGTTGATTTCGTTGATCAGCACCTGCCCGTTCGGCCGTAGAAAGAAATCGACGCGCGCCATGCCTTCACAGCAGAGCGCGCGGTACGCTTGCACGGCCATCCTTTGAATCGTTTTTACGGCAGCTTTGGGCAAATGGGCAGGGATCTCGAAACGCGCGCCTTGCTCGTCCAGATACTTGGCATCGTAGGAATAAAAATCGTGCTGGACGAGGATCTCTCCCGGCAATGAAGCCAACGGTTTGTCGTTGCCGAGGACGGAACACTCGATCTCGCGGCCGCGAATACTTTCCTCGACAATGATTTTGTTGTCGTAGCGGAAAGCTTTTTTCAGCGCAGCGGCGAATTCGCTTTTCCGGCTAACCTTGCTGATGCCGACCGAAGAGCCCAGGTTGGCGGGCTTAACGAACAGCGGCAACCCCAGCGCTCTTGTTGCTTTGGCAAAGCTGATGGCGTTTTTATCGCGCCGCTCGAAGACCAGAAATTTTGCGATGGGGATCTGCGCGTCGCGGAGAAGCCGCTTCATCACGTCCTTATCCATTCCCACGGCGGATCCCAATACCCCGGCGCCGACAAAAGGCACATTGGCGAGCTTGAGCAAACCCTGAATCGTGCCGTCCTCGCCGAACGGTCCGTGAAGGACCGGAAAAACCGCATCCACCTCCTCGAGGGTTTTTCCCGATGCGGCGCGCAGCATCGCTGTCGGCGCGTCGCCCGGCAACACGGCGACGCTCTGTGTCCGACGATCGATCTCGACTTGCGATATTTTCTCATCGCGCAGCAGTCGAGCGCCTTCATCCACAAACCAGCGACCGTGTTGGTCGATGGCGATCGCGAGCACAAGATATTTTTTTGGGTCCATGGCCGAAAAAATGTTTCGGGCCGAGATCAAAGAGATTTCATGCTCGGCGGATTTGCCGCCGAAAAGCAGCGCGACGCGGAGTTTTTTCTTCATCGTCTAATGCGGAGCAAATCGACTGAGGATAAAGGATGGAGAATAGAGAATCGCGAATCAAGCTGGGATCGTCAATCCTCTATCCTCGGCGGGTTAATCTTTCGGGCTAGAATCGCGGAACCTAAGATTTCTTGGCTATTGCCGCCGGCGCCTGCTGTTCGATGACTTTGACGACTTTGCCCGGATACGCCTGCTTTTCGAACTGCAGCACGAAGTATTTTGCTTTTACCGGGTCGCCTTTATTATCGAATTCGATGGAGCCGGTAACGCCTTTAAAATTTTTGAGTTTGCGTACCGCGCCGCTGACATCCGCACGGGTCGGTTTTTTCCCGGGGTTCGCCTTCATCCATTGTTCCATCGCCCGGATGCCGACCAGCGTCGCGTCATAGCCATACATGCCGAATGATTCCACTTCCTTGCCGAAGCGCTGTTTAAATTTCTTGGCGAAAGCGGCGGTCTCCGGGTACGCATCCGGGGGGCCGGCCACACTGGTATAGTAACTCCCGATAGCAGCGCTACCGGCGATCTTCACCATCTCGGCCGAATCGAGACCGTCCGGTCCCATAAACTTGGCCTTGACGCCCTTTTCGCGCAACTGCTTCAGCAAGAGCCCGCCTTGATGATAGATTCCGCCGAAGTATACCAAGCCTGGATTCTTCGCTTTCAGGGTGATGATCATCGGCGAAAAATTGGCGCGCTCTTCTGTTCCTTCAAAGCCGAGAACGCTTAGACCGAGTCTTTTAGCTTCGTTGCGAAAGTTTTCGGCCACGCCTTGGCCGTAAAGCGTTTTGTCGTGGATGATGTAGACCGACTTTAGTTTGAGATCCTGGGCCGCGAAACGGGCGCCGACCGGACCTTGGACATCGTCTCTGCCGCACACCCGATTGACGTTCGGATAGCCGCGATCGGTGATCTCGGTAGCTGTGTTTGCCGGCGAGATCATCGCCAGCATGGCATCCTTGTAAACCTCGGAAGCAGGCAGAGCCACTCCGGAATTGAAATGCCCCACCAGCGCCAGCACGTCGGGGTCCGCGACGATATTACGCGCATTGGCAACGCCCACCTCGGGTTTTGCCTGGTCGTCATAGGGTACCAAAACCAGATCGTAACCGAGCGTCTTGAACGGTTTGCTCGCTTCTTCGACCGCCAGCTGCGCGCCCAATTTAATGTGCTCGCCAAGAGCCGCCTGTTCGCCGGAAAGCGGCGCTTGGACGGCAATCTTGATCGTGCCTTTTTGCGCCAGCGCGACGCTGGCGATGCCTATGCATGCGAATACGACTGAAATGACAACCAACCGACGAAAATAATCGGTCACGGGAAATTTCCTTTCGCGAAATGATCGCCCATGCTAACAAATCGTCTGGATCAAAGCCACCTTGTTTCCGCTGCGGAGCAGCGGTATGAGGCCATAGCTCAGTGATCCTGCAGATCTTCGAGGGGGCTTTTGTTAGGAATGAAGCGGATCTTTTCACCCCTGTGACTGGCAGACGCTACGCAAACCTACGGGACCGTTCCATGGCGGCAAGTAAATCTTTAATTCCACGTTCGGGAAACATGATGAAAAATATTTCGCTGGCGCCGAGTTTCTTTACTGCCTGGATGTCATTCATCACTTGCTCCTCCGAGCCGGCGAAAAGCGGCCGATCTGGGCCGAGCGAGTGTGGCAGTATCGAGAGGTTGGCGCCGACGATCACTTCGAGCGACTGAGGATCGCGGCCGGCGTCCTTGGCAAACTGGCGCAGCTGCGTGATCATAGCCGCCGTGCCGTCAAGCGGGATGCCGACGGGCATCCAACCATTGGCCGACCTCGCCGCGCGCTTGAGCGCGGCGGGCGCGTAAGCGGCGAGGTAAATGGGTGGATGCGGCTTCTGCACCGGCTTGGCGATGATCGAGCGTGGTACAGTGAAATACTCGCCGCGAAACTCGACCGGATCTTCGCTCCAGATCGTTTTGAGTGCGGCGAGAAACTCATCAGCGCGCGCGCCGCGCGCCTTTTGATTGGCGCCGGCTGCTTCAAACTCGTCCGCCGACCAGCCTAACCCAAAACCGGCGCGCAGCCGGCCGTTCGACAAAATATCGAGCGTCGTCAACCGGCGTGCGAGAGTGACGGGATTGTAAAAAGGAATGTTGAGAACGCCGGTACCGAGACCGATGCGGCTCGTGTGCGCGGCGACGAAAGTCAGCGCCTCGACGGGATCCAAAACGCGCTTGTAGAAGTTCGGCAATGAGCCGTCGGGCGTGACCGGATATTTGGTCCTGGGCTGAACCCGATACAAAAGCCGGTCGGCAACCCAAAGCGTATCATAACCCAAACGTTCGGCTTCTCTGGCGGCTTTTATAAGATTGTCCGGTTGCGATAACGATCCCATGCTTGGCCGTGTGACTCCAATACGCATGCGCCCTCTTGTCGTAATCTGGGTTAAATCAGATGGCTGCTTCTTGAGCTACGACTGTCAAGGAAATTTTTTGTGAGCGGCGCAACAACGTTAGCTCGCAGCGCACGCCGATGCGGGCTTCGGTCAAAAGCTTGTGCAGATCGTCGACCGACCGCACTGACGAGCCATCGAGGGCGACGATCACGTCACCTTCCTTGAGTCCGGCTTGCTCCGCGGGACTTTGTTTTTCAACCGAGATAGCCAGCACGCCGGTTTCGAGTTTAAGCTGCTGCGCGCGCACGACCAAACGCGGGATCGTCACGTTTTGCCCGCCGACGCCTAGATAAGCGCGGCGAATTCGCCCGTGTTTGATTAGATGGCCGGCGATAAATTTCGCGGTGTTGACTGCGACGGCGAAGCAGAGCCCTTGGGCCGGCAGAATGACCGCTGTGTTGATACCGATCACTTCGCCATTGGAGTTGACGAGCGGCCCTCCGGAGTTTCCCGGGTTGAGCGCCGCATCGGTCTGGATAATGTTGTCGATCAGCCGGCCGGATTCGGAGCGGAGCGAGCGCCCCAAAGCGCTGACCACACCGGCGGTGACGCTGTACTGGAAACCGAAAGGATTGCCGATCGCGATGGCGAGCTGGCCGGCCCGGATCTTTTCCGAATCGCCGAGCGGCGCAGCGATTAAACCCGGAGCGGAGATTCTGATAACCGCGATATCGGTACCCGTGTCATGACCGACGACCGTCGCATCGAATCGCCTCCCGTCGCTGAGCGTGACGGCGACTTTATCGGCGGCCTGAACCACATGGCTGTTGGTGAGGATGAATCCGTCCGGAGTAAAGACAAAACCTGAGCCGCTGCCTCGACCTTCACCGCGAGCCGCCGGCCCTTGAGCCTGGCGGATTTTGCTGACTTCAATGAATGCGACCGACGGGCTGACCCTCTCCGCGGCATTGACGACGGCTTTAGAGTAGGCATCGAGCAATCCTGAGGCTTGGCCGGCGCCGGTGGGGCGGTTGGGCTGAGAGTCCGGGCGGTGCTCGTTGTCGAGAGTTTTTTTCAAGGCTGGCGTTTTCATAGCTACTCGACAAGTTA
>Ga0075289_1000011_pt1 | contig 21119 bp, 10 predicted proteins | sample SF_Rice_20C_80N__4_FD_69764 | JGI IMG/M metagenome (GOLD analysis project Ga0075289, IMG submission 69764) | Rice paddy soil microbial communities from Twitchell Island, California, USA - SF_Rice_20C_80N_103 | ecosystem: Environmental > Terrestrial > Soil > Paddy field/soil | place: USA... | reverse complement strand
ATCCCGGTCCACGTCGTCGCGCTCGGTGACACCCCGCAGGAGGTCGAGCCGAAGCCCAAGGTCGGCGTCGGGGGCTCCACCCTTCCACCGGAGGAGATCCCGCTCCGTGAGGATGGCGGCCAGCTCGCAAGCGAGCCCACCGGCCCCCAGCTCGCGCCCCCGCGCGATCATGTGCCCGAGTCGCGGGTGCACCGCCATCCGTGACATCCTCCGACCGTGCGCGGAAATGCGGCCCTCGGCATCGATGGCGCCGAGCTGGGCCAGGAGTGCACGGGCTCGGGCGAGCGCGGCTGGCGGCGGGGGATCGAGCCAGGCGAGTTCGTTCGGGTCGTGCACGCCCGCGGCAGCGAGATCGAGGGCGAAGGACGTGAGGTCGGACGACAGGATCTCGGGCGGAGCCGCGGGCAGGAGCTGGCCGTCTTCCACGGCGGACCAGAGTCGGTAGCACACGCCCGGACCGAGCCGCCCCGCCCGTCCGCGACGCTGATCGGCGGCGGCGCGGGAGACGCGCACCGTGACGAGCCGGGTCATCCCCGACCGCGGCGAGTACCGCGGGAGCCGCGCCAGCCCGGAATCGACCACGACGGTGACGCCTTCGATGGTGAGGCTCGTTTCCGCGATCGCCGTGGCGAGCACGACCTTGCGGCGGCCCGGCCCGCCCGGCTCGATGGCGCGCTGCTGCACCTCGGCCGCCAGGTTTCCGTGCAGCGGGATCACCTCGGCGCCGGTGTCGTCGCCGAGAAGCGTCGCGACGCGGCGGATCTCGCCCGCACCCGGCAGGAAGACGAGCACGTCTCCACGCTCCGTCCGGAGCGCCTCGCGGACCGTGGCCGCGACCGCCGCCTCGATCCTGACGCCCGTCCTCACCGGGACGTGCCGGGTGTCCACTGGATGGCTCCGCCCTTCGCTCGTCACCACCGGCGCGCCATTCAGGAGCGCGGCCACCGGCTCGCCGGCCAGGGTGGCCGACATCACCAGCACCCGGAGATCGTTCCGGAGGATGGCCCTCGACTGGAGGGTGAGCGCCAAGCCGAGGTCGGCGTGGAGGCTGCGCTCGTGAAACTCATCGAATACGACGAGCCCGATGGCCTCCAGGGATGGATCGGAGTGCAGCATTCGGGTGAGGACGCCCTCGGTCACTACTTCGATCCGCGTGCGGCGGCCCACCCGGGTGTCGTGGCGGATGCGATAGCCCACGGTATCGCCCACCGATTCGCCCAGCGTCGCGGCCATCCGCGCGGCGGCCGCCCGGGCAGCGAGCCGGCGGGGCTCGAGCATCACGAGGCGCCTGCCCTGCAGCCACGGTTCGTCCAGCAGGGCGAGCGGCACCCGCGTGGTCTTGCCTGCGCCGGGGGGCGCCTGCAGTACCGCCGCGCCGGCGGAATGGAGCGCAGCGCGGAGCGCGGCAATCGAGGGCTCGATCGGGAGCGGCATGGGACAAAGGATAGCGAAGTATCGCTGGCGTCCCGGCACCGCGCTGCCCAGATTGCAGCACCCACGAACCACCGGAGCCTCGTGTCCAACGGGTCCACCCAGCTCGAGGATGCACTGCGGGGCCAGTACGCGCTCGAGCGGGAGCTGGGGCGCGGAGGCATGGCGACGGTGTGGCTTGCGCGCGACCTGAAGCACGATCGCCACGTCGCGCTCAAGGTGCTCCATCCCGATCTCGCCCATCTGCTCGGCGTGGAGCGCTTTCACCGCGAGATCCGCCTTGCGGCCAGGCTCCAGCATCCCCATATCCTGTCGGTGTTCGACTCGGGAGCCAGTGGCGGGCACCTGTGGTTCACCATGCCCTACGTGGAGGGCGAGTCACTCCGCGACCGGCTCCGGCGCGACGGCCGCCTGCCGCCGGCTGAGGCGGCTCAGGTGGCGAGGGAGGCGGCACAGGCGCTCCAGTACGCCCACGAGCACGGTGCGGTGCACCGCGACGTCAAGCCCGAGAACATCCTCCTCACTCCCGATGGCAACACCCTCGTCGCGGACTTCGGCATCGCGCGGACCTTCGAGGGCGAAAGCGAATCTCTCACCGCCACCGGCCTGATCCTCGGCACCCCCAACTACATGAGTCCGGAGCAGGCCGCGGGCGAGCAATCGATCGACGGCCGGAGCGACGTGTATTCCCTGGGATGCGTCCTCTACGAGATGCTCGCCGGAACGCCACCCTTCGAGGGCCCCACGGCGCGGTCCGTCATTGCCTTGCATCTGTCGCGGAAGGCGCCGCCCTTGCCCCCGGGCTCGGGAGCGTCGGACGCGTTGGCCCGAGCCGTGGCCGTCGCCCTCGCCAAATCGCCCGACGACCGGTTCGCTACCGCGGGAGACTTCGCGAAGGCGATCGGCCCGCTGGAAACGGTCGGACCAAGGCGCCGCCAGCGCCTCGGCGTCGCCGCCGCGACAGTCGCCCTCCTGGTCGTCGCGCTCGCGCTCCTGATCCAGTCGCGCCGGCCCCCGACCGGCGGCGGGACTCTCGCCTCGGGGCTCAATCGCAAGCTCTCGCAACTGACATTCGGCGAGGGGATGGAGGAATGGCCGGCCTGGTCGCCGGACGGCACGCGGCTGGCCTACATCGCGGAGGACGACGGATACCGGCAGGTTCACCTGCGGAATGTGGCGACTGGTGAGGACAAGCGGCTGACACGGAGCATGAGGGACGAGATTCAGCCGGCCTGGTCGCCCGATGGGACGCGTCTCGCGTTCGTTCGGGCCGAGGCTGACGGCGGCAGGCTGGAGCCCAATGACCTCAACGGCTGGTATCAGGAGCGTGCGGAGGTCTGGACGGTGGAGGTCGCCAGCGGGCGTGAGACCAAGGTGGTGGACGACGCGTTCGGACCCGCCTATTCACCCGACGGCAACAGCCTGGCGTTCGACGCGTCATGGGCCGGTCCCCGCCGGCTGTGGATCACCGACGTGAGCGGACGGAATCCGCGCCAGGTCACCTCCGACTCCAGCGAGGCGGTTGCGCACGTGGGGCCCAGGTGGTCGAAGGACGGACGCCGGCTGGTTTTTCTGCGGATCGAGAAGACCAAGTCCGACATTGCCATCGCCGACGCCGGCACGCATGCCGTGGTACGAGTGACCGACGACAACCTGCTGGACCTCGATCCGGCCTGGGCCCCGGACGGCCGGTACGTGTACTTCTCCTCCAGCCGGGGCGGTGGCCTCAACCTCTGGCGCGTCGCGGTGGACGCCAATGGGGCGCCGTCGCGGCCACCGGCGCAGCTCACCACCGGCGCCGGCGACGACGTGCAGGGCGCGGTCGCGCCCGACGGCAAGCGCCTCGCCTTTGCCGTCCGCGGGTTCGACGCCGATCTATGGCGCCTGCCCCTCGCGGCCGGGACCGGCGCCGCGACCGGCGACGCCGTGCCGGTGGTCGTGACGACGCGCAGCGAGAGCCGAGGAGCATGGTCGCCGGATGGCAGGACCATCGCCTACAACTCCGACCGTCTGGGCGAGATGAACCTCTGGCTTCACACGGCCGACGGCGCTCCGGATCGGCGGATCACGACCGGCGCGGGCGGCGACTATCAGCCCAACTGGTCGCCCGATGCGTCCAGCATCGCGTTCTTCTCCGCCCGCCGGGGCAACATCGACATCTGGACCGTGGCCCTCCCGGGCGGAGAGCTCCGGCAGCTCACCACCGATCCGGCCATGGATCTGAATCCGTTCTATTCGCCGGACGGACGGACCATCGCGTTCATGTCGGACCGGAGCGGCCGGCTCGAGGTCTGGCTGATGCACGGGGATGGCGGCGGGCAGCGCCAGCTCACGTCGGTCGGCACCGGCGGGCACTTCGTCCGCTGGACCGCCGACGGAACGGCCCTCGTGTTTCGGGCCGAAAGCGGGACCCAAGTGCAGATCTACCGGGTGGACGTTGCCGACGGGTCGCTCACGCGGCTTCCGGACATCGCGAGCGGCGCGCACATGTCGTTCTCGCCGTCCCAATCGGTGATTCTCGACGTGCAGAGTCATCGCTCGATCTGGACATATCCGGTCAACGGCGAGGCGCCCCGACACGTGTTCCAGTTCGAGGACCCCGACGTCAGGATCGACTACCCGGTCTGGTCGCCTGATGGACGTGCGGTATTGTTCGATCGGGCCGCCCCGCGCGGGGGAGACCTCTGGCTGCTCGAGGCGGAGTGAGAGGACGGGGAACGGAAACGACAAAGGGGCGGCGATCGGAAACCGATCGCCGCCCCTTTGTCTGCTGCCGGCTACCTGGCGAGCTTGACTACGTTTTCCGCCGCGGGGCCCTTCTGGCCCTGGACGATGTCGAACTCGACCTTGTCGCCTTCGGCGAGGCTCTTGAAACCCTCGGCCTGGATCGCCGAATGATGGACGAAGCAGTCCTTCTGTCCGCCTTCAGGGGTGATGAAGCCGAACCCCTTGGCGTCGTTGAACCACTTGACCGTCCCGGTGGTGCGCATTGTTCCCTACTCCTTGATCGTGATGTAATCGGAGTACGGGTGTACCGCACCGCCCGACTACGAGTGTCGCGTGAATCAAGCCCTCACGCCGGGTACTGCGGCCAACAAAAAAGGACCAGCGCTATACGCCGGCCCTTCGGTGACCACATCGGATGCGTAAGCGTGCTCCGATGCTGTCGCGAAGATAATGGATGAGGGCGGTTCGGGCAAGTCGCGGGTCCCGAGTCGCGGGTCGTGGGCGGGACCCGGAGGCCCGGTGTGCGAGGCCCGCGACTCGTGACTCGGGACCCGCGACTTGCGACTCACTCCACGAACTGCGTCGCCCAGTCCCGATCTTCCATCGGCATCAGCTTGAGGTGCAGCAGCCCCGCCCCGGCGTCGTAGTAGTACCTGTCTCCGGCACTGGCGTCGAGCGAGGCGAGATCGGCCGCGGCCACGACCGGGTTCCCCGCCCAGTAATCCCGCACGATCCGGCTCGGCGCCTGCGGGTAGGGCAGGGTCACCCTCACCCACTCCCCGGGTCCCGCGTTGTCGAGGTACAGCTTGGGAGCCTGCGGGACGGCTCCCGCGTACTGGACGGTGTACCGCCGCCCGGGAATCACCGACGCGAACGCGGCGTCGGGGTTGCCCGGCACGCCCACCAGGTCGAGCGAGGCGGCGTCTCCATCCCTCACCAGCATGAGCGGCGCCACGTTCTCCGCGTCGCTCCGGATGCTCAGACCCACGTACCGGTTGGGGCACACGTACGCGTTCCACTCGGGCCTGAGCGTGCACGACGGCGTGATGAGGAACGGCAAGTCGGGGACGACATATCCCCCATTGATACCGCTCACCATGCCGTCCCGATCATAGAAGACCGCGGCCTTGTCGCCGTCCTTGTCGGCATGCGGCGTCTCGAGATAGTACCGGTTCGCGTTGGTGAACTCGAGCGCCCCGGCGTAGTTCGCGGTGCTCACCGAGAATCCGTTGTTCCTGAGAAAGCCAAGTGCGCTCCAGGGAATGGAGGCCGAGCCGTTGTAGTTGACGAACTTCACGCGGTCCGCCCCGACCGTACCGTCGTAGAACTCGTACCCGCGGCGGGGCGTGCCCGAGGAGAGGGTGCTCGCGTTGTTCGCGGTCTCGCCGACGAAGAGGGCATCCTCCACCGAGGTCTGGTAGGAGGCGAAGGTCGCGCCGATGGCGTTGTCGGCCAGGACTGCCCCCGTGAGCTTGAGGCTCGCGCCGCGCATCCACACGGCGCGTCCGGAATGCTTCCAGGCCACGAAGTTCCTGAAATCGGCCTCGACCGCGCTCTCGCCGTCATCGGGATCGGAGCGCGGGCTGTAGTAGGTGGTCTCGGTGTTGCCGTCCGCGGTCGGGCCATCGTCAACCTGCAGCCCGCCCCGGCGGTTCGAGTGGGCGACGTTGCCGCTGAACTCCCGCAACGGGTTGGTCCGCGGGAGATCGGGTTGCCCCGTCGAGAGCCCCGTCGGCGTCCTCGGCAGAGCAAACCAGAAGCCGAACCCCTGGGAGCCGGCCGCGACGTTGTCGCGGATCATGTTGTCGGGGTTGGTGAGCCAGAATGTGGCCGCGCGGGTATCGGTAGGGAGGACGCCCTCGCCCTCGGCCGTCGTTTTCGTGCCGAGGCCGAGATTGCCGGCGATGAGGTTACCGGTCTCGGCCCCGTCCTCCAGGAAGTATCCGTGTCCCAGGTGGTCGTAGCAGACGTTGCCCTCGACGCGCGCGTTGTCGCTCCCGTGCACCGTCACGCACCGGTTGAAGCTCTTCCAGACGCTGCTGTTGGCGAAGTACTGCCCGTCCACCGCTCCCATCATGTGCCAGTGCATCGGGTAGCGGGCCACGATGCCCTTCTGGCCCATGAAGTGGAGCTCCACCCCTTCGACCCGGAGCGTGCCGCCCATCCCCATCATGTGTCCGCCGTACCCACCGGCGCTCGAGGCGCTGTCTCCCTGAATCAGGATGTTCCTGGTCAGGAGGCCCACCTCCGCGCGCTCGTCGACGGTCGTGCCCTCGTAGGTCTGGAGCTGGCCGAAATGCGAATACAGCAACGGCTGGCTGAGCGTGACGCTCGCGCCACTGATGCTCTGAATGGTGGCGACCTCGGCGCGATTGGGATCGAAGTCGGTCGAGGCGATCACGATCTTGTCTCCCCCGCGCCAACCCGGCGACGCCGCGAGCGCCACCTGCGTCGCGCCGGCGGGCGCGGTTGCCGCCAGCCGGGTCCATCCGGTGCGGCTCGGGCCATGCAGGTCGAGCGTCCCCCCGGGAAGCACACCGAGCACCTTGCTGCCCATGCCGGCAACGTCGGGATCGCCCGGGGCGCCGGTCAGGGTGATGACGGCGGCATGGGTATAGGGTGACCCGCTGGTGCCGATGCGGAGCGTGCCCGCCACGAGGATCGAGCTGGACGTGAGCGCGAGGTCTTGATCGTCGAACACCAGCGAGCCGTCGATCCGGAGGCTCGCAAGCGGCGGCGGGCTCACATCGAGCAGCACCGCCTTGTCGGCCGGAATGGTGACTGCCGCGCCCGCGGCGGGGACGGCTCCGTCGGGCCAGGTGGCCGCCTCGGACCAGCGGCTGGTGATGGCGATCGGCGGTTGCGTGGGGCCTCCGCCCGGACCGATGGAGTCGTCCGCGGAGCAGGCGAAGAGTGCAAGAGCGAGCACGCTGAGGCGTGCGCAATTCGCCAGTCGGCCTTGCATGCTGACCTCGCGCGCAGCGGGTAGTCGGTCGTAAGTGGCGGCAGGACTGAGGCGGGAGAAAAGCGGAGCAAGAGGCGGGCGAGCGGGGAGTGCAGGAAAAGGCACGGGCCCCACTTAGGGGCCCGCGTCGTTGGCTCGGCTAGGCGTCGTCTTCGGGGAATTCCATCGCGACCTTGAGGTCGCAGGCCAGCTCCCGCTCCTTCCTGAACGCCGCGATGAGCCCCTCCGCCTGCTTCATCTGCAGCGCGAGTGAACTGGCCGATTCCATCGCATGATCCACCACGGTCCGCTGCGCCTGCAGGGACTCGACCGTGGCCCGCATGCCCAGGGCGAGCGCCTCGGCGCGCGCGAGCCGCTGTTCCGCGCGTTCGAGCTGCCGCTTCCGGCTCTCGAACTGCTCGAACGCGGATTCGGTCGCCTTGAACTGCTCCTGGGTGCTCTCCAGCAGCTCGCGGGTCTCCGAGATCTCGTGACGGGCCGACCCGATCGTCTGCACGTCCGACACCGCCCGCTCCGCCAGCTCGAACACGTGCTTGACCTGTGCTTCGAGGGCCTCGACCGCGGCCTGGCGCCCCAGCGTCTGCTCCAGCGCGCGGGCCGCCTCCTCCTGCGCCGACTCCCAGCTCGCCAGCAGCTCCTCGAAGTGCGCCATGGGACGCTCGATGGCCTTGAGCGCGGCGGCGCGGCTCTCGAGCTCGCCCGACGTGCGCTGGAGCTTGCCCGCCCGCTCCTCCGCATCCACCAGGGCGGCGCCGATGGTGCGGGCCACCTCCTCCAGCCGGTGCGCGGTCTCGGCGCTCTGCTTCCGAAGCTGGGTGGCCTGCGACAGGTGCTCGCTGGCCTTCTCGAGCGCGCCGCGCCGCTGCTCCAGCTCCTGGCCCAGCATCCGGATCCGGCTCTCGATCTCGTCGAGCTGGCTGGTACGGCCCTCGAGCGCCCGCACCGCGCCGTCCATCGCGCCGATCCTCCGGTCGGCCTCGGCCACCGACTCGGCCACGTCGGCCACCGTCTCGGCGACACGATCGGCCACCTCGGACTTCTTGGCCAGCTGCATGAACCGGGATTCGGCGCCGTGTACCCGGCCCTCGAGGTCCTTCATCCGCTCCGCCAGTTGATCGCCCGCGACGCCGACCTGATCGAGACGGCGGCCCAGGTCGGAGACCACCTCGCCCTTGGAGGTAATGTCGGTCATCGCGCCCCGCACCTGCTCCACCTCGCCCCGAATGCGAGCCACTTCGGGCTCCAGGGCGGCCAGCTCGTTCACCTGCTCCTCCACCTTCCGGATCCAGGCATCGCCGGCGGTGAGTCTGGCCTGCGCTTCCGCATGGCTCTCCCGGAGCCGGGACATCTCCTCGTACGCGACACGCATCTGCTCGAGGCCATCCGCCACCAGCTCGTGGGTGCCCTTGAGCGCGACGAGATGCTGAACCGCCTGATCCACGTCGGGCTTGAGCTGGTAGATGCGCTCCATCTGTCCGGAGACCTGCTCGGTGACGCCGCCGATCCGCTCCACGTCCTGGCGCAGTGATGCCAGGCGGGTCGCCTCTTCCGAGAGCCGCGCCAGCTCCACCGAGAGCTGGGTCGAGTGCTCGTTGAGGGCGCGGACCTGGGCCTGAATCGCCGCCGCGCCCTGGCTGGCGGAGTCGAGGACGTCGAACCGCGCCTCGCACTCCTTGACGGCGTTGCGCAGGTCGGCGACCCGCTCGCTCACCGCGTGGAGACCGCGGTTCTCCAGCTCGAAGCCCTCGCTGCTCTTGCGCATCTGCTCGCGGAGATCGCCGAGGGCCTGCCTGGCCGCCTGCATCGTGTGCTCGTTCTGGAGGGAGGTCGCCTGAAGCTCCTCGCTCCGGGCGATGACCTTGGTCTGGATCCCCTGCACCTCCTGGATCTTCGCCTCGATGGCGCCGAACCGGCGGATCTGCTCCTCCTGCCGGCGGAGCCACGCGTCCAGCTCCCGGTCGAGCCTGGTCAGCTGGTTGATCTGCGCGGAGGCTCGCTCCACCGCCTCGCGCTGCTGCTCCAGCATGCCGCTCTTCTGCGCGATCTGCTCGGCGAGCGACTGGAGCACCGAAAGCCGATGCTGGAGATCGGGAACCGCGGTCATCGCCTGCCCCACCGGCTCGAGCGCCCGCTCGACCGCCTGGACCCGCCGGACCACGTCCTCGAGTCGCCCGGTCGCGGCCTGATTCTCCTCGTCGAAGGCCTCGAGGCGGGACGTGGCATGGCGATGGGCCGCGAGCGCATCGTCCGCCTGCCCGCGCATCCGGCCGATGTTCTCGGTCAGCTCCTCGAGGCGGCCCTGGAGCGTTTCCGTCTCATCCCGCAACTCCACCACGACGCTCTCGTTGCCGAGGAACTGCTGGAGCTGGGCGTGGAGCTGAAGGGCGGCGTCGGCCTTTTCACTCAAGGGGCCCATCTGTTCGCCGAGCCGCTCGATGCGGTCGGCCTTCTCTTCGGCGGCATTAAAGCGGGTGGCGAGCTGTTCGAGTCCGGCGAGTTTCTGTTCGGCGGCGATGCAGCGTTCCCGGAGGGCGTCGATCTCCGACGTGCGGTCGAGCAGCGAGGCAAAGGCCCTGAGTTGCTCGGCGGCAGCTTCGGCGCGGACGACCAGCGGATCGAGTGCCGCGGCTGCAGTGGCGCGATTGGCGTTCTCGAGGGCGATCGTCGCGTCGCCGTCGGTGCTGCGACGGCCTTTCAGGAACGTCACCATGTGGTGCTCCGGATGATGCGGGCGTGGGAACGGCTGCACGGGGGACTCGTCGCGGGGATGCAACGGATGTGCCCGGACGCGGGAGGCGCCGATGACCGGATCGGCACCGAGGGGCCTCCACCCAACCTGCTGGCAGGGTGGGAGATCGGGAATTGCAGCGCGCAGACTTTATCGCTGACTAGCGGTGAGACACCTGGAGGCGCGTCGTGAGGTGCGAGGGTCCGGGCAGAATACTGTCAGGCCCCTCCCGAGCCGCAGAGGCCCGCTTCCATGAGAAAGAGCGATCCACCCGACGGTCTCCCCTCCCTGCGCTCGGCTCGAGTGAGCACCAGGCGGTCCTTCGCGCGGGTCATGCCGACGTATAGCAGCCGCCTGGCCTCCTCGATCTCGGCATCCAGTCCCTCCTGCATCGCTCTCCATCCGGGCATCTGCTGGTCCTCGACCCCGACGATGTACACCCGCGAAAACTCGAGGCCCTTGGTCGAATGCAGGGTAAGGAGGTTGAGACGGTTCGGGTCGATATCGACGCCCACGCTGCGCGAGAGCGCCGCCCGCGCCAGCAGATCGTCGATCCGCTCGCCCAGCGTCGCACCGTTGCACGCCAGGATCAGCTGGCCCAGCCGGGCCGCGGCCACCGGGTAACGGTCGGCCGGCGTTCGTTCCGCCCTGATCCGCTCCATGCGGGCACGACCGCCGAGCATGTCGATGGCCTGCTCGAGGCTGGGAGCAACCGGCGCCCCGGTCACGATCTCGCGGGCGTAAAAGTCCAGGCACTCACTGAAGCGGCCGAGGGCGTAGGGCCGGGAAAGATCCGCCAGCAGCCGTTCCTCGGCGCTGGGCTCGGGGGCCTGATTCAGGGCCAAGGCCAGTCCGAGGAAGTCGAGCAGTTGTACCTGGGCGGCCTTTCGGGCCCGGATGGCTTCCAGGGTCTTGAGATGGGGGAACACTGCCGCCAGCATCCGGGCATCGTCCAGCGCATGGTGCGACCTGCCCACATCCACGTTGAACCGCCGCGCGAGGTCGACCAGCTTGGCGCTCTCATCGATGAGCGCTTTGCTGAGCGGCAGCGTGTCGTAGAACACCAGCTCGTCCGCGCCGCCAAGCGGTGCGGCAGCGCGCCGAAGCACCGGGACGTCGAAATACTGGCCGTTGTGCGCCACGAGGACATCCGAGCCGACGAACTCCCTGAATCGGGGCCAGACCTCGGCAAGCGGAGGGGCGTCGCACAGCCGGGCGGCCGTGTAGCCGTGGACCTCGACGGCGCGCGGACTGATGGGGCCCTCCGGACGAACCAGCTCGCTGAACTCACCAACGATCTGGCCGTCGCGGACCCGAACGGCGGCAATCTCCACGATCTCGCAGGCCGCCACGTCGAGGCCGGTGGTCTCGAGGTCGAACGTGACGTAGTCGCGAAGCTCGACCCGTGGCGCGGGCTGATGGAGAAGCTGCAGCGCCTTGAACACGAGGAGCGGCCAGCGGCGGCCACGGGCGTCCTCGGGGCGCAGCACTACGTCCGAGAGGCCCGGCTCCGCACCAGGCTCGAGGCGGGCCGCCTGCGGCACCCCGCCTCCGCGAAGCATGCCGAGCAGCGCGATCTCGACGCCCCGGTCGCTCTCCAGCAGCACCCGGGAGCCCGCGACCGCGGCCGATCGCAGCCTGTCCGCGAGTGCCCGCGCGCCGGAAACGGCCAGCGGGTCGGTCAATTCGTGGTGGTGCTCCTCCAGGGGATTCCGGGCGGGACCGACCCGCTGCGAGAGCAGCTCGCCCACCATGCTCTCCAGCGAGTCGTGAGATCGCTCCATGGCGCGCAGGTTCTCGACGTGATAGACGAATCGCCACGCCTTCTTCGCGTCGGCGTCGCCTTTGTGGCGCCCACGCGCGAAGACGCGAAGCGCGGTGACGAGATCGTCCCCCACACGCATGCCCGCCCGGACTTTCTGGAGCAGCGGTGCCGGAAGCGCCCGCTCCGCCAGCGAGTCCAGGGCCTCGGGATCGTCGGGGCACCGTACGACGCGCAGGGAGTCGATGACGTAGGCGATGACGTCGTCGTCCATGAGCGCCTGGCCGCGTGCCAACCGGCACGGCACGCCCTCGCGCAGGAGCTTTCCTTCCAGCAGCAGGCCGTCTCGGTGGTAGCGATACAGCACCGCGGAATCTCCCCAGCCGGTGCCGCCGGAGGCCCGATCCTCGAGGATGTCGCGAATCAGCCAATCGGCTTCCGCGTGCTCGTCGGGAAAGCTTCTGGCCTCGACGTCGAACGGCGAATCGCGGTTGGCCTCGATGCGTTTGGAGAAGCGGGCCGGATTGTTCGCGATCAGCTTTCGCGCAGCCTCGAAGATCTGAACGGAGCAGCGCCGATTCTGATCCAGAAGGACGGGCTCCGCCATCCCGAACTCATCGCGGAACCGTCCCAGGATCGCGGGATCCGCGCCGGTCCAGGAGAAGATCGACTGCTCGTCGTCTCCCACGCCGAAGAGGTTGCGGTGGTCGGCGACGAGCATCTTGAGCAGCTCGTACTGGGTGAGGTTGAGATCCTGGAACTCGTCCACCAGCACGTAGTCCCACCGGGCTCGCAGCGCCCGCGCCACCGGCTCCTTCACACGAAGCAGCTCCTCCGTGAGATCGACCATGCCGTCGAAGTCCACCAGGTTACGCTCCCGGAGCAACCCCACGTATTGGCGAAAGAGCTCCTGGTCGCCGGCGGTGAGCTGATAGCCCTGCAGGCGGTGACGGCTGAAGTTGGCGAGGAGCTGCCCATGGCGCTCCTGGCCAACCCGAAGTCGACGGAGCAGCCGGCGCTGAAAATCCTCGTCGGCCACGCCGAAGCCGGGGCGGAGGCCGGCCTCCGCGGGAAACTCGCGAAGTATCGAAAGGCAGAGTGCGTGAATGGTCCCGCCGGTGAGCTCACCCTCGGCCAGGGCGACCGAGCTTTTGAGACGCGACGCGATCTCCTCTGCCGCCTTGTTGGTGAAGGTCACGGCGCAGATGCGGGCAGGAGCGAACCCGAGGACCTCGATGAGGTGCTGGATGCGCCCGATCAGGCAATACGTCTTGCCGGCCCCGGGCCCAGCGACTACGAGTACCGGCCCCAGCGGCGCCTCGATAGCCCTCCGCTGCTGCGGAGTCGGTCCCTCGGTCATGCCGCGCCGGCGGGAAGGAGTGCCCGCGCCCAGCCGACAATCGTGTCCGCCAGCTCGCCGATGACGTCGTCCGGCGCCCGGCCGGATCGCTTGAGCACCTCGAACGAATGGTCTCCTCCTTCGACCAGGTGGAGCGTGGCCCGAGGACCCAGTCCCTGGCACACCTGGGTGATGAGGTCGACGGGAGCAAAGGGATCGCGAGTCCCCTGGAGGAAGAGCATCGGCACGTTCACCTGGCGGAGGTGGTCGGCCCGGCGGGTACCCGGCTGCCCTGGCGGATGAAGGGGAAACCCGAGGAAGACGAGACCGCGCACGCCCGGCAGCGGCGAGTCGGCCGCGGCCGACGACGTCATTCTCCCGCCGAGCGACTTGCCGCCGGCGATGAGCGGAAGACCGGCCGCGGCTGCCCGCTCCACCGCCGCCCGCACCGAGGCCTCGAGCACCCTGGGTGGATCGGGTCGGCGCCCACCCTTGTCCATGTAGGGAAACTGGTAGCGCAGCGTCGCGACCCCTCGTGCCGCCAGGGACGCGGCGACGGCCTCGAGAAAGCGGTGCCGCATGCCCGCCCCGGCCCCGTGCGCCAGTACGTAGAGCACCCACGCGTTCGGCGGGCGCACCAGCATGTCGGCCACTAGAGCCTCTCCCGCAGAAGATCGAGCGCCTTGTGGAGATCCGGGCTGAGCCCGAGCACGTCCGCGAGCGGATCCGTCTTCAGCTTCCGCATGCGCTCGGGGACCGTGCCGATCGTGAAGCTCCTGATGTCGAGCGTGGCGTTCACTTCGCTCCACTTGAGGGGAGTCGAGACCGGCGCGCCGGGGAGCGGTCGCACGCAGAACGGCGCCGCGAGCAGCCGGCCGGCGCCGTTCTGCACGTAGTCCACGTACACCTTGCCGCCGCGCCGCGACACCTGACGGGTGATCGTGGCAATCTCGGGCAGCTCCGCCGTCACGACCCGCGCCAGCAGCTCGCCGATCGTGCGCGCCTCCTCGTAGCCGCATTGGCGGCCGAGGGGCACCAGCACGTGCAGGCCGGACGAACCACTGGTCTTGATGAAGTTGGGAAGGCCGAGACTCTTGCACAGCGCGTTGGTGGCCCGGGCCACTTCGATCACCGCGCTGAAGGGCGCCTCTTTCGGGTCGAGGTCGAGCACGCACCAGTCCGGCCGGTCGATGCTCGCGACGCGGCTGCCCCACATGTGCAGCGGAATCGTCCCGAGATTGACGATGTAGAGCAGCGTCGCCTCGTCGTCGCAGATGAAGTAGTCGATCTCGCGCTGGGCCTGCTCGCTCCATTTTCGCTCGGTGCGGACCCAGTCGGGGATGAACGGCGGCGCGTCCTTCTGGAAAAACGACTTGCCGGTGATTCCGTCCGGATACCGCGTGAGCACAACCGGCCGGTCCCTGAGATAGGGCAGAATCCAGGGGGAGATCGAGCGGTAATACTCGATGAGATCACCCTTGGTGTAGTGCTCGTCGGGCCAGAACACCTTGTCGAGATTCGAGAAGCGCTGGACGACCGGCTCCCGCGACGGCGTCAGGGCCGCCGGGTCCGGCAGGGCATCCCCGTTCGAGGCCCTCGGCGACTCGTCCTCCTGCCGGATGCATTCTTCCGGCTTCTTATCGTCGCGCTCCCGCAGAAAGACCGGCTGGCGCAGCAAACCATCGTCGGTGCGCTCGGTGAACTCCACCTCGCAGACCAGCCGCGGCTCCACCCAGATCACGCCCTTCTCCGCCGGGATGGGGCCGGTGCACGGGGGATCGGGCCGCCGCAGCTTCTCCAGGCGCGAGCGAAGATCGGTGAGCTGCTTGTCGGAGAAGCCGGTACCGGCGCTACCCGAGAACACCAGCTTGCCGCCGACGTACTGCGCCAGATAGAGCGCGCCAAAGCCGCCCCGGCTCCCTTTCGGCATGGTCAGGCCCACGATGACGAAATCGTCCGTGCGGCGCGTGCGGATCTTGAGCCATGCAGAGCCACGGCCGGCCCGATACGGGGCATCGGAGCGCTTGGCCACGATGCCTTCGAGGCCCAGCTGCCGGACCTGCTGGTACAGGGCTTCGCCGTCGCGCTCGAAGTGCTCCAGGTAGCGGATGGCGCCCGCGGGGGGGAGCAGCCGCTGAAGCAGGGGTTTGCGGTCCTTGAGGGAGAGTGACCGAAGATCGAAATCCTCGAACCCCAGGAGGTCGAACGCGAAGAAGGTGACCGGGTTCTCTACCGTGGCGCGGCGGATGTCGATGGCGCGGGAGATCTTCGCCCGCTGCTGGAGGCGCTGGAAGCTGGGCCGCCCCGCCTCGTCCAGCGCGACGACCTCACCGTCGATCAGGATACGGTCGAACGGAAGCGCCGCCAGTGAGCGGATCACCTCGGGAAAGGACGCCGACAGGTCGTTGCCGTTGCGGGAGATCAGTCGTGCATCCGGGCCCTCCCGCACCGCGAGCAGGCGGTAACCGTCCAGCTTGAGCTCGAACAGCCATCCCTCGGCAGAAAACGGGGCATCACGCGTCTCCGCCAGCATGAGCTTCACGGCATCGGCACGGGGCGGCTTCCGCGGCGCGCCCATCCGTATCAGCTCGCGGCGTACCTCGTCGGCCGGACCGGAGCCCTGCTCCAGCTCTTCGACCGTAAGCCCCGAGAGGACCGACTCCTGCGGCGGCTCGGGCCCCTCGGATGTCGCGTAGGCGTCGCGTTCCTTGATGAGGAGCCAGTCCCGTTCGCTCTTCTTGATTTTCACGAGCGTCCACATTCCGTGGAGCTTCCGGCCCCGCAGCTCGAAGAGCAGCTTGCCCTTGTCGAGCCCCTCCAGCGGATCCCCGGTGGGAATCCACTGGCCGCGATCCCACACGATCACGGCGCCGGCGCCGTAGTTGCCCGCCGGAATGAGGCCCTCGAAGTCACCGTATTCCAGCGGATGGTCCTCGACGTGGACGGCGAGCCGCTTGTCCGCGGTGTCGTACGAGGGGCCCTTGGGCACCGCCCACGAGCGCAGCACCCCTTCCATCTCCAGGCGGAGATCGTAGTGGAGCCGCCTGGCGGCATGCTTGTGGACGACGAAGAGCCCGCCTGCCGCCGGGCTCGGCTTCTTCTCGATGGCGCCGGCCGGCTCCGGCGTGCGCGCCAGCTCGCGCTTGGCTCGGTAGGCAGCGAGTGGATCGGGCTTCTTGGTAGCCATGAAAGGGGAAAGTGAGGGGAATCCGCCAAAGCGCAATCGGAACGGGCGGAACCCTCCTTGCGCCCCTCCCGACCGCCGGGTGTATACTCAATTCCATGCCAGCGCGCGCGATCGGCTCCGCCACCATCTCCTTCGGACTCGTCTCCGTTCCGGTGAATCTGTACTCGACGAGCGAGTCCGCCGCCAGCGTCAGCTTCAACATGGTGCACAAGAAGTGCGGCACCCGCTTGAAGCAGCAGTACTACTGCCCCAAGGACAACGAGGTGGTCGAAAAGGACGAGATCGCCAAGGGGTACGAGTTCGCCAAGGGGCAGTTCGTGCTGTTCACACCGGAGGAGCTGAAGGCGCTCGACGAGAAGGCTACCAACGCCATCGACGTCAACGAGTTCGTGCCGCTCTCCGAGGTGGATCGCCTCTACTTCGAGAAGGCCTACTTCCTCGGGCCGGACAAGGGTGGCGAGCGGGCCTACCGGCTGCTGGCCAAGGCGCTCGAGGCCACCGGCCGCGCGGCGCTCGGCCAATATTCCGCGCGGGGCAAGCAGTATCTCGTCCTGGTCCGCCCGATGGACGACGTCCTCGTCATGGAGCAGCTGCACTATCAGGACGAGCTCCGGAGCGCGGCCGACGTGCCGGTGCCCGACGTGCCGGTCAAGGAAGCCGAGCTCAACCTGGCACGCCAGCTCATCGACCAGACAGCCACCGACGAGTTCCACCCAGAGAAGTACCACGACACGGTGCGCGAGCGGGTGCTCGAGGCCATCCAGGGCAAGGTGGAGGGCGAGGAAATCACCGCCGAGGCCGCGGAGCAGCCCGAGACCAAGATCATCGACCTCATGGAGGCGCTGAAGGCGAGCCTCGGAAAGACCGCGCCGGCCGCCGCCGACAAGAAATCGGCCAAGTCCTCCGCCGAAGGAAAGCCCGCCAAGAAAAAGGCCCGCAAGGCCTCCTGAATGCCCGGCATGCGGGCTTACGTGGGCACCAGCGGGTGGTCGTACAAGGAGTGGAAAGGAAGTTTCTACCCCTCCGACCTCGCCGCGGACGACATGCTCCGCTACTATGCCGGACGATTTCCCTCCGTCGAAGTCAACAACTCCTTCTACCGGGTGCCGAGCGAGCGGGTGCTGATGCAATGGGCCGAGCAGGCACCGGCCGAATTTCGTTTCGTCCTCAAGGCCTCCCGCCGCATCACCCATATCAATCGCCTGACGGCCGGGGACGATTCGCTCGACTACTTCCTCCGGATCGCGAATGTCCTCGGCGCCCGCCGGGGACCGACGCTGTTCCAGCTCCCGCCCAGCCTCAAGAAGGACATGAGCCGCCTGCAGGACTTCCTGGCCAGGCTGCCCAGGACCTGGACCGCCGCGATGGAGTTCCGGCACGCGTCGTGGTACGCCGACGACGTCTACGAGGCGCTTCGCGCGCACGACGTGGCGCTGGTAGCGGTGGATGAGGACGAGGCGGAGGGCGAAGGGGCGCCGCTGGTGCCGACCGCCGGGTGGGGGTACGTGCGGATGCGCCGCGGCTCCTATACGGAAGAGGCGCTGGCCTCGTGGGCCGGGCGGCTCGGCGAGCAGAAGTGGTCGGAGGCGTACGTGTTCGTCAAGCACGAGGAGGGGAAGGACACCGGGCCCGACGCGGCCAGCCGGATGCTCAAGGCGATGACCGGCTACTCCACCACGTAGGCCTCCATCGCGAAGTACTCCGCAAGTCCCAGCCGGTCGAGGTCGGCCGCGGTCCCTTTGTTTCTCGCTTCGACCCGCTGCCAGAACTCCCGCTCGTCGGGCCCCGGAAACGGCGCCGTGTCCTTCTGGGACTGGTGCTTGAAAATCGCCTGGACCTTGAGCCGCAGCTCCTCCTGGGCCAGCGGCACCAGCCAGGTCGCATCGGTCAGCGGCCACTCCTGCCACGCCCCACGATAGAGCCAGACCTCCGGCCGCCGGCGGCCCGCCGCGGTGTGCTCGGCGAGCGCCCGGTCGATGGCCTCCTTGCACATCCGATGGGTGCCGTGCGGGTCGGAGAGGTCTCCCGCGACGAAGATGAGCGCGGGCTCCACCTCCTGCAGCAGCGCGCGCACGATGGCGACGTCGGCGGGACCGACGGGATCCTTCCGGACCTGTCCGGTCTGGTAGAACGGCAGGTCGAGGAATCGCGCGCAACGCTCGTCGAGCCCGAGCGTGCGCACGCCCGCCACCGCCTCGGACTCGCGGATCATCCGCTTGATGTCCTGCACCTCGGGGATGTCCACGTCCCCCGGCTGCTTCGTCGCCAGGAACTCGTCGAGCCGCCTGCCCAGCTCCGCCACCACCGTGTCCGGAATGCGCCGCTCTTGCGCCAGCCGGCGGAGAAAGTCCATGTGCCGCCGGACGTCGTGGTCGAACACCGCCAGGTTGCCGCTGGTCATGTACGCGACGGTGATGTCGTTCCCGTTCTGGATCAGCTTGTGGAGAATCCCGCCCATCGAGATGACGTCGTCATCGGGGTGCGGCGAGAAGCAGATGATCCGCTGCGCGCGAGGCAGCTTGGAGCGGCCGCGGATCTTGGCGCCGAGGGCGTTGAACACCTCGCCGTTCAGGGCACCGGGCGAGCTGGAGCGCGCGACCAGCGAGGAGAGATGGTGCTCGGCGTAGTCGTTCAGCGTCAGCTTGAGGATGGCCTTGCCGCTCTGGCGGGAGAGCCAGGTGACCGCGCGCACCGCAAGATCCGGGGTCCACTCGACCGCACCAAGCAGCCACGGCGTGGCGATCCGGGAGAGCGCCGCGGCTGCGGCGCGGTCGAGGTAGGCTGTGGTCTCCGGGTGGGTCTGCAGGAACGTGGCGGCCACCTCGTGGTCCACGTCTCCCTCGACCGCGCGGCGAACGATGGCCGCCTTGTGCTCGCCGGTGGCGAGGATGAGGATCTCGCGCGCGTCGAGGATGCTGGCGACGCCCATGGTGATCGCCTCGCGCGGGACGTTGTCCTCCCCGAAGAAATCGGCCGCCGCGTCCTTCCGGGTCACCAGGTCGAGGGTGACGACGCGCGTGCGGCTCTCCACCCCCGAGCCCGGCTCGTTGAACCCGATGTGCCCGGTCCTGCCGATACCGAGAATCTGCAGGTCGATGCCGCCGGCGACCCGGATGGCTTCCTCGTACCGGCGGCATGCGTCCTCGACCTCGCCCCGCGGCAGGTCGCCTCGAGGGATGTGCACGTTTTCGGGCAGAATATCGAGCTGGGCGAAGAGATTCTCCCACATGAACCGGTGATAGGAGTGGAGACTCCCCGGGTCCATGGGGTAGTACTCGTCGAGATTGAAGGTGATGACGTCCCGGAAGCTGAGGCCCTCTTCGCGATGCATGCGCACCAGCTCGCGATACACGCCGATGGGCGTCGAACCGGTGGCAAGGCCCAGCACCGGCCGGCGCCCCGTGGCAAGATTGGCGCGAATCACTTCCACGATCCGCCGCGCCACGAGGCGGCCGAGGTCGTCGTGGTCGTCCACGATGACGGTGCGAATGCGCTCAGGGGTATTCATCGGGATTGGTGCCAAGCTAAGGGCGGCGACCCTGTCGGGACAACCGCCGGCGATCAGAACGTCGAGCCGATCGAGAAGTGCAGGTGCAACCGGCGGCGGCCGCTGGTCGGCAGCGCGTCGATCGATCCGCCGCTGGAAAGGGCGCCCAGCACGTCGGACGGGGACCGGCGGTCGAGCGGCGACGGATTCAGCTTGTAGCCGAGCGCCACCTGCAGGGCCCCGACGATCGTCTGATAGCCGATGCCCAGGCCCGTGGCGGCGTAGAAGTCGTCCTGGTCGAGCTCACCCGCCCCGAGCGCGAAGCGACTGTCGGGCGTCCAGATCTTCCCGCCATCGAGAAACACGAACCCGCGCCACGCGTCGCCGAAGCCGGGCAGCGGCACTTGCAGCTCCGCGCTGCCCACCAGCCTCGCGAGGCCGCCCACGGGCGCATATCGTTGCGCCACTGTGTCCACCGTTCCGCCGGAGCCCTCCCGAAACTCGACCTCAGGAAGCTTGGGCCCGACGAGCTGGCTCCCCCACCCCCGCACGTCGCGGGTGCCGCCGGCCGTGAACGTCACGTCGCGGAGTCGTAACAGGGAGACGAACGGCGACTCGCTCGCCGCGGTGCTGACGCTGTTGCCGTAGGGGAAGATGCGCCCGCCCCCGGCCCGGAAGGTGAAGCCGATCTTCCGGGTCAGCGGAACGAACGCCGTCGCGTTCAGGTCCATCAGCAGGTATTCGCTGGTATTGAAGAACGGCGTCGTAACCTCGACTCGCGGTCGGATCACGTAACCCTGGCGCGGATTGGCGATCCGATCGAGCCGGCCGTAGCTCCCCTCGAGCGTGAGCACGCTCCGATTGCGAGTCTTCTCGAGCAACCCCGCCTGATCCGGCGGCGCCAGCCCGAGGATCGGGAGGTAGGCGACCGGGTCGAGGTTGTCCCCGAAGCCGTAGTTGTAGATTCGCCGATGTGAAATGCCGTAGGCCAGCGAAAGCGAGCGGAACGGCGCGGGCGCGTAGACCAGGGAGGTGGTCAGGCCGGCCGCGAGCGAGCGGTCGCGGACGTCGTCGCGGTATTCGACGAAGGGACCGCCGGCCGCGGAAAGCTCCGGCCTGCCGACATACGGCAGGAAGAGCGTGAGGCCCAGCCGGTAGAGCTGCTCCGACGGACTCTCCAGGGCCAGAAGTCCGGTCTGCGCCGTGGCCGTGGCGGTGAGTGTGCGCATACCCGAAAAGACCCGCCGGTCCACCCATTCCATCTGGGTGGAGACCCCGCCTCCCGACTGCACGCCGGCTTCGCCCCGGATCAGGTGAGGTGGATTTTCGGTGACCTTGAGCCGGACCGCCACCGAGGAGTCGTTCCCCCCCTGGCGGCGGGGTGGCTCGAAGAGAGCGAGCCGGACGATGTCCATCTGGGAGAGCTGCTCGCGTCCCCGCTCGAGCGCCTTCGCGTCGTACCAGTCGCCGGGACCGACCGGCAGCTGCCGTGC
>Ga0075289_1000010_pt1 | contig 21319 bp, 21 predicted proteins | sample SF_Rice_20C_80N__4_FD_69764 | JGI IMG/M metagenome (GOLD analysis project Ga0075289, IMG submission 69764) | Rice paddy soil microbial communities from Twitchell Island, California, USA - SF_Rice_20C_80N_103 | ecosystem: Environmental > Terrestrial > Soil > Paddy field/soil | place: USA... | reverse complement strand
TGTCTCGGTGCCATAAATTGAAAAAGCGTTGCCGGAAAAATCGCTAAGTGATCCGCCGGCTTCGGCGACGATTAACGCGCCCGCGGCCACGTCCCAAGGCTTGAGTTTCAACTCCCAAAAGCCGTCGAGCCTACCGGCGGCAACGTTGCAAAGATCGAGCGCGGCCGAACCGTTGCGGCGAATTCCCTGACAACGCGTCATAAACGCCTTGAAAAACCTCAAATAGAAATCGGCATTGTCGCGACGATCATAGGGAAAACCCGTGGCGAGCAGTGCTTGATCCAATTTATCCACAGCGGAGATCCGAATACGCTCGTCATTGAGCGTCGCGCCTTGTCCCTTGACGGCTCTAAAGCACTCGCGCCGCAGCGGATCGTAGACCAGTCCCAAAATTATCTGGCGGGAGAATTCGAGAGCAATAGAGACCGCGACTTGCGGGTAAGCGTGGGCGAAATTAGTCGTGCCGTCGAGCGGATCGATGACCCAGCGGTAATCGCTCGCGACGCCGGTGATTTCGGATTGTTCTTCCGCCAAAATCGAGTGGCTCGGAAGTTCCCGCTGAAGCACTTTGATAATGGTGTGTTCTGCCGCCCTATCCGTGGACGTGACCAAGTCGATGGGGCCTTTGTAGTCGATCGATCGCGGTTGATGCCAGGCAGCACGAATGATCTTGCCTGCTAGATGGGCAGCTTGCCATGCCGCAGCTGAAAATTTTGCGATGTCATGAGTCATAGGAAGGCTTTCTTCGCATTCGCAGTGGGGCTATGTTAACTAATGGCGCGTGAAGATTCGAGCGCCGGCAAAAATCAATTTGAGCCTGCGTGTGATTGGAAGACGCGCGGATGGATACCATTTGGTCGATACCATTATGGTGCCGATCTCGCTTTACGATGAGATAGAGATCCGCAAGACCGGTATCGCTTCCAAAAAACAAAGCACCCGTGACCTGATTGAGATCAGCTGTGATCATCCCCTGGTTCCACTGGGGAAAGAGAATATTGTCTATCGCGCGGCGGAACTGATTATGAACAAAAGCCACATAGCGGTGCCGATCTCAATCCGGATAACAAAGCGCATTCCAGTTGGCGCCGGCTTAGGCGGAGGCAGCAGCGATGCCGCAGCCACTCTGGTTGGACTAAATCGACTGCTCAAGTTGCGCTTGTCACCGTCACGTCTAGAAAAAATGGCGCTGTCGCTGGGCGCGGATGTACCTTTTTTTATTAGAGGACGGCCGGCACGAGCGCGCGGCATTGGCGAAAGGCTGCGGCCACTGCCCCGATTGCCGCATTTTTGGTCTGTTATCATCTATCCGGGATTTTCGGTATCGACCGCTTGGGTCTACCGAAATCTTCGCCAAAAGTTGACAAAACCTATTGTAAATACTAGCATCGCAAATTCGCCAAAGAGTTTCGCTGATCTTGCGACCCTGCTGGAAAACGATCTAGAAGCGGTGACCCTCAAGCGGTATCCTAAAATAGCTTTATTAAAAGAGAAGCTATTGCGCGAGGGTGCTCTGCGGGTTTTAATGTCCGGTAGTGGGTCATCCGTGTTCGGTATTTTCGCTTCGAAGCGAACGGTATTTGCCGCATTTCAACGGCTGCGGAAACAGGAGGGGGCCCAAGCGTTCTTGGTACATGCGTTAACATAAGAGATCAAGCCTGACAGCCTATAATCCAGCAAGACAACTGGGTGTCTCAAGTGGGGGTCCCTATGCAAGTTACAGAGGTTAGGGTCTTTCCTGTCGATGAAGATAAACTAAGGGCTTATGTGACGATCACTCTCGATCATTGTTTTGTGATCCGGGATTTAAAGATTATCCATGGTGCCACTGGGTATTTCGTCTCGATGCCCAGCAAAAAACGCAAAGACGGAACCTATAAAGACATCGCTCATCCAATTAACAATGAGACACGCAGGATGATCGAGGAGAAAATCATCGCGGAATATCAAAAGGTTCTCGCCGAGGGCGGAAGCGCGAAAGGGCTCGAGGCCGACTGAATCGGAATTCCGCGTGGCCGAGCGAACTTCTTCAAGGAAGTTCGGGGATGGGCGGTCGCCAAGCGGTAAGGCCCCGGACTTTGGATCCGGTATCGAAGGTTCGAATCCTTCCCGCCCAGCCAATTTCACAAATTAACGATCCAGCCGGCACGGTTTGTTAGACAATCGGTCTATCTCCCTGGCGCCGTTCGGACGGAGCGGCGCTGGTATTTACCCCAATTGACAGCCGCGGCTTGGGACGGATAGAAGAGACTTTATCGCCGCGCGTCTCCTTTATACGGGGTGAGGCTAAGAACAGACAACAAGGCAACGAAAACCGATGGCCGAATTGAAAATTTTCGCAGGCAACTCGAATCCGCCTTTGGCGGCGGCGATCAGTCAATACCTTGAATTACCATTGGGCAAAGCCGTCGTGGAGACGTTCAGCGATGGGGAGAGCAAGGTCGAAATTAAGGAAAACGTCCGCGGCGCCGATGTGTTCGTCTTGCAGTCGACTTCGGCGCCGGGAAACAATAATTTGATGGAGCTCTTGCTCATGTTGGATGCGTTCAAGCGCGCCTCGGCGATGCGCATCACTGCAGTCATTCCCTACTATGGTTATGCTCGCCAAGATCGGAAGGTGATTCCCCGTGTGCCGATCAGCGCTAAGTTGGTCGCGGATTTGATCACCACCGCCGGCGCATCGCGCATGCTGACCATGGATCTTCACTCGGGCCAAATTCAGGGTTTCTTCGACATTCCCGTCGATAATGTTTACGCCACCCCGGTGTTGCTGGAATATTTGAAAAAGCAGCTAAATCACAACGAAGTGACGATCGTTTCTCCGGACGCGGGCGGGGTGGAGCGCGCTCGTGCCGTCGCCACGCGGCTCGATGCTTCTCTTGCGATCATCGATAAGCGCCGCGTGGGTCCGAACGTGGTTGCGGAGATGAATATCATCGGCGACGTTAGGGGTAATGTCGCCATACTCGTCGATGATATGGTCGATACGGCAGGCACTTTAACGATGGCCGCTGAGGCGCTCAAGAGAGAGGGCGCAGCGAGAATTCTCGGCTGTTGCACGCATCCTGTGCTCTCCGGTCCCGCGATCAAACGCATTGACGAGTGCCCGCTCGAGGAATTAATCGTGACCAACACGATTCCACTCGGCGCACAGGCGCAAGGTTGCAGAAAAATAAAAACCTTGTCGGTGGCGCATCTGATCGGCGAGGCAATTCGCCGAACCCATGAAGAAGAATCCATAAGTTCATTGTTCGTTTAGCACGAGGAGGTAGGTTTCGTTGGAAACTTTAGAGATACGAGTTGATGCTCGCGACAAGAAACGCAAACGCGATGCAAAGAGGCTGCTGCGCAGCGGCAAAATTCCCGGCATTCTGTACGGACCGAAAACCCAGGCGATTGCGCTGGCGCTGGACAAGCGCGAGTTTTCCAGCGGTGTGGCCGACCTGGAGGGTTCGCACCTAGTGCGTCTTAAATCGGAATCGCGCGAGCTTGCGGACAAGGTCGCGCTGGTGAAGGACATGCAATATCACCCCATTAGCGGCGACGTTATCCATACGGACTTGTACGAAGTGGATCTCACGGCAAAGATTACCGTCAATGTGCCGCTTCACTTCATCGGCAAAGCCGAAGGTGTCGTGCGTGGCGGCATTCTCCAGCCGATTGTCCGAGAGATCGAGGTAGAGTGTTTGCCGCTCGATATCCCGGCGTTTTTCGATGTCGATGTAAGCGCGTTAGACATCGGTGATTCGGTGCACATCGAAGAATTGACCATGCCCGAAGGCGTTAGCGCTGTTTTCGAATCGAACTTGGCCCTGGTCGCAGTTGTGCCGCCCACTGTTGAAGAGGCCCCGGCTGCGGCGGCTGCACCAGTGGAGGGAGCGGAGGTGGCGCCTGCGGCGGTGGAGGCGACGAGCAAAGAAGGTGAATCTTAAGCGAGCGTGCAGGCGCTCGTGCACCGTGATTGGTGAAACTGATCGTTGGACTCGGCAATCCGGGAAATACGTACGAGCGTACCCGGCATAATATAGGATTTCTCGTCATCGATCGGATCGCGGCGCAAAACAGGATTGTGATCGATAGGAGATTTTGCCGCGCAGCTATTGGGGAAGGGATGCTCGAAGGCGAAAAGGTGGTGCTGGCCAAACCGCAAACTTATGTGAACCGAAGCGGGGCAACGGTCGCAGATTTAATCCGTAAGTATGAGATTGGGACAAGCGATTTGGTCGTTATCAACGATGATTTGGACTTGCCGTTCGGACGCATTCGTATCAGGCCGAGCGGCAGCGCCGGCGGGCATCGCGGACTGCTGTCGATTATGCAAAATTTGGGCGATGCGCCGTTTCAACGCATTCGAGTAGGCATTGGACGGCCGCCGGAGGGGCGTGAAGCAGTGGAATACGTCCTCGGCGCGTTTGATGCTTCCGAGACCGAACGGTTGGACGAAGTCGTGCAGCGCGCGGCGGAATCCCTCAAGTGCCTGGTGCGCGACGGTATTGACCGCGCGATGGCGATCTATAACCAGGCTAGTTGACCCGCTGTGAATTGTAAAGCGGCAGGGTCTATGTTAGACAGGTCAACTTATTGTGGAGGGTAACAAGCCGTGACTTTATATGAAACCCTTTTCGTAGTTCACCCGGAAAAGGGGCTGCGGATGAAGGAATTCGTCGAGAGATTCAAGAAAGTAATAGAGGGACAAGAAGGCACTATGTCCCACGTCGATGAGTGGGGTGCTCGCGACCTGGCTTATAAAATCGAAAAGCAGGGCAGGGGCTACTACACTTTGCTCAGATATCGAGCCTCCGGGCGCGCCGTCGAAGAGCTGGAACGCAATCTCAAGCTGACGGATGGTATTCTTCGATATTTGACGGTTCGATGCGAGGATGAAACCGCGATAACCAATCCGATGGCGCCCAGGCCGCACATTGATGAGCCGCGGCAGGCGCCGGAGCGGGAAGCCGCCAAAGTCGAACCGCCGGCATAGATCGGCGACAGTTCTATCGCGAAAATCTAACCAGCGAAATTCTTCAATCGGCCGGCCGTTCGCGTAGTTCCAAGCCGGCGCAAGACAAAGAACAGGATTATTTATAAATGGCAAAGTCAGAAGAAGAGGAATTGCAATAAATGGCACAGTTTATGGACCGAGGCCCGAGGCCTAACCGCGAGAGGTCGGACGATGACAAGGGAGGGCCGCGTCGCCGGCCAATGTTTCGGCGTAAGGTGTGCCGCTTCTGCGCCGACAAGACCCTTAAGATCGATTACAAAGATCTGAGAATGATTACTCAATTTGTCACCGAACGGGGAAAGATGACGCCGAGCCGGATCACCGGCAACTGTGCCGGCCACCAGCGATTGCTGACGACCGCCATCAAACGGGCGCGCAGCGTTGCGCTACTCCCTTTCACCACTGCTAAAAACTGATCGCAGGTCCAGATCGATGCAGCGGTTGGAAGTCATTAGCAAGTTCCTCTTAGCTTTGGCTTCGAGCGTGTTTTTGTTCATGAGCGGCATCAGCCTGCCGCCGCTCGGCGTGTTGGTTTTGCCGTTTGTGGCTCAGCCCGTGCTTTTGTTTAGCCTCAAGTACGGCATTGCCGGCGGCTTGGCTGTGCTCGGCATCGCGTTTCTACTATTTATTATCATTGCCGAGGAGCTGGCGCTTATCTACGCTCTATTTGCTGTTATGACGGCATTACTGCTAGCCCTACTCGGCCGGATTCGAGCTGTAGAATATTTAGTTGGCAGCATTGCCGCGGTTATGTTGTCGATGACGGCGGGTCTCGCGTATTATTTCTTCGGCTCCTGGGCGACGATGTTCAGAGATTTGCGCGCGAGCCTGACGCAACAACTTGCCGCAGCCCTGACCGTGCAAGAGAAAATGGGCTTGCCGCGGGACAGTTTGGCATCGATCAAAGAGCAGGTGCCGCAGATCGTCGAGATGATGCTGCGGTTATTACCCGCGCTGCTTTTGTTGAGCTTCGCGTTCATCGTGCTGATCAATCTTCTTTATCTTGGACGGCGTTTTCCGGAGCGACGGGGCCAGTGGTTTTCGTTGCCGCATTTGCGCGAATGGAAGGCTCCTGAGCCATTGGTTTGGGGCCTGATTGCCAGCGGTTTTGTGTTGTTTCTACCCGGGGTAGGCCTGTTAAGAGTGGCAGCATTGAATCTTTTGTTGGTGATTGGTGCCTGCTATTTTGCCCAAGGACTTGCGGTGATCGCATACTTTTTCAACAAGAATAACGTGCCGCGATTTTTGCGCGGTCTTACGTACATTTTAATTATTTTCCAACAAATATTTACATTGCTTGTGGTCGGCTTAGGTTTGTTTGATCTTTGGGGCGATTTTCGCCGTTTGGGTAAGGATCGGCTGACTCCCAGCCAAGCAGCGTAAGCGGAGGCATTATGGAAGTCATACTGAAAGAAGACATCGTCAATCTCGGAAAGATCGGTGAAGTCGTCCGGGTGCGCGATGGCTACGCCCGAAATTATTTGTTGCCGCGTGGGCTCGTGCTGCTCGCCAACAAGAAAAACCTGAAGACCTACGAGCATCACAAGAAAATCGTGGCGGACCAAAAGCAAAAGTTCCTGAGGCAAGCGCAATCCTCAGCCGAGCAGTTGAGCGCAGTATCGGTGGTTATACCAATGAAGGTCGGGGAAGAGGGCCGACTCTTTGGCTCCGTCACGAACATACAAATCGAAAAGGCACTCAAAGCCAAAGGGCTCGACGTAGATCGGCGTAAGATTCATCTTGTCGAACCGATAAAGACCGCCGGAGATCATGAGGTGCCGGTTCGGCTGTCCGCCGATTTAACCGTGCCGCTCAAAGTCTCGGTGGTGTCGGACACTTAAGAACCGGCCTTTTTTTTCAATTCGAAATGGGATGAGGATGAAGACCCTCATCCCATTTTAGTTTGTTGCGCCCCGAGCAGCGCGCGGATTGGCGGGAACCTACGCGGATTACGTCGCCGCACGCGCTTGGTAAACATAAATTCCTTCGGTATTCGTTTGTTCAACACCTGTCAGGGGGTAAACTGCTGTTTGTTGCGGTCGTCGCTACCGATTGCTAATCTGCCGTTCGCTTATTCGCGGCATTTCAATGCTCCAAAACGGCGGGTCAGCGCAGCCCAATGTTGCCCGTGGCCGTTTGCTCATCCTTACGGCGGCATTGCTATGGAGTCTGGCCGGGGTTTTCATAAAATCGCTCGACGTTCCGCCGCTCACCATCGTTTTTTACCGGAGTTTTTTTGCATTCCTGGTTTTCACTCCGTTCGCGCACCGTTCCGAATGGCAGTTCAACGGCCCAGTGCTGATATCGGTACTCGCTTACACCGCGGCGATTACTTCCTTTGTGGCGGCCAACAAGCTCACCACTGCCGCGAACGCGATTGTGCTGCAATACACGGCGCCGATTTTTGTCTTTCTCTTTTCTCGCCTGGTGTTGGGCGAGAGCATATCCAAGATAAACGGTTTCGCTCTCTTAGCAGGCACGATGGGCGTAGGAGTAATTTCGCTCGACAGCGCCGGGGAACCGGAGATGGCCGGGGTCATGCTTGCGCTTCTGAGCGGCCTGCTGTTCGCCGCTTACATCATCAACCTGCGGCACACCCAGCAGGTGAGTCCGACTTATTTGACTTGGATCAACAACGCTTTTTGCGCGCTGTCACTTTTGCTCGTCGTCAGCTCGCAGCTGACGTTGACGATGAACCAGCTCGCGATCCTTGTTGTTATGGGAGCGGTGCAACTCGGTCTGCCTTATTTCCTTTTTTCCAAAGGATTGCAGAGCGTGTCGTTACAGGAAGCGTCCCTGATCGCTTTGATCGAGCCGGTGCTCAATCCGATTTGGGTGGCATTGACGGTTAGCGAGATTCCCTCGACGGCAACTCTCACCGGCGGCGCCATGATCCTTCTCGGGCTCGGCGTCCGTTACCTATGGCCTCTGGTGCAAAAGTCGGCCGAGCCCGAGCGCAGGGTTCCGTAAATGTTTTGCGCGGCGGTTAATCCGTGATTCGAACGTTGCCGGGGTGGCGAATCTTCTCCATCTCTTCCCGTCCGAGCATCTTGATGTCTTTGCGCAACTCATAGTTGATGTGCTGAATCGCTTCCGACGGCCCGGAACGATTCCCCATGAGCACCATCGCGCCGCTGCCGCTGTTCTCCAACTGGTAAAACGACCCGCCAGTGATCGTTGCGACCATTCCGGGTGTCAGGACTGTTTTGCCGCCGTCAGGGAAATGCATCGAGCATTCACCTTCGATCACGTAGAATGTTTGATCGGCGTTGTGGCAGTGCATGTCATCTTTATCCCCCGGCTTGGGATAGACATGCAACCAGGCGTGAAGCCGGTTGGTATTAAAAATTACCTTACGCTTACCCTCTTCTTGCGCCATTTTGATCATATCGATTACATTGACCGGCATAGTTCCTCCACCCTGCTGGAATGGCCGAAAGCCTATCAGCAGCCCCATTGAGGTGTCAAATTCGGCAGCGTGGCCGGGTTCACAATGGCGAGAATTTTTGATAGTTTCTCACGAAATCGTATAACTGAGGAGGCCAATATGTCTATGAATTGGGGAATGGCGAATCGTCTGGCGAGAATTATCAGGTCCGACGGTCGCGCAGTCATGCTCGCAGTCGACCACGGCTACTTTCTCGGTCCGACGAGCGGCCTGGAGGAGCCGCGGAAAACTATCGAACCCCTGATGTCGTACGCCGACTCGATCATGCTCACTCGGGGTGTGCTGCGGACGTCGGTCGATGCCAAAGCTGAGAAGCCCGTGGTTCTCCGCGTCTCCGGCGGCACGAGCATTCTCAAGGAGCTTTCCAACGAAGAGATCACGGTTTCGATCGACGATTGTATTCGTCTCAATGTCTCCGCCATGGCGCTTTCGATCTTCGTCGGGTCTGAATTCGAAAAAGAAACCTTGGTAAGCTTGACGAAACTCGTGGACGAGGGTGAAAAATACGGTATTCCCGTGCTCGCCGTCACTGCTGTAGGCAAAGACATGGCGCGCGACGTGCGCTATTTGGGACTGTCATGCCGCATCGCTGCCGAGCTCGGGGCGCATATCGTGAAAACCTACTATTGCGACGATTTCGAACAGCTCATCGAAAGCTGCCCCATTCCGGTCATTGTCGCGGGCGGCAAAAAAATTCCTGAAATGGAAGCCTTGGAGTTGACCTACAACGCAGTGAAACGCGGTGCCGTCGGCGTCGACATGGGACGCAATATTTTCCAATCCGATTCGCCCGTAGGAATGATCAAAGCCGTGCGCGCCATCGTGCATGAAAACGTATCTGTGAAAGAAGCTTTCAAGATTTACGAAGGTGAGAAGAATACGCAGGCACGCAAAGCCAGCTAGCTCATGTAAGGCTATGTGAAATCGCGGCAAATCTTACGACATTTCTTGTACGCATTTATCGTATGAACGACAACTCAAAGATGCGCGTAGCGATGTATTACAACAATCGCGACGTCCGTCTTGAGGAACTCCCTCTGCCAAAGGCTGGCCCGGGTGAGTTGCTCATACGAACCCGCGCCAGCGGTATCTGCGGCAGCGATTTGATGGAGTGGTACCGCATCAAAAAAGCGCCGCTTGTCTTGGGCCATGAGATCACCGGTGAAGTGGTGGAAGTCGGTGACGGCGTCAAGGATTTTAAATTAGGCGACCGGGTATTTTCTTCACACCACGTGCCTTGCGGCAAATGCCGCTATTGCCGGGCCGGGCATCAATCGGTTTGTGACCTGCTGCGAACGACGCATTTCGATCCGGGCGGGTTCGCCGAATACATTCGCATTCCGAAAATTAACGTCGAGCTTGGGACATTGCGCATCCCGGATACGATCACCTTCGATGAAGGTTCGTTTATCGAACCATTGGCTTGCGTGGTCCGCGCGCAGCGTTTTTCCGGCGTCAGCGCGGGGCAGACCGTGCTCGTGGTTGGCAGCGGGATATCCGGCTTGCTGCATATCCAGTTGGCACGGACCCGTGGCGCAGAGCGCATCATCGCCACTGACATCAGTGAATTTCGGCTCAAGGCCGCGACGCAGTTTGGCGCCGACGCGACGATTCACGGCCAGGAAGACGTTGCGACACGAGTCCGTGCATTGAATGACGGCCGGCCGGCGGATCTGGTGATCGTATGCACCGGCGCGATGCCAGCAATCCGGCAGGCGACCAAGTCCGTCGACCGCGGGGGCACGCTGTTATTCTTCGCGCCGAGCGCAGCCGGCGTGGATGTGCCGATACCGCTGTTCGATTATTGGCGCGATGAAATATCGGTGCTGACTTCTTACGCGGGAAGCGGCCAGGATCTGAAAGAGTCGCTCGATCTGATCCGCGATCATAAGGTGCGTGTTGGTGAGATGGTGACGCATCGCTTGCCGCTCGCCGATGCGGGTTTAGGTTTTCAGCTCACGGCCAGCGGGCAAGACTCGATCAAAGTAATTTTGGATCCGCTGCTGTAGTCCCTAGGGGCACAGCATGCTGTGAGGGTTATTTTGCCATTCCTAATTCTTTGCGAGCTTTATCTACAAAGCTGTAGTCAACGACTTCGGCGACGGTAATCGGCCTGGTGATCTTGGCGTTCTCGCGCTGGGAATCAATCAACACCTGCACGGATTCTGCGGAAACATTGGCGTCTTTGGTCAAAACGCGCGAGACTTGCTTCGACATCTCTCCAGCTATTTTTCGATCCTTTACCTTCCATTGCTTCATCATGATGTCGGTGACCGCTTCGTGATTGTTTTTGTCCCATACGAATTGTAAACCTCGCAGCGTCGCCCGCACCATTTTATAAACTTCGTCAGGGTTTTCCCTGATCTTTTTTTCCGAAGTGCCAAAGCCGTTTTGAGCGAACTGCACGATATCGCCGACGAAGATGAGCTCGTTATAACCCTTTTCCAGCGCGATAATGTTTTCAGGAACGGAAAGCAGCGAAGCATCGACAACGCCCGACTCCAGAACTGCGAAACGGCTGGCTGCCGATCCTCCCATCGGGAGAACGGACACGTCGCGACCGGGCTCAAGCCCGAAATGTCTCAGGGCGCGATAGCCAAGCAGTGTCGCGGAGCCGCCCGGGGAGCTGCCGGCAATTTTTTTGCCCTTGAGTTCTTTTGGATCCTTGATGTCTTTCTTGCTCATTAGAAACAGCAGGGGCCGTTCGACGGTAAAGAGCAACACTTTCATAGGTTGCCCTCGTACCGCTCCCCCGATCAAGCCGGTAACGGCCGCGCTATAGTCGAGATCGCCGGTCATTACAGCCGCGCTGGTCAAATTGGCGGCCATCTGAATGATTTCCAGATCGATGCCTTCGTCTTTGTAAAAGCCGCGGTGCAGCGCAGTGTAGATAGCCAGAAAGGAAACGTTTGTCGACGAGCTTCCCAAGCGCACTTTTTTCAGGCTCTGCGCATAGCCAAGCGAAGTCATCAAAGAGCCGACGACCAAAACCAACAACGGAACAACGGCGATTCTTGAGAAAAGCTTCATTTTACCTCCATCGGGACAGCGGTCGGTTGTGCGGCGCCTGACTTAAGGCGAATAGTTAAAGTTAGCACGGATAGAAAGCGGCTAGTCCAGTTGGCTCCACTCTTTAAACTCTTCGAGTCCTAGCCGAGCGAGAGTGTCCATGTACGGCCGGCCGGTTTTTTCGTGGCGGCCGGAGATTCGATAGTATTCGTAAACCAGATCCGGCAGCCACTTCGCAATGGTAAAGCCTTTGAATTTGCCGTCGGGAATCGGCTCTAGAAAACGCGGTCCGACGTCTTGCCAATCGTGCTCGGCAATCCAGCCGCGCTGGGTTCCGAAAACGCTTTGCAGAATAATCGCGCGGTGACCGGTGTCGATGAGTTCATCCAAACTCACGTCCCAGCCGGTCGTTGCGTTAAGTGAATCAAGCATGCTTTGTATGCCGTCGGGCGGCTTGTCATTGAGTGCGAACCAGCAGCCGCCCATCAAGCCACAAGCCTGGCGAATCTGTTCCGTGATCAAATGCGAATGGGTCCAGCCGTCCGGTTTGTTGGGATCCAGCGGACCCCATTTTTCACGATAGCGCAAATCGGCCGGCGGCTCGGTGCCGCCAGCGCCCTGCGGCTTCATTCCGCCGCTGGCGACTAACTCGCGCAGCATTTGGCTCAACAGCGGGCGCCACTCATGTTGGGCGGGAGTTCCGCCTTTGGTGTGGACAACCCAATTCTTCGCTTCTCCGCCCAATTCTTCCGCAAGTTCCTTGGGACCATCCGCCAGGATATTGCCGAGCCATGTTTCGCGCCGGGCGCACCGTTCCAACAGAGTTTCTACCGCCTCGAGATTGCCCCATGCCAATTCCAGACCGTCGGTGCGGTCAGGGCCGAGCACGCCTTTCTCCCAAGCCTCGAACGCCAATCCCGCGCCGCATGCATAGTGGCTGCACTCGATACCGAGATCGTTGATGCGCTCCGAGAGATAAAGGACATCGTTGCCTTTGAATCCCAGGTTATAAAAAGTGTCCATCCACTCGCTGCCGGCGTTGAAGTGGCCGATCTTGCCTTTGAAGCGTCCTTCGCCGATCTCTACGTCCCAAGGGCACATGCGCGGGCACTGGAAACAGGGTCGAAGCGTCACGCGATTTTGATCCAGGCCCTTCGCTTCGTCGGTGATGATGGTGCTGCGCCAATTAAGTTTCGTGATCGCGCCCCAGTCTTCGCCGTGGCCGACACTGGTGAGCCGTTTTTTGACGGTGGTTTTGCGCGATGAAATCGCTTTCGTCCAGCGCACGCCCGCATCGATCAGCCGCATTTTATCATGCAGACGCGGCCGCTTGGTGCCCCAGGCAACAAAAGCTTTTAATTTTTTGGAGCCCATGACCGCGCCCAGGCCGTGCGCCGCAGTATGATTGTAGTCGTTGACCAGCATTGCCGCGCGAATAAGATTTTCTCCGGCGGGCCCGATGCAGCCGACGCGCGCATCCTGATGGCCGGATTCTTTACGCAGCGCGTCTTCGCTGTCTCTGATGCCTTTACCCCAGACGCGACTTGCATCCCGGAGCTCGACTTTATCTTCGCCGATGTAAAGATATTTTGGCGATTGCGCCGCGCCGGTGACGATCACGCCGTCGTAGCCGGCGGCTTTGAGCGAGGTGCCGAAGTAGCCGCTGGTTGCGCCGCGGCCCAGGGTGTGTCGCGTGGCCGGGCTAAGATAAACAAAGCACATCTTTGTGCCGCCCGGCGTGAAGCCGGTTCCCGTTATTGGCCCGGTCATGCCAACGATGACGTTTTTGGCATCGTATGGATCTATGTCGGGCGGCAGCTCGTTTAGCAGAACGTATTCTGCAAAAAGTTGTCCGCCCCAATACTTGCGCAGCAGCGGCTCTTCGGGGAGATTCAAGGGGGTGAGTTTCCCTGTCGTCATGTCGACGCGCAGGATTTTGCCCATGTATCCGCCCGGAAGGCGGGTTTTACGCGCTCGCGGAAAGAAATTTGCGTAATCCGTATTCGGTGTATCCATCTCGTTCAAATCGTTCAAAATGTTTAAGTCGTTCAACCTGTTTCGGAGCTTCAAAACGTTTTGAACGACTTGAGCTGCTTGAACGTTTTGAACATTGGCGCGCAGCGCCCAGCTTTTAGTCCGCCGCTGCCCAGAGCACTCGATCAGCCGGCAAGTTGATATCCAATCGCTCCCAGCTATCACCCCGATCGCGGCTAATCATGAGGTCTCCAGCGCCTCCCGCACCGGCGGCATGGCCGCGGGCGACATTGCCAAAGCCGGCGAATACCGCGCGATGATCGGTCGGATGATGGACAAGGGCCCAGATCATCGAATCGAGATAGTCCGCTAGTCCGTTCGTGATGCGGGTCCAGGATTGGGCGCCGTCAGTGCTCTTGAATATGGCCGCGCGGGCGCCGCGATTTTCCCTGCGCCAAAAGCCCGGCGAGGCATCTGCAGTCGCAATGAGCATGCTCGGCTGCTCGCCGGCTTGGTCAGGCGGCAGGAAAAGAAAATCATGAAAGTAATCGCGTGTGAGACCCGTTTCCGCGCGCACCCAGCCTTCTTCCGGTTTGTCGCTGGTGAAGAAGCCGCGGGCGCTTGCGACGTAGTAACGATCCTTGCGCTTCGGGAAGTTGGAAATGACATGAATGTCGAGGTAATCGATGCCCTTACTGACGTCTTCCCAGGTCTTGCCGCGGTCGAAGCTGCGCACAATGCCACCATGTTCCAGACAGAGGTAAATTGTGTCTGAATCGTCCGGGTGGATATGGATGTTGCGCACGTGGCCGTGGTGCGGTGGCTGCGGGTACCACCAGTTTTTACGGACGGACTGAGGCAAGACTTTAAGGCTCGTGAGTTCCTGCCAGCTTTCCCCGCCGTCTTCGCTACGGAAGAGCGCCACCGGCTCTACTCCACAGTAAACCACTCTGTCGTTTGCCGGATCGACGGTCACCGAACGGATATCGCCGTCGAGCACTTTTATCCAGGTTTTGCCGCCGTCCACGGTGCGGTACAAACCATCGTGCGTGACGCCGACGAACACGCGCTCCGGTGACTCTTTGCAGCCGTGGATCGAGTCAATGATGCCGTCTTCGAAGTGACGCGCGACTTCTTGCCAGCCGCTATTTGTCGAGCGCCAGATAATCAGCCCATGCTGCGTGCCGGCGTAAAGTCTAACTCCTTCGCTCATAAATACCTCCAAGGAGTTCAAATCGTTCAATCACTTTGTTCCGTTCAACCGCTCCGCTCCGTTCAAACCGTTTCGGAGGTTCCAACCGCTCGAACCTCTGATTCCTTCCGCCCCCGCGCCCGCGGGGGCGGAAACAGGTGGGGGTTGAACGGCTGGAACGTTTTGAACCATTTGAACGAGTTTCGATTCTATGGAAACAACTCGCTTCGACCTGTCGCGGGCTGTCGGTCCCAACGGGCTTCAAGACCGCGAAAATAATTCCATGCTCTTTGCGCACGCCGCTCCAAAGCGATCTCGGCGCCGAAGGCGCGGCATTCTTCCGGACTAATGGTGCCGACTTCACCCAGCGTCGCCGCCTGTAATGTCTTTTTGGTGTCGTCTTCCAACACCAAGGCGGTATAGAGAACTTCTTGAAGATTCTGCCCGACAACGACAATGCCGTGGCCGCGCAAGAGCGCGGCGCGCTTATCGCCGATCACTTTCAAAAGAGCGTGGCCGCGCTGGGGATTTGTAATCAGTTGGGCTTCCGGATAAAGCGGCACGCCGTCGCTAAAGATGGCGCCTTGCAAAGTGACCGGCTTAAATTCCCGCTTGGCAATGGCGAACAGCGTCGCGTGCGGCGTGTGCAGGTGTGCCACCGCAAGCGCATCGGCCCGCGCGCCGTGCAGCGCCGTGTGAATCGGCCACTCCACCGGCGGGCCGTTTTTGCCGACGAGCGGTTTCCCGTCCAGATCGGTCGCGACCATTTCCTCCGGTCCAAGACTGCCTTTGTCCGAGCCCATCCCCGGCGTGATAAAGACCGTTTTCGTCTCGGGTTGGTAAACGCTCACATGGCCGAACACGCCGATCATGCCCTGCATCGCAAACATGCGTGTGCAGGTGGCGAGCTGTTCGCGTAAATCCTTTTCCGAAGTCATTGGGTCGGTCTCCTTTGTGTCGCTTCCAGGTTTTTTTACTTCCGCGACGAGTTGCAGGCTCCCTAATCCATGGCGTCAGGATCGGCTGTGCGCCGTTTGTCAGGAGAAGTACCGATAGATTAGCCGCTTCGGATGAATTATGGCCAGCCAAAGAGCGCGGACTTTACCGGGGATGCCGCAGCGCGGCGTGAAGAGATCTTTGAGCATTAGGCCGAGCGGAATTCTGTGCTTGGGAAATTGTTTTTCGCCGATCGCGCGCACGCCGTACTTCTCTTTGCTTTCTTTGAGCACGTAAACAACGTTGCCACCGCCCGCTTCTTCGTCGCCGTATAGGTAACCGCCGACAGCTTCAGCCTGCTTTACAGCTTTTTCGGCAATCTCCTCTGATAACCCGAAATCGAGGGCGTCCGTGGGGCAGGCCTGGACGCAAAACGGCTGCTTGTCGTCGCTGATCCGGTCGCTGCACATGGTGCACTTGCTGGCTTTGCCGGTGATGTCGTTCTTGGTGATGACCTCCCAGGGGCAAGCGTGAATGCAGTATTCGCAGCCGATGCATACCTCTTGATTTATGACCACGGGTCCTTCTTCGTACTTGGTAATCGCTTCGACAGGACATACCGCTGCGCAGGCGGCGAAGGTACAATGCATGCAGCTATTGCGCGCCCAAAGCGGCGCGAGCCCTTCGAGCACCGGCGGCTCCATGGTGATCCAATTGGTCGGCGATAACTCGTATAGGCTCGTACGATCATGATCGTTCCAATCCTTGCAAGCCTGGACGCAGTGACGGCAGCCGATGCACTTGGTTGCGTCGAACAGGATGCTGCGCGGCTTGCCGTCTAGAAGCCGCGCAGTCGGCACCAGGTAGCCGTATTGTTGAGTCAAAGTTTCAGTCGGATTCTTGGCCATTCGGATTCCTTTTTCACCGCGGGAGAAACAAAGTAACAGCGGTGGTTTATCACTTAACTTTTGCGGGCGTCAATGGGGATGAGTAATTATCGACCATCGAATGTCGAAACAATAGAACTGCCGTTGCGCTCTTGTTTTTTAGGATCGTCAGCGACTAGCATGGCGATACGGTGCGTTCAAATTCGCGGTGGAGGTTGCACATGTCTTCAGGAACATGGCGTGGCACTGTCGGCGTCGTAAAGCCGACATATGGCTCTGGGTCGCTCGTTGAGTTCATTCGACTGCTGCCGGAGGGCGTCGGCTGCACCCCGCTGTATGCAGGCATCAAAGAACATTCTGAGCGAGGCTATCTCGGCGCGTTGGAAACTTACAATGCCAAAGTCGCCGAGCTCGCCGAGATCGGCGTCGATCTCATTCATCCCGAAGGCGGCCCGCCGTTCATGGTGCGCGGCCATAAAGCCGAGCGAGAGATTGTCGGCGGCTGGGAAACGAAATACAGGATTCCCATCTTCACTTCCGGCATGTCGCAGGCCGAAGCGCTGCGCGCGTTGGGAATCAAGAAATTCGTCGGCTGCACTTACTTCAACGACGAGAAACTTAACTCGCTCTTTGCGCGCTATTTCAGCGACGCCGGTTTCGAAGTGTTGGGAATGGAAGGCATGGATACTACGCCGTACGAAGCCGACAAGATCTCCAGCGATACGATTTACCAGCACCTCAAATCATCATTCGGCAAACATCCCACCGCGCAAGGCATTTATCTTCTCGGCTCAGGCGCCTGGCAGGTGAAGGATATCATTGCGGTGGAGAACGACCTCGGTGTTCCGGTGGTGCATCCCGTTGCCGCGCGGGTTTGGTATGTGCAGAAGAAATTGAAAGTGCGAAATCCGCTTCGAGGCGCGAGCCGATTGTTGGAAGAGCTTCCCTGATCGTTTTGTTAATCGAGTTGGCTCCAATCCATAAATTCTTCCAAACCGAGCTTCTCCAGCGTGTCTTTGAACGGCCTACCCGTTCGTTCGTGCCGGCCAGACAGTTTGTAATATTCCCAAATCATATCCGGCAGCCACTTGGCTATCGTGAAGCCTTTGTACTTGCCGTCGGGGATCGGCTCCAGAAATCTTGGGCCGACGTCTTGCCAGTCGAAGTCGGCGATCCACCCTCGCTGCGTTGCGAAAAGACTTTGCAGAATCATGCTGCGGTGACCGGCGGCCAGGGCTTCATCCATAGTAAAATTCCAGCCGGTGATGGCGTTGAAGGAATCGACGATGCTGTTGAGGCCGTCTTTCTTGTGGCTCTCCTGGGCGAACCAGCAGCCGCCGAAGATGCCGGTGAACTGGCGATACTGCTCGGAAAGAACATGAGACCAAACCCAGCCCTCGGGTTTGTCCATTTCCAGTGGCCCCCATTTTTCTTTGTTTCGCAGGTCCGGGGGAGGATTTGTCGAACCACCTCCCTGCGGTTTCATGCCGCCGCTGGCGACGAGCTCTCTTAACATTTGTCCCAGCAAAGGACGCCATTCGTGCATTGCCGGCGTGCCGCCTTTAGTGTGCACCGCCCATTTGGGCGCGTCGCCGCCGAGCGCCTCGGCGAGCTGCTTTGGACCTTCGGCTAACAAATTTCCAAGCCAACCCTCCCGCCGCGCCGCCATGTCCAGGAGTTTGTCGACCGCATCGACATTGCCCCATTCGAGGTTTAAACCGTTGGTCCGATCCGGACCGAGGAGTCCTTTTTCCCAGGCTTCGAAAGCGACGCCGGCACCGCAGGAAAAATGGCTGCACTCGATTCCTAAATTATTGATCTTCTCGGCAAGATAGAGCACCGCGTTGCCTTTGATGCCGAGATTGAAAAAAGTGTCGAGCCATTCGCCGCCGGCATTGAAATGCACGACCGTGCCTTTGAATTCGCCTTCGCCGAGCTTGGCGTCCCATGGGCACATGCGGGCGCACTGAAAACACGGACGCAGCACGACGTCGTTTTGATCGAAGCCCTTGATATGCGCGGGTTGCAAATCGGTGCTGCGCCAATTGAGATTATTCAAGGCGCCCCAGGCATCCCCATGACCATATTTGGTTTTCTTTTTCTTGACATCGTGTTGCTGTAAAACGTTGCGCCAGCGCAAACCTGCGTCCGCCAGCTTTGCCTTATTGCGATAGCTTGGCCTCAGCGTGCCGGCGACGACGATGGCTTTGAGCTTTTTCGAGCCGAGGACGGCGCCGCCGCTATGGGCCGCGAAATGATTGTAATCGTTTGCCAGCATGGCGGCGCGGTTTAAGTTTTCTCCGGCAGGTCCGATGCACAGCACTCGGGCGTCGCGGTTGCCGACGATCTCCCGCAGGCGGTCCTCGGTGTCGCGCGTGCCGGCGCCCCACACTCGCGCGGCATCTTGCAACTCGGGTTTGCCGTCTTTGATATAGAGATAAACCGGTTTCGCCGACGCGCCCTGAAGGATGATGCCGTCATAGCCCGCGGCTTTGAGGTAGGTGCCCCAATAGCCGCTGGTGGCGCCGCGTCCGAGCGTCTTGTTCGTGAGCGGGCTCAAATAGACCGCCGTCATCTTGGTGCCGCCTGGAGTGAAGCCGTTGCCGGTCAGCGGCCCGGTCATCATCACGACGGTATTTTCCGGACCGAACGGCGTCGCGTCGAGGGGCAATTCGTTCATCAAAATATACAAAGCCAGCGCTTGGCCGCCGATGAATTTTTTTAAGATCGGCTCTTCGGGCAGATTTTCGTCTTTCAAAGTTCCGTTGGTCAGATTGACGCGGAGGATTTTCCCCATGTAGCCGCCGGGAAGCGGCGTGGTGCGCTGCGCGGGAAACAAATTCATCATTTCAGCCTCTTAGAAGATTTCACTCGTTCAAGTCGTTCGAATCGTTGAAAGCAGAGCTTTGATTCGTCATTCAGCGCACGCCGAAGATTGCCCGCATTTCTTCCGTCGCGGAGGAGTGTTCTTTGGCGAATTTCGGATCGCTGGCAAAAAGTTTCACATTTCGCAGAGGAAAGACTAACGGATCGACGTCCCGATGGCTGGGAATCCTGCCCTGATCGCGCAGCATGCGCTGGCCCTCTATGGAAAGAATGAAGCTGATCAACAGCTTGCCTGCGTTCGGATGCGGCGCAGCTTTCATGAGCGTGATCGGATGAACGTAGGTAATGACCGGTTCGTCGAACACGTATTGCACCGGGCCGCCCTGGCTTTTGATGCGGGCGGCAATGTGCGCGTAGGTATTGCTGACCGCGTGAAACTCGCCGGCGGCCAAAAGTTGCGCCGTGATGTTATGACCATCGCGCACGCCCGGTTGTTGGGCCGCAAGCGCCTTTAGGAAATTGCGCGCTTTTTCTTTGCCCCAGCGCCGCTGCAAGCTCACATACCATTCCGGATCTTGAAGATTTACCCCGAGCCGGCCTTTCCAGCGGGGCGCAAGCAGGTCTTCGTATTTCTTTGGCGCTTCGTTGGGCTTCACGAGTTGAGTGTTGTAGGCCATGGAATTGAGCAATGAATGAACGCTCACCCAATGTCCTTCCGGGTCTTTGAAGCCTTCGTTGAAAGCCGATGCTTCCGGCGGAACGAAGCGCTGGGTTAGCGCGGATTCTTTCAAGAGCTGCACCTGAAAACCCGCAGAGGTGACGACATCGGCGGCAAACCGCCCTGCCTTGGCTTCCGTGACGACGCGTTGCAATACGCGCTCGCTGGTGCCGCGGTAAAAAGATGGCTTGATGCTCGGGTACTTCTTTTTAAAAGCGTCGACGAGCGTGACGATCTGCTCGTTGTTTAACGAGCTGTACAGAACTACTTCGCCTTCGGTTTTTGCCGGGTCTTCGATCGTTGCGGCGCCTGCAGTCCCGAAGCATAAGCCCAATAGAACTAAGAGGAGGAATACTCGGTGCAGCATGATCATCTCAATCACACATGGCCAATGAACAGTCCGTCCATCGATAATGTCGTTTTCATTAGCCCTTGCTCTATTTGATAGCGATTCATCGCCGCGAGCGTGCGTTTCTCGTTTTCGCCCATCACGTAAGCATACGGATCTTCGCCGAGCACCTCCCGCTCTCTCTGATAGCCGGCGATTTCATCGACAGCCATGTACTGGCTGGCGACGTCACGGGCTTCCATGAAGGCGCGCGTCAATCTTGCCGGCAAGTCCGGGTAGCGCTCGGCGACTGCGCGGCGGATCGATAATACGTGCATGATCGGATTGATGCCGGTCTTTTTTACGTAGTCGATTATTTCCTGATCGTCATCGAAGAGCGGCTTTACCCCGGGATAGGCGGACATCATCTTCGGTGTCTCGCCGCCGCCGAAAAATCCCGCGTAGCCGTTGTCGCCCGGAACCACCGCACCGTGCAATTCACCTTCGCTGAGCATTTTGGAAAGTACCAGTTTCTCGCCGCCGAACGGCGGCGGCGGTTCGATGCGCTGCACTCGGACGGGCAGCTCGTGTCCTATGAAAACTTCGCGGCCGGAAACGAACCACTGCATGTCGGTAGTTTGGATATTATGCGCGTCGAGCAAATAGCCGCGCGCCCAGACGACGGCGGTGGCGCCGTACCGGAAACAGCCGAACTTTTTGCCTTTGAGCTCCGACGGGTGTCTTAGATGTTTCTCGCAATGATAAATGTTGCGCTGGCGCGGGCCGCGCTCGAAGAAGACCGGAATCGCGAGCAACGGTTGTCCTTTTTCGATCGCGCGCAGCAAGCTCGCCGCGGAGACTTCGCCGACATCCCATTCACCGTGCAGATACTTGTAATGGCGCTCGCCGGAAGAAACAAAATTGGGATCGACATTGAGATCGTAGCCTTCGATGCCTACTTTAGCGTCGATAATCGCCCGGCAGCGCGGATGATCCGGG
>Ga0075289_1000009_pt1 | contig 21528 bp, 18 predicted proteins | sample SF_Rice_20C_80N__4_FD_69764 | JGI IMG/M metagenome (GOLD analysis project Ga0075289, IMG submission 69764) | Rice paddy soil microbial communities from Twitchell Island, California, USA - SF_Rice_20C_80N_103 | ecosystem: Environmental > Terrestrial > Soil > Paddy field/soil | place: USA... | reverse complement strand
CTTGCCGGCTTTGGCCATGTGGCCTTGTTCGGCTTTGTTTACGCGCTGCGTTTTTTTGCTGCCAAAGCCCATCTGGAGCGCATCATAGCCGTCCGTCGCAGCTTGCTTCTTTTGCACCACGATGCACGGACCCGTCTCCACGACCGTCACTGGGATGAGGTTTCCTTCGGCGTTATAAAACTGCGTCATGCCGACTTTTCTTCCAAGTAATCCTGTCATAGTCGAATCCAAATCGCGTAATTTATTGTCAAGTTCCTCGCGTTTACTGCAATTTAATTTCGACATCCACGCCGGCGGCGATATCGAGCTTGCCTAACGCATCAATCGTTTGTTGCGTCGGCTCGAGGATATCGAGCAGACGCTTGTGCGTGCGAATCTCATATTGATCGCGGGATTTTTTGTCCACATGCGGCGAGCGATTTACCGTAAATCTTTCGATTCGGGTAGGCAACGGAATCGGACCGGCTACGCGTCCACCCGTGCGTCTTACCGTTTCAACGATTTCTCCCACCGATTGGTCGAGCACGCGGTGGTCATAAGCCTTTAGCCGAATCCTAATCTTTTCGTTCATACAGCTTCACCCGACTTGCCATCAAACTTGGCGATGATTCCTTCGGCAACGGCGGCCGGTACCGGTTCATAGTGAGAGAATTGCATCGTATAAGTGGCCCGCCCCTGCGTCATCGAACGGAGGTCGGTAGCGTAACCGAACATTTGCGCCAGCGGCACGCGCGCGTCGATCGCCTGCGCCGCCGGACGGGTGTCCATGCCCAGCACCTTACCGCGCCGCGAACTAATATCACCGATCACATCACCCATAAAGTCCTCCGGCACCACCACCTCCACCGACATGATCGGCTCTAGCAAAACCGGATGAGCCCTCCGCATAGCCTCTTTGAACGCCATTGAGCCGGCGATCTTAAAGGCGATTTCGGACGAGTCAACATCATGATAGCTGCCATCGAAAAGCGTGACCTTGACGTCAACGACTGGGTAACCGGCGAGGGCGCCGTTCTCAGTCGCTTCTTTTACGCCTTTTTCCACTGCCGGTATGTATTCGCGCGGAATCGAGCCACCTTTGATTGCATCGACAAACTCAAAACCCGCGCCCGGTTTCTGGGGCTCAAGCTTTATCCAAACATCACCGTATTGTCCTCGGCCGCCCGTCTGGCGAACAAACCGGCCTTGCTGCTCGATGCTCTTACGCACCGTCTCCTTGTAAGCGACTTGCGGCTTGCCCACATTGGCGCCGACATTGAATTCGCGAAGCAAGCGATCGACGATGATCTCGAGATGTAACTCACCCATGCCGGAAATAATCGTCTGCCCCGTTTCTTCGTCTGTGCGAACCTTAAATGAAGGATCTTCGGTGGCAAGCTTCTGTAGAGACAGGCCAAGTTTCTCCTGGTCCGCCTTGCTCTTGGGCTCAATCGCAATCGAAATAACCGGATCAGGGAAATCAATCGCCTCCAAAACAACCGGCTTATCTTCATCGCACAGGGTGTCCCCGGTTGTGGCGGTCCGGAGACCCACGGCGGCGGCAATGTCGCCTGCGTAAACTTCCTTGATCTCCTCGCGCTTGTTTGCATGCATCTTGAGCAAGCGACCGATGCGCTCACGCTTACTACGGGTCGAGTTATAGATGGGGGACCCCGATGTGATCGATCCGGAATAAACTCGAAAAAATGTCAGTGTACCGACGAATGGATCGGTCATAATTTTAAATGCCAGAGCGGAAAACGGCGCGTCATCCTTTGCCGGCCGCTCCGCCGGCGTAGTCGTCCCCGGCTCAACGCCTTTGACCGGGGGAATGTCGAGGGGCGAGGGCAGATATTCGACCACGGCATCCAACATTGGCTGTACGCCTTTGTTGCGAAAAGCCGAACCGCAAACTACTGGCACGATCTTAAGAGATAAGGTTCCCTGGCGAAGTGCTTTGCGCAGTTCAGCTTCCGAGATCTCTTTTCCTTCAAGGTATTTTTCCATGATCGCTTCGTCGGAATCGGCCGCCGCTTCCAACAACTTTTCGCGATATTCGTCGGCCTGCGCCTTGAGATCGGCGGGAATGGGCTCCTCATGAAACTTCGCACCCAAGCTCTCCTCTTCCCAGACCGCAGCCTTCATGGTTATCAAATCAACAATACCAGTGAACTTATCCTCGGCGCCGATCGGCAATTGCAAAACGACCGGACGGGCGCCGAGCCGCTCTTCAATCATTTTGACCACACGGAAGAAGTCCGCACCCAGCCGGTCCATCTTGTTGACGAAAGCGAGCCGCGGAACGCCATACTTATCGGCTTGGCGCCAAACCGTTTCGGTTTGCGGCTCTACTCCGCCAACGGAGCAAAAAACCGCTACTGCGCCGTCGAGCACACGGAGCGATCGCTCAACCTCGATGGTAAAATCAACGTGACCCGGCGTATCGATGATATTGACGCGATGATCGCGCCAGAAGCAGGTTGTCGCTGCCGAGGTGATCGTAATGCCGCGTTCTTGCTCCTGGACCATCCAGTCCATGGTCGCGGTACCTTCGTGCACCTCGCCTAGTTTGTAGTTAATTCCGGTATAATACAGGATGCGCTCGGTGGTCGTAGTTTTGCCCGCATCAATGTGCGCCATGATCCCGATGTTGCGGGTCTTCTCTAAGGGTACAGTTCTTGCCATTTTGTCTTGCCGGAAAAAAAGGAGGCGGTTCAACCGCCTCCTTAAACCAGCATCGAAATTGTAGAAATTTACCAGCGATAATGCGCGAAAGCGCGATTGGCTTCCGCCATCCGGTGCGTGTCTTCCTTCTTTTTAATCGCCGTGCCGCGATTATTCGCCGCGTCAATGAGCTCGGCCGCTAACTTTTCCTCCATCGATTTTTCGGCCCGCTCGCGCGCCGAATCGATGAGCCAGCGCATGCTGAGCGAAAGCCGCCGCTGCGGGCGCACCTCCACGGGCACCTGATAAGTCGCGCCGCCGACGCGCCGGGAGCGAACTTCAACCGTCGGCCGCGTGTTTTCGATGGCGCGCTTAAAAATGCCCAAAGAATCCTCTTTGGTTTTTGCCGTGACGATGTCTAAAGAGCGATAGAAGATCGACTCCGCCACGCTCTTCTTTCCCCGGTTCATGATCGTGTTGACAAACCTAGCCACCACCTTGTCCCCGTATTTGGGATCCGGCAATATTTCACGTTTTCTTACTTCGCCTTTACGCGGCATAATTTCCTACTTCGGTCTCTTGGCGCCATACTTGGACCGGCTCTGGCGCCTTTCTTGCACGCCGATCGAGTCCAACGTTCCACGAACGATGTGATAACGCACTCCGGGGAGATCTTTGACGCGGCCGCCGCGAATCAACACGACCGAGTGCTCCTGCAAATTGTGACCCACGCCAGGGATATACGAAGTCACTTCAATCCCGTTGGTGAGCCGAACACGCGCAACTTTTCGCAAAGCCGAATTTGGCTTCTTCGGCGTCGAAGTATAAACGCGCGTGCACACGCCGCGCTTCTGCGGGCAACTCTGGAGCGCCGGCGCGGTATTTTTACGGCGTTGCTTCTCGCGCCTTTCGCGCACTAATTGACTAATCGTTGGCATATCTTCTCGTTCGCTGTTGGATTTTTTGGGAGCTAGAATCTAGCTCCCAGAGAAATCCTGTTACTAACAAAATATTTCACTGATGTCAAAGCACTACGCTCCAGCAGCTTCCGAAATTCCGCTAATTGGACCCTCTGGTTCATCGGTCTCAATATCCGCCTTGGTGTATTTGGTCACACCCGTGCCCGCCGGAATCAAGCGGCCCATAATGACGTTTTCCTTCAAGCCGCGGAGGAGATCCACTTTACCTTGAATCGCGGCCTCGGTGAGCACTTTTGTGGTTTCCTGGAAGGAAGCCGCGGAAATAAAGCTTTCCGTCGAAAGCGAGGCCTTGGTAATGCCGAGCAACAAAGGTTCTGCCACCGCGGGTTTACCCCGGTCAGTGAGAACGCGCTGGTTTTCTTCATCGAAGCGCCATTTCTCGACTTGATCACCGACCAGGAACTCGCTGTCGCCGACCTCCTTGATCCGCACACGGCGCAACATCTGGCGCACGATCACCTCGATGTGTTTGTCGTTGATGCGCACGCCCTGCAGACGGTAAATCTCCTGAACTTCATCGACGAGATATTTCGCGAGCGCCTTCTCACCCAAAATGTTCAAGATATCGTGCGGGTTCGACGATCCATCCATGAGCGCTTCGCCGGCCCTGATTCGGTCGCCTTCGTGCACGCTGATATGCTTACCTTTGGGAATCAGATACTCGCGCGGTTCACCTACTTCGGGAGTGACGATGACTTTGCGCTTTCCTTTCGTGTCCTTTCCAAAAGAGACGGTGCCATCGATTTCCGTGATAACGGCGAACTCTTTCGGCTTGCGCGCCTCGAACAGCTCAGCGACACGGGGCAACCCACCGGTAATATCTTTGGTCTTGGTCGTCTCACGGGGAATTTTCGCGAGAACGTCGCCGGCAAATAGCGTTTGACCTTCCTGGACGTTGATATGCGCCCCGACCGGGATGAGATAACGCGCCTCCGCCGTACCCGACAGCCGCGCGGTCTGACCTTCGATGTCTTTGATCGAAATGCGCGGTCTTTTATCGACGTCCTTCGAATCGGTGATGACCTTGGTCGACAACCCGGTGCGCTCGTCGACCTTTTCTTCCATCGTGACTCCCTCGATGACGTCACCGAATTTAACTACCCCGCTCACCTCCGTGAGAATAGGGATCGTGTAGGGGTCCCATTCCGCCAAAAGCTCTCCGGCCTTGACTGGGGCGCCGTCCTTTTTCTTGAGCTTCGCGCCATAAACGACAGGATAACGCTCGCGCTCGCGCGCGCGGCCCTTTTCACCTTCGGGGTAATCGACGATTGCGATCTCGCCATTCCGATTCATGACGACGAGATCCCCGTCCTTATTGGCTACGGTGTTCACATTGATAAACTTGATGAAACCGTCGTTGCGCGATTCGAGCGTGGTTTGCTCGGCGCGCCGGCTCGCCGTGCCGCCGATGTGAAAGGTTCGCATCGTCAACTGTGTGCCGGGTTCTCCGATGGACTGCGCGGCGATCACACCGACCGCCTCGCCCAAATTGATCATGTGCCCGCGGCCAAGGTCGCGGCCGTAGCACATCACACAAACGCCCCGGCGCGATGCGCAGGTCAATACCGAGCGAATTTTGATCCGCTCCAAACCGGCATCCTCGATGCGTTGGACTAATTCTTCGTTGATTTCCTGGTTTGCGCGGACAATCACATCGCCGGTGAAGGGATCGCGGATGTCTTCGAGGGCTACCCTTCCCAGCACGCGATCACCGAGAGGCTCGATGATCTCGCCGCCCTCCATCAGCGGTGTCATCTCGATCCCGTCCATCGTGCCGCAGTCCTCTTCGCCGATCACCGCGTCTTGCGCGACATCGACGAGCCGGCGCGTGAGATAGCCTGAATTGGCGGTCTTTAACGCGGTGTCTGCGAGACCCTTACGCGCTCCGTGGGTTGAGATGAAATACTGCAACACCGTGAGGCCTTCACGGAAGTTCGCCGTGATCGGCGTTTCGATAATTTCGCCCGAGGGCTTCGCCATGAGGCCGCGCATTCCGGCGAGCTGCCGAATCTGCTGCGCACTGCCACGCGCACCGGAGTCCGCCATCATGAATATTGGGTTGAAGCTCGGAACGGAGACTTCGTGTCCCTGCTCGTCGGTCACTTTGTCGGTGCCCAAATCCCGCAACATCTCGTCGGCGATCCGATCGGTCACCTCGGCCCAAATATCCACGACTTTGTTGTAACGCTCGCCGTCGGTAATCAGCCCATTTTTATACTGCTCCTCGATTTCGCGCACGTCATCGTGAGCTCTCTTTAACAGATCCTCCTTGCTCGGCGGTATGACCATGTCCTTGATCGAAATCGAAATGCCCGCTCGAGTCGCATTTTGATAACCGATATCTTTTAAGCGGTCGGCGAGGATAACCGTGGCCTTATTCCCGGCCAAGCGATAGCTGACGTCGATCAGATTCGCGAGCTCTTTCTTTTTCATGACCCGATTAACTTCTCTGAAAGGAATGACCCGGGGAACGACCTCATAGAGCAGCACCCGACCCACGGTGCTATCGATGCGTTCGCCGTCGATTCTCACCGTAATCGGCGCTTGCAAATCAATCTCCCCTTGATCGTAGGCGATGCGCACTTCGCTTGGGTTGCTGAAAAGACGGCCGCTGCCCTTGGCGTGGAGCCGATCACGCGTCATGTAATACAGGCCCAACACGATATCCTGCGTCGGCACGATGATCGGCTTGCCGTTGGCTGGCGACAAGATGTTATTGGTCGACATCATCAGGGCGCGCGCTTCCACTTGCGCTTCGACTGAAAGCGGCACATGAACCGCCATCTGGTCGCCGTCAAAATCAGCGTTATACGCCGCGCAAACCAGCGGGTGGAGCTGGATTGCTTTGCCTTCGATCAAAATCGGCTCGAAAGCTTGAATGCCCAGACGGTGCAGCGTCGGCGCGCGGTTGAGCAATACCGGGTGCTCGCGAATGACTTCGTCTAGAATATCCCATACTTCCGGAAGCTCCCGCTCCACCATTTTCTTGGCACTCTTAATGGTTGTAACGTGCCCGCGCTCCTCGAGCTTGTTATAAATAAATGGCTTGAACAGCTCGAGCGCCATTTTTTTCGGCAGTCCGCACTGGTGCAGGCGCAACTCCGGGCCGACGACGATGACTGAGCGACCGGAGTAATCAACGCGTTTGCCCAGCAGGTTTTGCCGGAACCGGCCAGTCTTGCCTTTTAGCATGTCGCTCAGCGATTTTAATGGGCGGCGATTCTGACCCGTGATAGCCCGGCCACGACGGCCGTTATCGAACAACGCGTCGACCGCTTCCTGCAGCATGCGTTTTTCGTTGCGGATGATCATGTCTGGCGCGCTCAACTCCATCAGCCGTTTGAGCCGGTTGTTGCGATTGATCACGCGTCGATATAAATCGTTTAGATCGGACGTTGCGAAACGCCCGCCGTCGAGCGGCACAAGGGGGCGTAAATCCGGCGGAATAACCGGGACGACTTCCATGACCATCCACTCCGGACGGTTACCCGAAGTCCTAAATGCATTGATGACTTTTAACCGCTTGGCCATTTTTTTACGGCGTACTTCAGAATTGGCATCGCGCATTTCCTGGCGCAAATCTTCCGAAAGCTTCGTCACATCGATCGCTTTGAGCAACTTGCGAATCGCCTCGGCACCCATCTCGGCGACAAACTTACCGCCGAACTCTTCGACCACCTTGCGATAGCGGGCTTCGGTTAAAAGCTCCTTATATTGGAGCGGGGTTTCACCCGGATCAATGACGATATAGGACTCGAAATAAAGGACTTTCTCGATTTCCTTGAGCGACATATCAAGTAACGCGCCGATGCGGCTCGGCAGGCTTTTTAGAAACCAAATATGCACCACCGGAGTCGCGAGCTCGATGTGGCCCATGCGCTCGCGACGCACCTTGGATTGAATAACTTCAACGCCGCATTTCTCGCAGACTACGCCGCGATGGCGCATCCGTTTATACTTGCCGCAGTTACACTCGTAATCCTTCGTCGGTCCGAAAATTTTCGCGCAGAATAAGCCGTCGCGCTCCGGCTTAAACGTCCGGTAGTTGATGGTCTCGGGTTTTTTAACTTCGCCGTGGGACCAAGAACGGATTTTTTCCGGCGAGGCCACAGAAACTTTTATCGCGTTAAAACTTAAGGGATTTTTCGGCTTTTCAAATAAATTAAATAGGTCTTCCATAATGCACCACCTCCAATTTGAGCGGCCCTAGGCAGAACGACTATTTTTCCTCGACCAACTCCACGTCGAGGCCCAAGCTCTGGAGCTCTTTGACCATGACGTTAAACGATTCCGGCAATCCCGGCTCCAGCAAATTATCGCCTTTAACGATCGCCTCATACATACGCGTCCTGCCGACTACATCGTCCGATTTGACCGTGAGCATTTCCTGAAGCGTATATGCCGCGCCATACGCCTCCAACGCCCAAACTTCCATTTCACCCAACCGCTGGCCGCCGAACTGCGCCTTGCCGCCCAAGGGTTGCTGGGTGACGAGAGAGTAGGGGCCGGTTGAGCGTGCATGAATCTTATCGTCGACCAAATGATGCAGTTTCATGATGTACATGACGCCCACGGTCACTTTACCGTCGAACGGCTCGCCGGTTCGACCGTCATGGAGAGTAACTTGGCCGGTTGCCGGGAGCCCGGCCTTCTTGAACAGGTTAAAGATTTCCTCTTCCGCAGCGCCGTCGAATACCGGTGACGCGATATGAACACCTTCGCGGTACTTTTCGGCCAGCTTGACGATTTCAGCCTCTTTAGCGCCGTCGATGAGTTCGTTGGCCTCGCGCGTGCTTAGATAGTCCTTCAAACGGCGTCGCAAACCGTCGCCGTCGCCGGAATGGGTACGCAGCATCTCATCGATTTGTTGGCCGAGACTTCGCGCCGCCCATCCGAGATGCGCCTCAAGAATCTGGCCCACATTCATGCGCGAGGGAACGCCGAGAGGATTCAAAACCACGTCGACTGGTGTCCCGTCTTCCAAATAGGGCATATCTTCTTCCGGCAAGATTCTTGAGATGACCCCCTTATTGCCATGTCGGCCGGCCATCTTGTCGCCCACCTGCAGCTTGCGCTTAATGGCGACAAAGACTTTGACCATCTTAATGACGCCTGGCGGAAGCTCATCTCCACCTTTGAGCTTCTCGATTTTGTCCTCGAAAGATCGCTTGATGAGATTGACTTGGCTGGTTGTGCTCTCGATGATGCGGCCGAGCTCGTTTTCTACCGATTCGTTGTCGACGCGAATTTCACTCCAGTAAGACATCGGCAGCTGGTCGAGATCATCTTCGGTCAACTCCTGACCTTTGTTGAGCAGCACCTTGCGGCTGTCGTCGCTGATCCGACCAGCGAGGCGGCGTCCGGCCAGGAGCTTCTTCAAGCGTCTCAGGGCGCCGTCTTGTAGGATGCGGATCTCATCGTGCTGATCTTTTCTAAGCCGTACGATCTCGTCTTCCTCGATCGTTTTACTACGCTCATCTTTACCCAAGCCCTTGCGTGAAAAAATCCGGACGTTGATGACCGTGCCCTCGACTCCGGGGGGGACTCGAAGAGACGTATCGCGCACTTCTCCGGCCTTTTCACCGAAGATCGCCCGGAGCAACTTTTCCTCCGGCGAAAGCTGCGTTTCACCCTTCGGCGTGATCTTGCCGACGAGTATATGGCCGGGCTTGACCTCGGCGCCGATGCGGATAATGCCACTATCATCCAGATCGGTGAGCGCTTCGTCGCCAACGTTGGGGATATCACGAGTAATCTCTTCCGGGCCGAGCTTCGTGTCGCGCGAAACGCACTCGAACTCTTCGATGTGGATCGACGTGTAGATATCTTCCTTAACCACGCGCTCGCTGATCAGGATGGAGTCTTCAAAGTTGTAACCGCCCCATGGCATTAGAGCCACCACGACGTTGCGCCCAAGCGCGAGCTCACCCATTTCGGTCGATGGGCCGTCAGCGACGACATCGCCGGCTTTCACCTGATCGCCAACCACGATAATCGGTCGCTGATTGATGCAGGTATTTTGGTTCGAGCGCTGATATTTGATGAGATTGTATATATCGACGCCCGTGTCTCGCGCCCCCGAGGTCTTATCGGCCTTGATCACGATGCGCGTCGAATCAACACTTTCGACCACTCCATCGCGTCGCGCCACGATTGTGACGCCGGAATCGCGCGCCACCGTCTTTTCCATCCCGGTCCCGACGAAGGGGGCTTCGGTTCTAAGTAAAGGCACCGCTTGACGCTGCATGTTGGAGCCCATGAGCGCGCGGTTAGCGTCGTCATTTTCCAAAAATGGTATCAAGGAAGCCGCCACGCTTACCAGCTGATTGGGTGACACGTCCATGAAATTGACTTCTTCCGGACGCGCCATGACGAACTCACCGCCCTTGCGCGCCGAGACCAAATCCAGCGTAAAATTGCCGCGGCCATCGATCGGCGCGTTAGCCTGGGCTATAACGTGATCCTCTTCTTCCAGAGCCGAGAGATAGCGGATGCGGTCGGTCACACGGCCGTTTTCCACTTCCCGATAGGGAGTTTCGATAAAGCCGAAATCGTTGACCCGCGCATAAGTCGTCAGCGACGCGATCAAACCAATGTTCGGGCCTTCCGGTGTCTCGATCGGACACACCCGACCATAGTGCGTCGGATGCACGTCGCGGACCTCGAATCCTGCACGCTCTCGAGTGAGGCCACCAGGGCCCAGCGCCGACAGACGTCGTTTGTGAGTGATTTCGGAAAGCGGGTTGGTTTGGTCCATGAACTGGGAGAGCTGACTCGAGCCGAAAAATTCCTTAAGCGCCGCCGAAACGGGCTTATAGTTGATGAGCTCCTGCGGCATCAAAGTCTCGATATCCTGCAGGCTCATCTTTTCTTTGATGGCGCGCTCCATACGGACCAGTCCGACGCGGAAATGGTTTTCGACAAGCTCGCCCACCGCGCGCACGCGGCGGTTTCCGAGATGATCGATATCATCCACTGAGCCATTGCCGTTTTTGAGCTCCATCAGGTAGCGTACGACCTCGAGAATGTCCTCTTTGCGTAACGTACCTTGCTCGAGGGGAATATTGAGCTTTAACCGGTGATTCAGCTTGAGCCGGCCGACTTTCGAAAGATCGTAGCGATCCGGGTTAAAAAACAGGTTATTAAAAAAGTTTGTCGCCGACTCGACCGTTGGCGGATCGCCCGGACGAAGCCTTCGATAAATCTCCAAGATCGCGTCTTGGGGAGACTTGATGCGGTCTTGCAGCAAGGTGTTTCGCAGATACGGGCCGACGCTGGACTCATCGATAAATAGCACTTCGATCTGATGAATCCCCTTTTCTCGGATGATGTCGAGTTTTTCCTGGGTGATTTCCTGATTGCATTCGACGATCACCTGCTTGCTCTGCGGATCGACGATATCGTGGGCCGCGACTCGACCCAAAATATCTTCCCAGGTGATGGGCACTTGCTTCACCTTGGCCGCTTCCATCTGGCGCAGGATCGGCCGGGTGAATTTCTTGCCTTCCTTGACGATGATGTCGTTGGATTTCGGGTCGCGCACGTCGGCGCTCACTTTGGCCCCTAGCAGCTGACCAGGGTTAAATAACAACGACGGTTTGCGCCCATCGAATACGATGGTGTCGCTCCGATAATAGTAGTTGAGCAAATCTTCGGTCGTCATGCCCAGCGCGCGGAGCAGCACTGTGGCGTGAAATTTTCGACGCCGGTCGATGCGTACGTAAACAATGTCGCGCGGATCGAATTCGAGATCCACCCAGGAGCCGCGGTAAGGAATCACCCGCGCCGAATAGAGGAGTTTCCCGCTAGCATGGGTTTTCCCCTTGTCGTGCTCGAAAAATACGCCCGGCGATCGGTGCAATTGGCTTACGATGACGCGTTCGGTGCCATTGATCATGAACGTACCGTTGGTCGTCATCAGCGGGATTTCACCGAAGTAAACTTCCTGCTCCTTGACGTTCTTTATGCTGCGCGAGCCGGTATGAGGATCCACATCCCAAAGCACCAGCTGCACAGTGACCTTCAATGGCGCGGCGTAGGTCATACCGCGTTGATGGCATTCCTCAACGTCGTACTTGGGCTCACCAAGAGAATAGCCGACAAATTCCAGGGACGAAGTTTCGTTAAAATCCTTTATCGGAAATACCGACCTAAAAACTTCCTGCAAGCCCATGTTTTGACGCTCGGTCGGGGCTGCGTCTTTTTGCAGAAACAACTCATAAGAGTTTTTTTGAATTTCAATCAAGTAAGGCAGATCGATGATTTTTCTGATTCTTCCGAAGCTCCGTCGAAATCTTAAATTATTGGCAACTTGAAACGGCATGCGCACTCCTTGTCGAACTTTCGATCAACGTTCCAGACATGTTTAATCCGCAAAGCACCGCCGCCCTGGACTTACTTAACCTCGACTTTTGCGCCCTGCTCCTCGAGTTTCTTTTTGATCGTCTCCGCTTCTGCCTTGGCCACCCCTTCTTTCACTGCCTTGGGCGCGCCGTCGACCAGATCCTTTGCTTCCTTTAAACCAAGGCCTGTCAGTTCGCGTACGACTTTGATAACCTGAATTTTCTTCTCGCCGGCATCGGCCAAGATGACATTGAACTCGGTCTTCTCTTCCACCGCAGCCGCAGGGCCGGCCGCAGCGGCAACAGCCGCAACCGGCGCCGCCGCGCTGACACCAAGCTCTTCCTCGAGTTCCTTTACCAGAGCCGCCGCGTCCATTAGCGTCATGTTCTTGATAAAATCCTTGACTTGTTCTCGCGAAACGCCTTCCATAAATCCCCCTTGTTAATGATTTTCTATCCGTTGGTTATTCGGCTTTCGTCTTACGAAGCGACTCGACTAATCTTACCACCCTCGCACCGGGCTCCTGAATAAGACGGACCAGTTGCGTGGCCGGCGCATTGATCATTGCCAGCAGTTTTGCTTGGAGCTCAGGCTTGCTCGGCATCTGCGACAAAACCTTGACGCCGGCTGTATCCATGAATTTACCTTCAAATACACCGCCTTTGATCTTAAGCTTACCGTTGTCGTCGGCGAATTTAATCAGCGCCTTGGACAACAGCACTGGATCTTCGTAAGCGAAGACCCAGCCATTGGGGCCTTCGAGCAATTTCTCCAGGTCGCCAAAAACCGTGTCCTGGAGCGCCCGGCGCACGAGGGTGTTTTTGATCACCTGATACTCGCCCGATGCCTGGCGAATCTCGCGACGCAAGCGGGTTATTTGCGCTACACTGAGCCCGCGATACTCGGTGACGATTGCCATCTTGGCCGATTTTAAAAGTTTATGTACGGCAGTAACGGTTTCGGCTTTCTCGCCGTGACTGGCACGGACAACTTCAACTTCCGACATTGCACTCCCCCGAACGCCGACGCGGCGCTTTGAGACTGTTCGAAGCGATAATTTTAGGCGGCCATTGCTCGGATCTGGGCGAGATCGATCTTGATACCCGGGCCCATAGTTGTTGTTACCGTGACGCCCTTGACGTAATTCCCCTTGGCTGACGCCGGCTTGGCGCGCAAAATAGACAGGAGCACCGCCCGCGCATTGTCGATCAACTGCTCGGGCCCAAATGAAGCTTTGCCAACAGGCACGTGAACTATGCCGGCTTTGTCCACCCGATACTCCAACTTGCCCGCCTTGATTTCTTTCACTGCCTTGGCTATGTCCATGCTCACTGTCCCCGTCTTTGGGTTTGGCATGAGCCCGCGTGGGCCGAGAACTTTCCCGATTCGGCCAACCGCGGCCATCATATCAGGCGTGGCAACCGCCTTATCAAAATCCAACCAACCTTCGCTGATTTTCTTGATCAAATCATCACTCCCAACGAAATCGGCGCCCGCCTCCTGCGCTTCTTTTTCCTTGTCACCCTTTGCAAACGCAAGAACACGGACCGCTTTACCCATCCCATGCGGCAAAGTCACCGTACCGCGGATATTCTGATCAGCTTGGCGGGGGTCGACCCCCAGGCGAATCGCCATCTCGACGGTTTCATTGAACTTCGCGCGCGCAGTTTCCTTTACGAGGCGCAGGCTATCTTCGAGCAAATAACGTTGGTTGCGATCCACTTTGGTCAGCGCGTCGCGATATTTTTTTCCACTCATAATTGTCCTTTGTTTAGCAGGACCGACGTCGTCTGCTTTTAAGTGACGATCAATTTAGTTTTCCCGTGGGATCCTAGCCTTCAACGTCCAATCCTAAACTCCGTGCGGTTCCTTCGATGGACTTTTCCGCAGCCGCAAGGTCTTTCGCGGTTAGATCCTTCAGCTTGAGTTCCGCGATTTGCCTGATCTGCGCTCTGGTCACTTTACCCGCCTTGGTTTTGCCGGGTTCAGATGAGCCCTTGTCAAGCCCGGCGGCTTTTTTGAGTAAAACCGAAGCCGGCGGCGTCTTGGTAACGAACGTAAAAGACCGATCAGCGTAGACGGTAATGATTACCGGCGTGATCATCCCTTGTTGCGCCTGGGTCGCGGCATTAAACGCCTTACAAAATTCCATGATATTGACACCGCGCTGACCCAGCGCGGGTCCAACCGGTGGGCTCGGATTCGCCTGACCGGCCGGGATTTGTAGCTTGATCTCGCCGATGACTTTTTTCGCCATTAGATAGTATCCTTACTGTCAGTTGCGTTCCACTTGGACGAACTCAAGTTCCACGGGCGTGGCTCGTCCGAAGATACTGATTAGAACTCTGAGCTTCCCCTTATCGGGTTTGACTTCTTCGACGACGCCATTGAAATCGGCGAATGGACCGTCAACGACTTTCACATTTTCGCCTACCGAAAATAACACTCGCGGCTTGGGCTTAATTGCGCCCTCTTCCATCTGCTGGGTGATAGCTCGAACCTCTTCATCGCTTACCGGCGGAGGGTTGGTGCTACCACCGACGAATCCGGTTATTTTCGGAGTTTCTTTAACGACGTGCCATGTGTCATCGCTCAACTCCATTTGCACGAGAATATAGCCGGGAAAAAATTTTCTCGAAGATGTCTTTTTTTTGCCTTTGACCAGCTCCACAACTTTTTCGACAGGCACCAAAATTTCACCGAAGTAGTCTTGTTTTCCAAGAACCTTGATTCGCTCCTCCAGCGCCGCTTTTGCCTTCTGCTCGTAGCCCGAAAAGGTGTGAACGATGTACCATTGTTTCGCCATAGGGGGAGCCTTATGAGATCACCCGATTATGGCCTGAATGGCCTTCGTCAAAGCCAAATCAACCATAGCCAGATAGACCGAAATCAACAGAACCACGACGATGACGACAAGGGTCGCCGCGTAAGTTTCCTTGCGCGATGGCCAATGAACCTTTTTTAGCTCCTGCCAAGACTCCTTGATGAACTCGGTCCCGTTTTCGAAACCGTCCTGGAGCCTTTGAATCCAATCCCCCATGAAGACACCAAAGCGAAGCAAACTGGCGGGTCAGGCAGGACTCGAACCTGCAACAACCGGATTTGGAGTCCGGGGCTCTACCAATTGGAGCTACTGACCCCCCTGGATCGTTACACTTTTACCTCGCGATGCAGGGTGTGGGTACGACAAGACGAACAAAATTTCTTGAGGGACAATTTCTCCGTGGTTGTCTTTCGGTTCTTGGTTGACGTATAGTTCTTGCGCTTACATTTGTCACAAGCGAATCCCACGAGTTCCCGCATAACCCTGCCTCTCTCTTCAGTTACTGAAGTATTTTGGTAACCACGCCGGCGCCGACGGTACGCCCGCCCTCACGGATGGCGAATTTGAGACCTTCGTCCATGGCGACCGGAGTGATCAATTCGATTACGACATTGATATTGTCGCCGGGCATGACCATTTCCGTGCCTTCCGGCAGTTTTACGACTCCGGTGACATCAGTCGTCCGGAAATAGAACTGCGGCCGATAACCGTTGAAAAAGGGCGTATGACGGCCGCCTTCTTCTTTGGTAAGAACGTACGCCTCAGCATTGAAGTTGGTGTGCGGTGTGATGCTGCCCGGTTTAGCCAACACCTGTCCGCGCTCGACTTCCTCACGCTTGGTCCCCCGCAACAAAACCCCGATATTATCGCCAGCCTGGCCTTCGTCCAGCAGCTTTCGGAACATTTCGACGCCTGTAGCCACGGTCTTTTGAGTGGCTTTGAAGCCGACGATCTCGATCTCTTCGCCGACTTTAACGATGCCGCGCTCCACACGACCGGTAACGACCGTGCCGCGACCGCTGATTGTGAAAACATCTTCTACCGGCATGAGAAAAGGTTTGTCGATAGCGCGCACGGGTTCTTGAACAAAGGTATCAACAGCTTCCATCAACTTTAAAATTGCGCCTTCGCCCATATCAGACGTATCACCCTCCAAAGCCTTCAGCGCGCTACCGATGATGACCGGGGTGTCATCACCGGGAAATTTGTACTTGGATAAGAGCTCGCGGACCTCGAGTTCAACGAGCTCAAGCAGTTCCTTGTCGTCCACCATGTCGGCTTTATTCAGAAACACGACGATTGCCGGAACGCCGACCTGGCGTGCCAACAGAATATGCTCACGAGTCTGTGGCATTGGACCGTCGGCAGCCGAAACCACGAGAATCGCACCGTCCATCTGAGCCGCGCCGGTGATCATATTTTTCACGTAGTCCGCATGTCCTGGGCAATCGACGTGGGCATAATGGCGTTTATCCGTTTCATACTCGACGTGGGCAATATTGATTGTAACACCACGCTCTCTTTCCTCAGGCGCCTTGTCGATTTGATCGTAAGCAAGAAATTTCGCCTTACCTTGTTTTTCCAACACCTTTGTGATCGCCGCAGTCAGAGTCGTCTTGCCATGATCGACGTGACCGATGGTGCCAATATTCAAGTGCGGCTTCTTCCGCTCAAACTTCTGTTTGCTCATCTCATCCTCCTATGCATAGCCAATCAATGAATCTCGTGTATCTAAAATGGCTGCGCCGCTCAGCTCACGCAAAGCCCAGGAGCGGGATTGAACCGCCGACCTCGTCCTTACCAAGGACGTGCTCTACCGACTGAGCTACCTGGGCATAGCGGCCGATCGCAGATCCTAATTCTTCGTTGCTCTGACCTGCGATATGTCCATCAGCTATATATAAATTGGAGCGGGAAACGGGACTCGAACCCGCGACCCCAAGCTTGGAAGGCTTGCGCTCTACCAACTGAGCTATTCCCGCAATCAAAAATGGTGGAGAGGGAAGGATTCGAACCTTCGAAGGCATCGCCGGCAGATTTACAGTCTGCTCCCTTTGGCCACTCGGGAACCTCTCCTTGTTTCCCTTCACCCCATTTTTATATCTGATTCGGTTAGAAATCCTGCGTCGGACTCGGGGCCTGACCCACTCGAACTCTGCTGGCTGGAGCTGGCGATAGGATTTGAACCTACAACCTGCTGATTACAAATCAGCTGCTCTGCCGTTGAGCTACGCCAGCCTGGTTTCAACCGACCTTTTACGCGCCAGCGCAATCACGGGTAAATTCACCTCTAGGATCGATAGCTTACGTTTAGAAACAACACGGCCAGTACCGGTGTTTTTGTCGGCAGCGACAACCCCGCCTAAACACATTATGGCCCAGAAGAGCCTTTCCGCATTTGTAAACGGGTATTTAAAGCACCTCCAAATGGCGATGTCAACAGCAAAACGAACTTGCCGCTGAGTTTATCTACAATCCGTATGTCCGATTAATCCATAGCTGATTTGCCCTGTTGTCGCACAAGCTCATATAGAAATACCGCCGCCGCGACGGAAACATTAAGCGACGCTACTTTGCCGAGCATCGGGATAGACACGAAAAGATCGCACTCTTGGAGAATAATCGGCCGTATCCCGCTTCCCTCGCTCCCGATCACTATTGCCAACCGCGCAGCGAAGTCCCTTTCGTAAATGGTTTCTCGGCTCTTGGCGTCGAGGCCGACAACCCAGTAACCGTTTTCTTTAAGATGCACAATCGCGCGGCGCAAGTTGGTTACCTTTGCGACATTCAAATGATAACTCGCGCCGGCAGAAGCTTTCGTTACCAGTGGGCTCACCTCCACCGACCGATCCTTAGGAATGACCACATATCGAATGCCCGCGGCATCCGCTGTTCGTAACAGCGCCCCGAAGTTTCTTGGGTCTGTTAGGCCATCGAGGATTAAAATCCGCTCCGAAATTGAAGGCGGTGCGATTCTCTCGATCATCTCGGCAAACGCGAGATACCGATACGCTTCAACGCGCGCCACGACTCCCTGGTGACGGTGTCCTCCGGCCAACTGATCAAGCGTCTTGGCGCCGACGGGAACAAGCCGGAGTCCAAGCCGTTGAGCTTCCTGACGCACTTGACGCATCTCCGAACGATCGGAAATATCGGAAACAAAGATTTCCACCACATCTCGTGAAGAGGCCTTGAGCTTTTCGAGAACAGGGTTGATGCCAAAGATTATATTTTGGTTCTTTGCCATGGAAGCCGCGGTCTTTCCCGACTAGAGGATTTTACAATGAATCACGCACCAGTTAACATGCCCAGTGAGTGAAGAGAAAAATACTTTTTCGTTACCTCGTGTCGGAAATTTTGCCGCCGTTCTTTGCCGGTCTTCTGGCGTTTACGCTGATTTTGTTGATCGGGCGCATGCTGAAGCTAATTGAGTTGGTGGTAACCCGAGGCGTTCCAATCCTCCAGATCGGCAAACTCTTTTCATTAATTTTGCCAACCTTTCTCGAAATGACCGTGCCGATGGCATTCCTGTTGGCAATCCTTTTGGGACTTGGTCGAATGTCGAACGACCAAGAACTATTGGCAATGAAAGCTTCGGGAGTAAGCCCGAGCCAGATTTTGTGGCCCGCCGTGGCAATTGCATTGGTGATCGCCGGAGCTACGCTGACTTTGACGTTATTTGTCCGACCAGCGGCGAACTTTGCACTAAAAAAGGAACTTTACAATATCGCCAAAAATCGCATCGGCACCGCCCTGAAAGAAAAAGTTTTCAATGATGAGTTCCCGAAAATTTTAATCTATGTCGAGGAAATTATTCCTCCAGGCAACACGGCACAGGGCGTGCTGATTGTCGACAACCGCAATAAATCTCGCGAGGATATCATTCTCGGTAAGGTTGCCCGGATCACGACGAACGAGGAAACGAACAGCCTGGGCCTCCGGCTGTTCGACGGCTCGATCTATGAACGTGATAAGAGCCGACCCGGTTTCAGCCAAACCCGCTTCAACATCTATGATTTCAAGCTCGATCTCGATGAATTGGTCGGCCCTGTCCGGCAACGCGAATCTGGGCCCAAGGAAATGCCTCTCGGTGATTTATTGAATTCCATAGAAGCCAAGGAAAGCCGCGGCGCCAACTCAATTGCGGAACGAATGGAGTTGCACCAACGCATTTCTTTCGGCTTTGTCCCGCTCATCTTTAGCTTGCTCGGGGTCTCTTTGACCCTCCTTCCGAGGACATCCCGGGCAAACCGCTCCTGGGGATTTATGCTGTGCCTATTTTGGCTGATGGCATATTATGCCTTACTTTCATTGGGCAAGGGGCTCGGCGAAAAGAACCTTCTTGATCCTGTTCCGGCACTTTGGCTACCGAACGTTGTCATCGGTGTGATTAGTATTCACTTTTTCAGGCAGGCGCTCAGAGAATCACCGCTCTTTTTGCCGAGAGTCATAGAAAAAACGGCGGCCTCGGCCGGACGGATGGCGCAAATGCTAAGAGCTAAAGCTCGCAACTGAGATCTCCGTGGCAAGAAAACTTCGATTCAAGGTCCTTCCCCTTGGAAGCATCATCGACTTTTACTTGGCGGGAGGGTTTCTCGGGATTTTTTTTATCACCCTGACGGTGATCACATCGCTCTACATCACCGCCGATTTTTTTGACCGAATCGGCAGCTTGTTGGAAACCGGCGCCAGCACGTGGACCATCGCGCGATATTTCCTCTATAAAGCACCGCTCCTCATATCCCGGATGATCGGGTTTGCCACGCTCTTTTCCACGTTGTTCTGCCTTGGCACGCTGGCGCGGTCTCGTGAAATCATCGCACTTCGATCCAGCGGAATATCGGTAGAGCGCATCGCCTGCCCGTTGATCCTGCTGGGTCTGTTGATCTGCGCGCTGACATTCGTGTGGAACGAAACGCTGGTTCCTGTATTTACTCGCAATTCTCAGAATATTTACAAGACGGAAATTAAGAACAGACAACAACAAAGCGTGTTGGGCACTCGCGACATTTGGATTCGCGGTGAAGGAAGCTTCATCAATGTGGATCATTTCGATACGGGCGCCGCCGCTGTCGAAAATGTCACGATTTTCCTGCTCAATCGTGATTTCAGTCTACGCGCGCTGCTAGAAATTCCACGAGCAAAATGGACCGATGGCGCGTGGAAGACCGATACAGCAACGGAATGGAATTTTTTGAGCGATGGGAATATGCTAGAGAAAAAAGTTACGACCGTCCTGCCGATCTCCGAGACACCCGAGGATCTCAAGCTATTGGCGCGCGATCCTGAAGAGTTCTCCTATTTCGATTTACAACGACAGATTACCGACATGAGGAACAAAGGCATTGACACGACGGCATACGAGGTCGACCTTCAGACGAAACTGGCTCTGCCGTTCATAGCGCCGCTCATGGTGTTTCTCGCCGTTCCTTTTGCGCTTAAGCGTCAGATGAGCGGCAGTGTTTCGCTGAGTTTCGGAATCGCAATGATCATTGGTTTCGGTTATTGGGTTCTCGCCGCCTTCTGCATTTCTCTCGGACACAGCGGAGCCCTGCCGTCGTGGATCTCTGCTTGGATTCCCAATTTGATTTTCACCATGGTCGGGGCATTTTTCTTCACGGCAGAGGAATGACACAGCCGCGATTTGAAAATGTCACCGTCTGAAAAATAAATTCGCACCGGGCGTACAGAACCCGTTCTACCGAAAATGCCTGGGACTTCGGAAACTTCCCGGATCAACGCGTAAACGTGTCAAGTACGATTGGCGCCGGCTGTTTGCGTATCGAAGACGATTTATCTCTTAGAGTATTGCGGCCGTTTCCGCGCTTTATGGCGACCGTACTTCTTCCGTTCGACAGCGCGCGGGTCACGAGTGACGAATCCAGCTTTCTTGAGCGGCGTACGGAAATCCGGATTCACTTGCATCAACGCGCGAGTGATTCCATGACGAATGGCACCCGCTTGACCCGAATTTCCACCCCCGACAACGTTGACGTCAATGTCGAAGCTTCCTCCGGTTTGGGTAAGGTCAAATGGTTGAAGGACGATCATCCGAGCGGTTTCACGGCCGAAGTATTCCTGCAACGTCCGGTCATTGATAACGATCTGTCCCTTTCCGGATCTTAAATATACTCGAGCAGTTGAGGTTTTTCTTCGTCCGGTCGCTATAAATACTTTGTCCGCCATGAGGATACTCCTACGTTACGATCGTGAGCGGTTCGGGTTTTTGCGCATTGTGTGGATGCTCGGGACCGCCGTATACTTTAAGCTTGGTCACTAATTTACGGCTTAGACGATTCTTGGGCAACATTCCCTTGACGGCAAGGCGGACAAGCTCTTCAGGCTTTTCCTGCAGCATCTGTGCGGCAGTTCGCTCCCGAATCCCTCCAGGGTATTCCGTGTGGCGAAAGTAAACTTTCTTTTCCAACTTGGTGCCTGTCAACTTAAGACCGCGCGCGTTGACCACGACGACGAAGTCGCCGGCATCTTGGTTTGGCGTAAAAATCGCTTTGTGCTTGCCGCGCAGCACTTTTGCGATCTCCGTGGCCATCCTGCCGAGAACCTTTCCCTCGGCATCAACAATGTACCAGCGTCGCTGACAAAGAGCTTCTTCTCTATTCATGCCGCAACTCCACTAACCCAAAAAGTCTGTCTCGCACAGTGCGCAGTAAGATGGCGGGGCCGACGAGACTCGAACTCGCGACCTCCGGCGTGACAGGCCGGCGTTCTAACCAACTG
>Ga0075289_1000008_pt1 | contig 21988 bp, 21 predicted proteins | sample SF_Rice_20C_80N__4_FD_69764 | JGI IMG/M metagenome (GOLD analysis project Ga0075289, IMG submission 69764) | Rice paddy soil microbial communities from Twitchell Island, California, USA - SF_Rice_20C_80N_103 | ecosystem: Environmental > Terrestrial > Soil > Paddy field/soil | place: USA... | reverse complement strand
AGATCGCGAGCCGGGAAGGATCGCCCTTTTCGGCTCCAGCATGGGCGGTACAATTGCTTTGCTTTTTGCCGCCGTAGAACCGCGGATTGCAGCGCTGGTCATGCTAGCGGCTCCGGTTCATCCGGAGACTTTTCCCACCCGGCTCCTCACCGGCGCGCAGCTCCGCGAGTGGCGAGATCGCGGCTTTACGATCTACAACGGCCGGCGCTTGAACATCTCCTTGCTCGAAGACTTGGAACGGCTGGACGTGCCGCGGTCGGCGCGCAATGTAAAATGCCCGGTGCTTATCCTTCACGGCGACGCGGACGCGGTCGTTCCGGTAGAGGAAGCCTACGAGTTGCGCGATAGCTTGACCGGAGCAAAACGATTGTCAATCCTAAAAGGAAGCGATCACCGGCTCTCCGATCCGCTGCTGATGCAGCGGGGCTTGGACGAAGCTTTTGAGTGGATGATAAAGTATGTCTGCTGAAAGTAATTTATGACACACAAACACACGAAAGTCGGTCTGCTTTTGCTGTTTATGTTAGCCGGCGCGTGCGGCCGCGATCTCAGCACCCCGCAAGGATTGGCGGAAGAATTCGTCGACCAGCACTATGTCCGGATCGATCTGCCGAAGGCAAAAACGCTTGCCGTGAGCATTGCCCTGCACAAGCTGAATGAAGAGATCCGACTCACTGATGGCCAAAAGATCGACGCGTCTACGCAAAAGCCGCGTGTCAATTACGCGTTGCTGGACAAAAGGGAAGGTCCTGAGCGCGCCTCTTTTCTGTACGAGGGAACAATTCAGTCAGATGATGGAACATCGTTTACGAGAAAATGGCTGATCAACGTCCGCAAGGAAAACAACCGCTGGCACGTATCGAACTTCACTGAATCGGATTAGAATCAGAATTACCAACTCGAAACTCGAAATCCGATAGTCGAAACAATATCGAATGACGACCTGAAACTCGCGACCCGTAGCCTAACGCTTCGCTATGCTCCGGCCGGCTGAGCGCTCACGCGCGGCGGAGTTGCTTCCTGCGGTTTCATCTTAATCTGCAACGCCAGGCCCGCCGCCATCATCGCAATCACGCCTCCCGACAGAAAAGCGAACTGATAATCACCCATCCAAGTACGGATCGCCCCGGCAGCCGACGCCATGATCGCGGCGCCGATCTGGTGCGACATAAATATCCAGCCGTAAACTTTGCCGACGTTTTGCTTGCCAAAGGTATCCGCCGTGATCGCCATAGACGGTGGCACGGTGGCGAACCAATCGAGCCCGTAGATAATTGCGAAAAACACCAGTCCGGTAAAATCGTGCACGAAGGGCAGGATCAACAAAGACACCCCGCGCAACAAGTAGACGAGCGCGAGCCATCGCTGCGGCCGCACCTTGTCGATCATCCAGCCGGAAAAAATCGTTCCGACCATGTTGAGTCCGCCCATGATGCCGAGCAGCGATGCCGCTGCGATCTGCGGAATGCCGATCTCGATTTCATGCGGAATGAGGTGCGTGCCGATCAAGCCGTTGGCCGTCCCGCCGCAGACGAAAAAACTTCCGGCGAGCAGCCAAAAAGTCGGATGCGCCACGACTTCCCGGGCCGTGATCGTGGCATTCTTCGCCGGCATGCCGCGCAAAGACGTCGCGCCGCCGGTGCTCGCGGCTCCGGCCTGGCCGGCGCCGTAGGGCTCCAAACCGACCTCCGCCGGATCATCGCGCATGAAAAAGAAAATCACGGGCAGCAGCAGCAACGCGACTATGATCAACGTCATCGATCCCAAACGCCAGCCGGCATAGGTGATCATCGCCATGAACAGAGGTAGAAATATTATCTGCCCTGTCGAGCTGGCGCTGCCGAGAATTCCCAGCGCGAGGCCGCGCCGCGCGATGAACCAGCGGTTGGCGACGGTGGCGGTCAGTACCGAACCGACTCCACCCGCTCCGAGACCTACGACGACTCCCCAAACTAAAAAGAACTGCCAGAACTGCGTCATCGCCATTGTGCCGCTGACGCCGATGATCAGTAACAGCAGGCTTCCTATCATTACTTTGCGCGGACCGAAGCGATCAATCAGAAAACCGCTCAGCGGCGCAGCAACGCCGAAAAGCAAAAGATTCATGCTGACCGCCGACGCGATGAGCGTCCGGCTCCAGCCGAATTCCGCCTCCAGCGGATGGATCAGCACCGACGGCGAAGAGCGTACTCCAGCGCTCGTTAGAGTCGTCAGAAAGCAAAGCCCGAGAATCAACCAGCCGTAATAGAACGGCAGAGAAAGCGGCGGGTGTTTTTGGCTGTTAACCGCGCTGTTGTGTTCCATATCATTAAATAGATAATCTTCTTTCATCGAAAGCACAAACTACAAAACTCAGCGATCGGTACCCCGTTTAACTGCCAAGACCCCGGCATTTCACTGTTCAGGAGCGCCGTGCTATCAATGTCGGCCATGAGAAAACTGGCGACGGTTCTCGCGCTGAGCTGGACGCTCAGCATCCAGTCGAATGCTCCGGCAGCCGACTTTCCCGAAGAGATCCCATTTGTGCCGACACCGATCGAAGTTGTCGACAAAATGCTCGAGCTTGCGACAGTGAAAAATACCGATGTCCTTTACGACCTCGGCAGCGGCGACGGCCGGATCGTTATTCGCGCTGCGAAAAAGTACGGCGTCCGCGCGGTTGGGATCGAGATGGACCAGTTTTTGTTACAAAAAGCCCGCCACGATGCCGAGGCCGCGGGCGTCAGCCAGCTGGTTGAGTTTCGCGCCGAGGATGCGCTCCAAACCGATCTATCGAAGGCAACAGTCGTCACCCTCTATATGCTGCCCTGGTTCAACGAGAAGATGAAACCTAGTCTCAAACAATATCTAAAAATCGGCGCGCGCATCGTCGCGCATGACTTCGGCATCGAGGGATGGAAACCGGAGAAGACAGTGAAGCTTCCGAAATTGGAACTAAAGCCGGGCGGCTATAAGCATCAGCATGTGCTCTACTTGTGGACCATTACACGATAACGGGGAGCAGCTATGCGGGCAACCTGCTCCCGTTCGCGCATTTTGAGTCGCCCACATTTGATTTCGGCCACATAGTCGATCAGAGCTAGACCAGGTAAGTTGATGTGGCTGAGCGATTAGCCCGCAGCCATGGCTCGTGCTTCCGCAAGCGTAAACGCGCCGGCGTACAGCGCCCGACCTACGATCACGCCTTTAACGCCGTCTTTTTCAAACGGCAGAAGTTGCCGAATATCATCGAGCGTCGATACTCCGCCGGATGCAATGACGGGAATCTTGACGGATCGGGCGATTTTAAAAGTTTCCGCTACATTGACACCTTCCCGGGTGCCGTCCCGGCTGATATCGGTGTAAATAATCCGTGCGGCGCCGTCGCCTTCGCATCGTTTGGCGAGCTCCACGGCATCCAACGGAGTGGTTTCGAGCCAGCCTTTAACCGCGACTTTGCCCTGGCGCGCGTCGATCCCGACGACTATCTTGCCGGGAAATCTCGTGCAAAGAGCGCGCAAGAACTCAGAGTTATCGTAAGCCGCGGTGCCGATCACCACGCGCGACACGCCGAGATCCAGCGTCGCTTCTACGGCCCCGGTGGACCTGAGCCCGCCGCCGACCTCTACCGATAACCCCGGCAGTTTACAAATCGCCGCAACTTCTTTCGTGTGCACCGGCCGGCCTTCGACGGCGCCGTTCAGATCGACGATGTGAATGAAATCGGCGCCGTCGGCGAGCCAATGATTGGCCGCTTCAACCGGGTCTTCGAAGTAGACGGTTTCTTTGTCCATCTCGCCCTGAACCAGGCGGACGCAGCGGCCGTTTTTAAGGTCGATCGCGGGAATGATCAGCATGACTGTTTAATTGGACGCGACGAAGCGGCCGAAATTGGCCAAAATGCGCAGCCCCAGTTCTTGGCTCTTTTCCGGGTGAAATTGGCAGGCAAAGAGAGACTCGGTCGCGATGCTCGAGACGAAACACTCGCCGTAATCGGTCGTTGTGGCGATGATCGAGCTATCGTCGGGCACGACATAAAACGAGTGCACGAAATAAACGTAATCCCCGGTTGAAATACCTTCGAGAAACGGCGATTGGATTTTTTTTTCGAGCCTGTTCCAGCCCATATGCGGAACTTTGAGTTTCTTGCCTGCCTGGAAACCGACGACTTTGCCGGGAAACAGATCGAGTCCTTTCTGCGGGCCGAACTCTTCGCTCTCGGAAAAGAGCAATTGAAAACCGAGGCAGATGCCCAGAAAAGGTTTTTTCTTTCGTATGAAAGCGCGAATCGGCTCGGTCAATCCGAACTTGCCGAGGTTTTCCATGCAGGCACTGAAGGCGCCCACGCCGGGAAGCACCACGCCGCGGGCAGATTCGATTTGGCCGACATCGCGCGTGACAACCGCTTCACTGCCGGTGCGCTCCAGCCCTTTTTGCACGCTGCGCAAATTTCCCATGCCGTAGTCGATGATCGCGATCATGTGTTGAACCGCTTGAACGATTTGAACTGTTTGAACGGCTTGAACATTGCGTTAGAGAGTTCCCTTTGTTGACAGCGCTCCTTCCACACGCGGATCGATCTGCGTCGCCATGTCCATGGCGCGGGCAAAAGCTTTGAAGCAAGCCTCGATGATGTGATGCGGGTTTTCGCCGCGCGGCACATCGATGTGCAGATTCATGCCGAGCTGATTCGCAATGGCGGCAAAGAATTCATGCGGCAAGTCGGTATCGAAATCGCCGACCCGGCCCGGGCGGATTTTGACGTTGTAGGAAAGATAGGGCCGGCCACTCAAGTCAACTACGACTTTCGCGAGAGTCTCGTCCAATGGACAACTCGCTTCGCCGAAGCGGCGGATGCCGTGTTTTTCGCCGAGAGCATCTTTGAATGCCTGCCCTAAAGCCAAACCCACGTCTTCGACCGTGTGATGGTAATCGACATTAAGATCACCCTTTGCGTGGATAGTGACGTCGAAAAAGCCGTGACGGCTAAAGCTATCGAGCATGTGGTCAAAAAATGGCATGCCTGTCTCGATAGCGGCGCGCCCGCTCCCGTCAAGGTCCAGGTCAACCGTAATGTCGGTCTCTTTGGTTTTCCGCGCAACTTTTGCCGACCGTCCCATGGCTTCTCCTTCGTTTCAGAATCCGAACGCTGCAGGCGCTCCTCGCACAACTAGGAACCGCTCCTAAATCGGACTTCCACCGAACGCGCATGTTCGTCCAAACCTTCGAGGCGCGCGAGCTGGGTGAGCTTCGGCGCCAATTTTCGTAAAGCGCGTTTCTCTGCGTAAATCATGGTGGTGCGCTTGAGAAAATCATAAGTCCCCAGCGGCGAAAAAAACCGCGCGCTCCCGCCGGTCGGCAGCACGTGATTCGGCCCGGCGAGATAATCGCCAAGCGGCGGCGCCGAATAAGGGCCCAAAAACATCGCACCGGCATTGCGAATCTGCTTTGCCAGCTTCTCCGGCCGGCGAACGATCAACTCGATGTGCTCCGGCGCGATGGCGTTGGCGAGATCCACCATCTCTTTCGGCCCGCGCGCGACGATGATTGCGCCATATTTCGCCAGGGACTCGCGCGTGATCGCGTGCCGTTTGGTGCTCTGCAATTGTTTTTCGATTGCCGATTGGATTCTTGTCGCCAGCGACATCGATGTCGTCACGCACAGTGCCGCCGCCAGCTCGTCATGCTCGGCCTGTGATAACATATCCGCGGCCACATGAACGGGATCGGCGGAATCATCGGCCAGAAGCAGAATCTCGCTTGGCCCGGCAATAGAATCGATGTCCACTTCGCCGAAGACCATGCGTTTGGCCGTAGCGACAAAGATATTTCCCGGACCGACGATCTTATCCACTTTAGGAATCGTGTGGGTTCCGAAAGCCAGCGCGGCGACCGCCTGAGCGCCGCCGACCCGGAAAATTCGATTCACGCCGGCAATACGCGCTGCGGCGAGAATGAGCGCGCCGTCAGATCCGATGGGCGAGGCCATGATGATTTCCCTGACTCCCGCAACTTTGGCCGGAATCGCATTCATTAGAACGGTCGAAGGATAGGAAGCTTTGCCGGCCGGCACATAGACACCAACTCGATCGAGCGCGGTAATCCGCTGGCCGAGGGTCATGCCGAGGGGATCGCGATACTGCCAAGTTTTTTGCAGCTGGCGACGATGAAAAGCAGCGATGCGCTTGGCCGCAAGCCGCAGCGTGGTCAAGTCTTTCCCCGGCACTCTGCCGAGCGCGCGCTCGATCTCCGTCGGCTTAACTTCCATGGTCTCGGGCGTCAAACGAACGCGGTCAAACATCCGCGTATAACGCAGCAGCGCCGCGTCGCCGCGCTTGCGCACCGCCGTCACAATCTCAGAGACGCGCCGTTCGACGTCACCCTCTCGCGTGCCGCGCCGGCCGAGAATCTTTGTTAGCAGCGACTTGAAAGCTGGGTCCGATGTTTTGACAAGACGCATCGCGGTGCCTGCCTTGAACTTTTGAACCTTGAACCTTGAACCCATCTAGCCCCTCACGCGCACGATCTGCCCGCCCAAAAGAGAAAGCTTCCTCTCGATCTGCTCATAGCCACGGTCCAGATGATAGACCCGCGCCACTTCGGTCGTGCCATTCGCCACCAAACCGGCGAGAACCAACGCCACGCTCGCGCGCAAATCGCTTGCCATCACCGGCGCGCCGGAAAGCTCGGCGACACCGCGCACGACGGCGCGATTGCTTTCGAGCTTGATCTGCGCGCCCATGCGGTCGAGTTCCTGGGCATGCAGGAAACGGTTTTCAAAAATCGTTTCCGTGATAACGCTTACACCGTCGGCGACGGCCATCAGAACCATCATCTGGGCTTGCAGGTCGGTCGGAAAACCCGGGTACGGCAAGGTCGTGACATCGACGCTCTTGATCCTGCCGTCGCCTTGAACCCGAATGCCCCTATCATCCGTTGCCAGCACAACCCCCGCTTCTTTGAGCTTGATCAAAAACGCCTCAAGATGCTCCGCGCGCGCGCCGCGGACCCACACGTCGCCGCCGGTCAGCGCCGCGGCTATGACGAAGCTGCCCGCCTCTATACGGTCGGGAATGATCCGGTGCGTCGTTCCATGTAGCGCCTGTACGCCGTCGATTTGAATGATATCGCTGCCCCCACCCTTGATCCGCGCGCCCATTTTGTTAAGCGCGTCGGCCAGATCGTTGATCTCCGGTTCCTTGGCGGCGTTTTCAATGATCGTGCTTCCTTCTGCAAGAGTCGCCGCCATCATCAGATTCTCGGTGGCGCCCACGGAAGGCAGATCGAAATAGATTTTCGCGCCACGAAGCTGGGGCGCGGTTGCTTCGATATAACCGTGAGTCTGCTCGATCTTCGCGCCCAGCGCTTCGAATCCTTTGAGATGAAAATTGATCGGCCGCGCGCCAATGGCACATCCGCCTGGAGTTGACACCCGTGCTTTACCGAAACGCGCGAGCAACGGGCCCAGAACCAAAAAGGAGGCGCGCATGGTTTTCACCAACTCATAAGGTGCTTCGAACTTGCTGATGCGGTCGGCACGGAGCGTCAATTCGTCAAAGCCATTGAGCCATCGTTGCTGATCAACTCTGGCACCAAGGCCTGACAGGAGTTTGAGCGTGGTGCTGATGTCGGCCAAATGCGGAATGGCTTGGTAGGTGCACGGTTCCGCCGTGAGCAGCGACGATATCAGAACCGGCAATGCGGCATTCTTCGCCCCGCTCACGGCAACTTCGCCGGTGAGATGCTTGCCGCCTTGAATGATGATTTTGTCCACGAGTTCCTTATCTGGATTGGGCTCATTCCCGGGCAATCTTGCGAGCCGTTACGACGCGCTCATTGCCGCCATAATCATGATAAATCTTAACTTCGGCCGAGCCGGCGAGGTCTTTGAACAGCGCCGCCACCGCTTCGCCCATACCGGCGCCGATCTCGACAGCCACAGCGCCGTCCGGCCGCAGGTGGTGAAATGCCTCGGACGCGATACGGCGGTAGAAGTTGAGCCCGTCCCAACCCCCATCCAATGCACTGCGCGGCTCCCAGCGCTTCACCTCCGGCTCAAGCGCATCTATGTCGGCGCGCCGAATGTACGGCGGATTAGACACAATGAGATCCACTTGCTGGTTTACCTGCAGGGCGGCAAAAAGATCGCCTTGGAGAAATTTGACTTTGCCGGCGACGTGGTTTCTCGACGCATTGCCCTTCGCCGCCGCAAGTGCTGCAGCAGAGAGATCGATCGCAAAAATTTCGGCGTCCGCCAACTCGCTTGCCAAAGCGACGGCGATGGCGCCGCTGCCGGTGCCGAGGTCGACGATTCTGCGGGGTTGGTTCGCACCTACTTGCAGCGCCAGCCCAAGCGCAATTTCGACCAGGATCTCGGTTTCGGGTCGGGGAATCAGCACGCCCGGTGCAACGTGAAAATCGAGTGACCAAAATTCCCGGACGCCGGTAATGTACGCCGTCGGCTCGCGCGCAATACGGCGCGATATTAGAGCCTCGTAGGCGCGCAATTCGGAGTCGCTAAGCAGCGAGTTGGCCGCAAGCACAACCTGCTCTCGAGTAGCAGCCAGCGCGTGGCATAGCAGTACCTCGGCGTCTAAAAACCCCGTGTCAATGCCGGCCGATAGCAATCGCCGGGCTGCGTGCTGCATAACGCGCGATACGCGCCGCGCCGGAAGGTCAGTCGGCTCGATTGTCCGATTTTCCATTGTGCTCCGCCGACCCGGTCGCCCGCAGCACCTCTGATTGGTAGTGGGTGATAAGAGCGTCGACGACTTCATCGAGCTCTCCTTCCATCACCCGCTCCAACTTGTACAGCGTGAAATTGATCCGATGGTCGGTCAACCTGCCCTGCGGAAAATTGTAGGTCCGAATGCGCTCGCTGCGGTCGCCGCTGCCGACCATCAGTTTGCGCGTGGCGGCAATCTCCGAGCGCTGCTCTTCTTGTTTCCGTTCGAGCAGGCGGGCGCGCAAGATCTTCATGCCTTTAGCGCGGTTCTTGTGCTGCGACTTCTCGTCCTGGCAGGATATTACGATACCGGTGGGAATGTGGGTAATGCGCACGGCCGAGTCGGTCGTGTTGACGCTCTGTCCGCCGGGCCCCGATGAACGAAAGACATCGACGCGAATTTCCTTCGGATCGATAGCTATTTCGACTTCGTCGGCCTCGGCCAAAACCGCTACCGTCACGGCAGAGGTGTGAATACGGCCGGAGCCTTCGGTTACCGGAACGCGCTGCACGCGGTGCACCCCGCCCTCGAACTTGAGTCTCGAGTAGGCACCTTGCCCTTCGATACTCATGATGATTTCTTTGTAGCCGCCAAGTCCAGTTGGACTGGAGCTCATCATCTCCACGCGCCAGCCCCGAGATTCGGCATAGCGGGTATACATGCGAAAAAGCTCGGCAGCAAAAAGCGCCGCTTCGTCGCCGCCGGTGCCGGCGCGAATTTCGACGATGACGTTCTTCGCGTCATTGGGATCTTTCGGAAGAATCAGAATTTTTAGCCGTTGCTCGAGCGTTTCTTTACGCTCACGCAACGACACAATCTCTTCCTTGGCCAATTCGCGGATCGCTTCGTCGGCCTCTTCCAGCAGTTGCCGGTTGCCCTGGATTTCTTGCTCGACTTTGCGCCAGTCGCGATAGCAAAGCACGATTTCCTCCAGCTCCGCGCGCTCTTTGGCGAGCTTGGAGTATTCCCGCTGCTGGCCGAGCATCTGCGGATCGGACATCATTCCTTCCAACTCAACGTAGCGTTTTTCCACTTCAGCTAATTTATCAAGCATGACAAGCTCAAGATTGGTAAACGGCGCACACAATAAAAAAGGGCAAAGGGATCATCGCTGCCCTTTGCCCTTTCAGCTGCCGCAAAAACCTAGTAAGTCAAATTCCGCCTCAAGCCCCGGTAGGCTCCGGCTTCAGTCCGTATTTCTTTCTGAATTTCTCTACGCGACCGGCTGAGTCGAGGAATTTTTGCTTGCCGGTAAAGAAAGGGTGGCAGTTGGAGCAAATTTCGACGTGGATGTTTCCCACAGTGGATCGCGTTTCGACCACATTACCGCAGGCGCAAACGATCTTGGCATCTTTGTATTCCGGATGGATTCCCGCTTTCATAAATCGCCTCTCAAACGAAAGTTTTTATAACATAAGGTTTTGCGCGCTTCAATCAGGCAATTGAAGGGCGTCTGGTAGAGGCTGAGACCCGCTATCGTACCTCTGTTGCCGTCCAATATGAACAGCGTCCAACTTTTTATTGCCAAAAATAGCCTAAGCCCCTAAAATACAGCACAGTTATGAGGACGACAAATGGAGGCCGTGGGAGATACCCCTCCGACGGTCCATTTTAAGCGCCAAACCGGAGGTTTAAAAAAACATGAGTAAGCCGCAACCAGTCACCTCGCCTGCGTCCATGTCTGTTCCACCCGTGCCTTTGAAAGCTGAAAATACCGGGCTCGATTTTGGTTTTCTCGCAGATTTGGCGCTGAAAACCGTTTATGCGGATGCGAATTGCACGACCGAACGAGCCGCCGTGAAGCTCAAGCTTGCGATGCCGGTAACCGAGGAACTGCTGCAGCATCTCTACCGCGAGAAGTTTATCGAGATCCGAGGATTGATCAGCTACGGCAACAATCGTTACGGCATGCTCGATCGCGGCTGGCAAAGAGCGCAGCAGTTGCTCGAGATGAATGGCTATATTGGTCCGGCGCCGGTTTCGCTGCCCGCTTATAGCGAGATGGTGGTGCGCCAAAGCGCGGCGCGCGATCCCATCGAACCCGAAGCGGTTCGCGCCGCAATGTCGGGGTTGGTTCTCCCCGAAGCTACGGTGCAAACCCTGGGACTTGTGGCCAATTCGCGCCGAAGCCTGTTCATGACCGGTCCCGCCGGGAATGGCAAGACCACAATCGCCATTGCCCTGCACAGCGCTCAACAAGGCGAGATCTGGATTCCGCACGCCATCGAAGTCGATGGGCAAGTGATAAAAGTCTTCGACTTGCACAATCACCAGCCCGTGCCGGTAACCGGCATTGGCCGCTATGACGAGCGCTGGATACGTATCAAACGCCCGATCGTCATCGTCGGCGGCGAATTAACCATCGAAACCATGGATCTGATCTACAGCAACACGGTCAGGTTCTATGAGGCGCCCTTTCAGATGAAATCGAACGGCGGCACGCTGGTTATAGATGACTTCGGGCGCCAGCGAGTCGATCCGCACGACCTGCTCAATCGCTGGATCGTGCCGCTCGAGGGCCGCATCGATTACCTTACCCTGCACACCGGCAAGAAAATCGAAGTGCCGTTCGAACAGCTCCTGATCTTCGCCACCAACCTAGATCCGAGCGATCTCGTGGACGATGCTTTCTTGCGGCGCATGGGCTACCGGCTCTACGTCAATGCGCCGGACCGCGAGATGTACTCTTCGATATTCGAGCAATTCGTGCGCAACAGCGGTTTCGATTACGATTCGAAGCGCCTCGATTTCTTGTTTCGCCTCTATGAGACCGACAAACGTCCCCTGCGCGGTTGCGAGCCGCGCGACCTGATCCAGCGCTGTGTCGATCTCTGCCAGTACGAGAATCGTCCGATGGCGCTCACAGACGAGTTGTTGCACCTGGCGTGGAAAAACTACTTTGGCGCTGCGGCTTCCGTGCAATAGGAATCCGCTGCGCAAACTTAACGAGTCGCTCGAAGTTGCCGGCCTGAACGAAGACGCGGGAGATTCAGCCTCGAAGAGACGGTAAGCGCGCGGGCCAGACTCGAAGGGCCGACTTCATGAGCGGTGAGCAACCGCGACATCGCGGGTTCGGTAAATGCCGCACCATACCAAGCGCAAAAAAGCCGCCCAATGTCAGACAATCCAAATTGACACAGAAAGCTCACACACCGCGTCTTCTTCTGACTTTTTAATTAATAGTTGCTATCCCGTAAAATCCCGCGCGCTCTGAGCGTGCGCTCGATCTTTGCATGATACAGCTTCATCAGCTGAGTCCGGACCAGCTCACTTTCAATAATACCAAGCGCATAAGCGATCGCTTGTAAGGTGGCCATGCCTTCTCTTCTGCTCTGGGCGCGCAACTGAAAGGTGAAGTTGTCAGGAGCGCCGATTTTCACCTTCGGCAAATTTTTCAACTCGGGATGACGAGACTGAATCTTACTCGCCTGTCTCCAGGTGCCGTCTGGAACGATGAGTTGGATCGGAGTTCGCTCTCGTTCCGCGAGCGCCTTGTCCAATTCCACCGCATCGTTAGATGGGAAAAACAAAAACGTTCGGTACTGCGGGGTCAAGAGATCGCTGAGATCGAGAGCTTGTCTTGCTTCGCCGCGTATACGCACCTCGCTATTAACTAACGCGCGAGTCGCAAGCAAACCGGTATTGCTGCTGCGCGAAAGTTCTCGGTGATGAATGACCAGAGAAATCTTCGTCTGCAATTCGATCCTGGGCAATGCATCGCACACGCATAAAAACCGCGATAAACCACAGATCCGACAGAACTCTCGTGTTGTTCGGCGACAAGTAATCAACATGCAATGCCTCTGACAAAGTTTCCGCCCATTCGTTCGGAATGCAGCGATTGATAGTTTTTTCAATGTGGTCAAAAGGCCTTTTGTGTCATTTCGACCAAAGAACTTCACGGCTCAAATCACAGGCGATTATCGAGAACTCACCGACACGTTCGTAGCGTTAGTTTTTTGGAGTTCGAAATTACGTTGGAGCTTAGCGGAACGTTCGGCCGTTTGGAACAGACCCGGCTCCGATAGTGAACAATCCAGGAGGGATGGGACGTTTGGCCGGAGCCTGGCTGTCACTGTCAGCTCGACCTTCCAGAATGGATTGAGATGCTGCATTCATCCTCGTGTGACAGGATGCAGCTTTCGCACAGGCTGGCGCCGCAAGTACAACAGTTAAACTCATCGCCGTGCAGAATCTCATTCCTGCAAGCACCGCATTCGATAGTTCCATTGACGAGTTGAAACATCCGGAAATTTCATTCAGTTGGCGTTCGAACGAAAGAAAACGAGGCGATTCCGGCTTAACACGCTTTTACTGAATCAAGCAATGAAAAAGCTGCGAGCCGAATTTTATCGCGGCTTTTCAATGTGATCTCATCCTGCGCTGATCCGAGCTTAGCCGGTCCTAGAATTCTCGATGAGTCAAACATTACGTTCATCGAGCGGAGAGTTGAACTCCAGTGCTCCGCAGGTGGGTGCAAAATCGTCGCTCGGCGCTTTTCCTGCATTTGCTGGGAAGCAGTGAAGGAGTGGGCTTCGGCCTCGAGGGGGAAAACTGCGAAACCCTTCTGGAAAAACCCTACAAAGGGATAAGGCAAAGAGGCCTATCGCGCGATAAAGCACGATATCGCTGAGTGTGCCTGATCGAATCGCAGCAATGATTCGACGAAAATAAGCCATTGATCGAAAGAGAGCGATTTCCGACTTGGCACACGCCTTGCTCGACTTGCTGGACAAGACGCTATGCGGAGGTGAACAATGGAAATGCTTCAAGAGCTAAATGAGGATGCGGTTTTACAGCTGCAGCAAATGCTAAACACACCGATTGAAGACCAAGCGGCATTGTACGAACTGAACTTGCTTAGCAGCCTTTTAGACAATGGCGTCCATCTTCTGGGTAATGCGGAAAGCGACGAAGAAACCTGTGAGATACTTCGCCAGGTGATTAAAAGCGCATTTGTTATTGGCCGTCGGCACATTAATCAGCTCGTGTGAGTGCGCCCACCGTAGTCACGCTAACAGTCGTACCGATCGAGTAATCTCGCCCGGAAGAAAACTTCTGCGGCTCCTCCGTTCCTCTCGTAGATCGGCTCTGTTGCGAGTAATCACCCAACCCGCCACTTCGGCGTCCTTTGATCCCCGTTCTTTTCTACCGTCCTCTCCTTGTCTCCCTGTCTTTCGGTCTGCTATCACAACTACGGGCATGCGCATCGTCGTACACGTTGATATGGACGCGTTTTACGCCGCCGTCGAAGAACGTCTCAACCCTACGCTGCGAAATCTTCCCGTCGTAGTCGGGGCGGACCCGAAAGGAGGCCAAGGGAGAGGGGTGGTTACGACAGCCAACTATCTGGCCCGGAAGTTCGGCATCCGCTCGGCGCTACCGATCTCGCGCGCCTGGCGCTTCGCCGAGGCTGCGCGCAAGCGCGGCGAGCCGATAACGGTTTTCATTCAACCTAATATGGCTTTGTATCGCGATGTCTCCGATCGCATCATGGGGATTCTGCAGCGCTACGGCGATGCATTCGAGGAAGCTAGCATCGACGAAGCCTATCTCGATGTGTCTTCATTGGAAAATTTCACAGCGGCCGCCGAACAGATGAAGCGCCTCAAAGCCGAGATCCGTGAACGGGAAGGGCTCGGCTGCTCCATCGGCATCGGGCCCAACAAGCTGGTTGCCAAGATCGGCTCGGGGCATCAAAAACCCGACGGCTTGACCGTTATTGGGCCTGAGAGTGTCGAAACCTTTCTCGATCCACTTCCCATCCGTGTCATCCCGGGAGTCGGGCCTAAGAGCGAACGCTTTCTTCACGAACAGAATATTCGTACGGTCGAAGATCTGCGGCGGATTTCGCCGTCCGCGTTAACCGAATGGTTTGGTAAATGGGGGCAGCGGCTATTCGAAAAAGCCCGCGGCCTCGATGAGTCGGAAGTGTCTAACGAATGGACGCGAAAATCGCTCGGCGAACAGGAAACATTCGACGAGGATACGCACTTGCAGGCGGTCGTCACGGAGCGCGTCAATCGTATGGCGGAACGAATCGCCGCCAAGCTTAAAGGAAAAGAGTTCAAAGGCTTTCGCACTGTGACAGTGATCGTTCGGTTCGGCGATTTCCAGACCAGCACTCGCTCGCGCACGATCAAAGATGGCATTCCCATCGACGACGAAGCTTCCGCCCGGCTCAAAGAGGCGGCGCTGTCGCTGATGCAGCCTTTTTTCGACGCCCGCGAGAATCCTCGCGGAAAGCCCTTCCGTCTGATTGGTCTGCGCGTGGAAAAACTCCTCTGATTTGGGTGCAGTGAAGCTTTCCAAACGCGCAGCGATCACCAAAAACACGGCCCCGGCAAACTTTGCAATACAGAGCACCTGAGGTGAAGGATCTGTTTGTGACCCGTTTAATCTCTAACTCTTCCGACTCCGAGTCCTCGGTGCCTCTGCGGTGAGCGATCCGTTTAATATTCCGCCGGCCAATGTATTTGAAAACGCACCTCCTCTTTCTATAATCTTGTTAAATGCTGAAAGTTGCCACCTGGAATGTTAACGGCATCCGCGCGCGCGAGGCCCAGGTGCTCGAATGGGTCGAGCGCGAGCGGCCGGATGTGATCTGTCTCCAAGAGCTCAAGTCTACAGTAGCGCAGGTGCCGGCGGCGCTCTGCGAGCTGCAGGGATACCGCTGTTACTGGCACGGCGCACGCGCCTACTCCGGGGTTGGGCTGCACATTCGCCGCGATGCGTTCGCGACCGGGCCACTCTTCAGTCATCCCGCTTTCGATTTCGAAACCCGCATCGTGAGCGCGCAGATCGGAGACCTGATCTTCGCGTCGGTCTATGTGCCGAACGGCGGTAAGGATTTCCCCGCCAAGATGGAATTCCTCGGCAAGCTGGAAGCGTTCATCGGCGAAGCTCATGCGGACGGCAAGCGCATCGTCCTGTGCGGCGACATCAATATCGCTCGCGCCGAACGGGACGTTCACCCAAAAGAGCGCAATCCCGCTTTGGTAGGGCAGCGGCCGGAGGAAAGGGAATTGTTCGAGCGCATCCTGGCGCGCGGGCTCATCGATGTCGGCCGCGCCCTCGACCCGGACAACGATAATCTTTTCACCTGGTGGGCGCCTTGGCGTAAGTTGCGCGAGCGCAACATCGGTTGGCGGCTCGATTATGTCTTGGCGAGCGAATCTCTGGCGTCGAAGGCCGCCCGCTGCGCCGCGTATCGCGAGGTAGGCACCAGCGATCATGCGCCGGTGATAGCGGAGTTCGATGTACCGACGAGTTAGAATAAGAATTCTAACCGAGCAGCGGGTTCGTCAGCACAGGAATTGAATTTCACTGCACGAGGTACTTTATTCGGACGATGGAGAAACAACCAACAGCGCACGATTTTACGGATCCGATCATCCAAAAGCCTTCGTGCGCTTCGTGGTCGATGAAAATATATCAACCCTATGAAGAAATCCCGCTCTGAAGCGCCTGATCTTGGCGTATACGGCAGACTCGCCGAGTATAATCGCAAGCGCCGTTTCGACGTGACGCCGGAGCCCGCCGGTCAGTTGCGGCGCGCTCGGAAGAAGGCGCTGGAATTCGTCGTCCAGAAGCATCGCGCCAGCCATTTGCACTACGATTTCCGCCTCGAGCACGACGGCGTCATGCTTTCATGGGCGGTTCCCAAAGGCCCATCGCTCGATCCCGCGAACAAACGCTTCGGGATGCAGACCGAAGATCATCCCATCGAATACAATCAGTTCGAGGGCGTGATCCCGGAAGGCGAATACGGCGGCGGCACCGTGATGATTTGGGACTACGGCACCTGGGAGCCCGAAGCCGCTGATGTGGATGCGGCGCTCGCCAAGGGCGATCTCAAGTTCACGCTGCACGGTAAAAAGTTGCGGGGCTCGTGGGTGCTGGTAAGAATGCGCCCGCGCCAATGGTTGCTGATCAAGCACCGCGACAAGAACGCTTCTACCGCCGACATCGCCGCCGGCAAGCCGCGCTCCGCGGTTTCGCGCCGAACCTTGGCCGGCATAGCCCGAGCCGCCGGCGCCACCGCGCGCCAACTCGCCCAAGCCGAGGAAGCCGATGGGTGAAAATCGAGCAACGCGCTTCTCCGGTGGGCACGAATAAAAGCCGCAAACGGCGTTGAACTTTTGAACCTTGAACTTTGAACGGACGTTACTGTTAGCGCGATGCTTCTCAATCCGGCCAGAGACATCAAAATCGGTACGTCAGGGTATTCGTACCCCGGGACTCCGCCCAAAGGCTGGTATGGCGCTTTTTATCCCGAGAAAAAAACCAAAGGATTCGACGAGCTAAAATATTACTCGCAGATTTTTAATACCTGCGAGATCAACAACACTTTTTACAGACCGCCCTCTCCGGCGGTCGCCAAGGGATGGACGGACAAAACCCCTGAGGATTTCTCATTTGCCGTGAAGCTCTGGCAGAAGTTCACCCACCCGACGAAGATCTCTCGAGCCAAATCCGACGAGCAGTGGGAGCCTGCCACTCAAAGCGACGTCGATGAATTTCGCGCCGGCATCCTGCCGCTCGCCGAAGCGGGAAAGCTCGGCGCGCTGCTGCTGCAATATCCCGCCGGGTTTCACTACTCCCAGGAAAACATGGAAAAGATCGAGAGTACCCTACGATGGTTCTACGATTATCCCAAAGTCGTCGAGCTTCGCCACAAAAGCTGGAGCGAGAAAAACCCGGAGATCAAAGCGCTGTTAATCGAGAGCCGAGCGAGCGGGGTTCTGATCGACGAGCCTAAGTTTGCCACTTCCATCCGCCAGCCGGCCGAAGCGGTCGGCGAAATATTTTATTTTCGCGCCCACGGCCGCAATGCCAACGCGTGGTGGAATCCGAAAGAGTCCTGGGAGCGATACGATTACCTGTACTCCCGCGAAGAAATCAAGCGGCACGCGGAGCGCATCAGAACTGCGGCAAGCACGCCGGGAGTGAAGAAGGCATTTGCCTTTTACAACAACCACTCGCGCGCAAACGCGCCGGCGAATGCAATCATGCTGTCTCAAGAATTGGGTGTCCGACTTAAAGCGATGCCGCCGGAGGCCATGGTTGTAAAATTCCCCGAGCTCGTGCAGGCCATTGCGGGATAGCTCACCCCGATTTTTCTCTGCCTCCTCCGCGCCTCTGCGGTGAATTTCCCCCCGGTCGGGACCAAAAATCGAGCGTGACTTGTGACCAATTGAACGGAGCGCAGCGGTTGAACGGCTTGAACATTTTGGCCGTAAAATATTCCTCACGGCAGCGGACACGACGGTGTCAGCCGTTTGATCTGCGGGATCACCTCGGCGCCGAATCGCTCGATCGTTTCCAGAGTTAGACGCGGCTCTACTCCCGGCCAATCCACCATGAACCACATAACTTCGGCGCCGAACTCCTCATGATAAGACATCACCTGCTCGACGACTTCAGTCGCGCTGCCGACTATCAGGCGATCCTGCTTCAATTCATCGAAAGCCAGATCATAGCGCTCGCCCGGCTGCCCCCATTGTTGATAGCGTCGATAACGCCGCTCATAACCGTCACGGATGAGCGCCTCGGCTTCTCGCCTGCTGTCGGCAATGCACAGATCGCGAAAGATAAACAAGCCCTTGAATGATTTTCCTTGCCGCGCCAGAGCTTCTTTATAAGCCGGCACGGCTTCGCGCAAAAAAGTTTTCGTGTGCCGCCGGCTCGCGATCCAGTGATCGGCGACTTCCGGCACTTTCGCCACCGTCTTCACCGTGTCGGCGCCCATCAAGATGGGCGGGGCTGGCCGCTGCCGCGGTTTAGGTGCGCTGATCACTTTATCGAGATTGAAAAACTGCCCATGAAAGGTGACGGGATCGCCGGTCCAAAGCTTACGAATAACCTCAAGTCCTTCAACCAACCGGCCCCGGCGCTCTCGTTTGTCGATGCCGAAAGAGTTGAACTCGTTATCCCGATACCCTTGGCCGACACCGAAGAGGACTTTACCGCCGGAAAGATTATCCAAGGTTGCGATATACTCTGCGACCATGACGGGATGGTGTAGCGGGAGAAGAAAGATAGAAGTGCCGAGATACATCCCGGGAACCTGGCCGGCGAGGTAGGCCAATAATGGGATTGACTGTAAAATCGCCGCATCCGGGCCGGTGAGATAGTGCTGGGCGACAAATAAAGCTTCGAAGTTGTTTTTATAGGCCACCTGTGCGCGCAGAGAAACTTGTTCGCATACCTCGGCAGGATCCAAATCCGCCGGATAGCTGCCGAACTCAATACCAAATCGCATTTCCTACCCTCCCCTAGGCACGTTTATATCTGTTTGCAGATCAATACCATGAGAAAAAACAAACGCCAGCGGATCGCGGCCGCAGCGCACCCTATGACTTTCGTGTCCTTGATACTTTCTTCCAATGGTGCGTAACCGAAGACTAGGATTTGCTCCGCCAAGTCCCGAAAATTCGCAACCTTTTTTATTTACCTTTGCGCCTTGCGTCTTTGCGGGACATTCCGGAGCTCGGGCTCTCCAGGGGTTGACAGGTCCCCGAGGCTGAAGAATTGTCCAGCTGGCATCGTGATATCGACGATCTGTTCAGTCGGTTGTTCGGACGCCCTGAATCTTCAGCAGGGAACTGAGTGCCGCGGATGGAGACATACCGGAAGGAAAATGACTACGTAGTGCGTATCGATCTGCCGGGTGTCCATCCTAAAGATGTTGCCGTTCAGGCCGAGGGAAATCTCCTGAGTATTACGGGAGAACGCAAGTCCGAGGAGACCGGACCGGAATACACGGAGACTTTTTTCGGCAAGTTTGAGCGGTCGCTAGCCTTGCCTCAAGGAGTAGAGACGGACAAGATTGCGGCGCGCTATGAGAACGGTGTTCTTGAAATCCGGGTGCCGCTGCCGGCTCAGCTCGCCGGACGAAAGATCCCGGTTCAAATCGAGCACAGAGAGAGTAAGAAGATCGAGTCCAAAGCCGCATAACAACGGCCGGCTTTAAGACCGCCCTCCCGCTGGCGGTTTTCATGGGGGGCCCATCAACAAAGATGGGCCCCTTTTTAATTTTGTGAAATGTTATAGCTGAAACAGCCTGTCTAACCCCGCTGGATTTGGCGCTCGGGTATGCGGGTCGGTTGCCGAGGTTGAAGCTAGATCTCAACTCCTGCATTTTCTGCTCTAGCCAGAAGTTGACGAGAGTGTCGGAGAAAGTCGCTTCCGACTGAATCTTGTCAGACAAATTTTTCGAGGGCGGGAAACTCAAATTGACTCTAGTCTTGCCGCAATCGTCATTCAAAGGCGTGGGGGGACCCCAAACACTCCGATTTCCCTCGTACGAGTGAGCTTTTGAAATCGAGCTTTTACGCTGATCCTCCCCAAAATTTCTTATTTTTGTGCCCGAGCGCAGGATTGAACGCCTTTCGCTATCGCTACCTTGACGAACTGGATTGGCCTCTGCTAGCTTCGCTTGTCCACAGAGTTGATCCCCGTGTCAAAACAAGAAGCCACTCTTCCCGACGGCGACTTGATCTCCACTCCGGCACCGGCCGGCTGGGAAGAACGGATCGTGCATTTTCTCCTAACCCGTTCGCCCTTGGGAAGCTTGGTGCGCTGGGTCGCGGCCATCAAGGCTTCGGTCCATGGAAAATTGCTCGCCGGCTATCTTCTCGTCACCCTGCTGGTGATCGGCATCGGCGCATTGAGCCTTCAGACGATCTCCAAAATGTCCACCCAGGGACAACTTTTGGACGAGGCTCACGAACGAGTGCACTGGTCCCAGGAGATCCAGCATGCCCTCGCCATGCAGATGAACTTCACGGCCATGGCGTTGCTTTTGAAAAGCGAGACAACCGTCGAAAACATTCTTCGCGAGAATAACCGGTTCAACAATACACTGGCTCGTTTGGAGAAAGCCGCTCAACCCGAAGAGATCGAGCTGATCCAACGTATCCGCGCTGCCCAGGGAGAGGCGCTGCCCACCGTCGCCGATATTGCAAACCTTATCCGGGACGGTAAAGTCGAAGAGGCGATGCAGCTGCAGCACAGTAAGCAGTATCCTCTCTATCGCCGAATCGAAGATTTCGTCACTCAGTTGGTCGAGCGCGAGCGCAACAAGATGGACCGCCTCCGGGCCAGCGTCGCCGCGGCAGACAGAAATACCTTGATCCTGATGGCGAGCAGCGCGGCGGCTTTGATGCTGTTGGCCTTGTTGTTGGGGTTCGTCATCTCATGGTCGTTTATTTTACCCGTCCAGAAGGCCCATGGCTTCCTGAGCGAAGTCGCAAAAGGTAATTTTGCGGCCACGATCGACGTGCCGAATCGCGACGAATTCGGCGCGCTGGCGGCGCATATGAACCACATGAGCCAGGAGCTGCACCGTCTGTACGACAGCCAGCATCAGGCTTCGCAGGAGCTGCAGAGACTCAACGAGCAGCTCCAGCAAGCCAGCAAGGCAAAATCGAATTTCCTCGCCAATATGTCGCACGAGCTGCGCACGCCGATGAATGCGATCCTCGGCTTTGTCGAGATGGTGCTCGATGAAATCTATGGCGAGGTCCCACCTCATCTTAGGGAGCCGCTGACCGATATCCAAACCAACGGCAAGCATCTGCTTCGTCTGATCAATGACGTGTTGGATCTTTCGAAAATCGAAGCCGGCCGCATGGAGCTTGTTTTGGCAGAGTATTCGGTCCAGGACGTGGTCGAGACCGTTCGCACGTCGCTGCAATCGCTCGCCTTGGAAAAAGGTCTGGAGTTTGTTGCCGCCGCCGGCGACAATATTCCGGTCGCGCTCGGCGACCCGAAGCGGATTACCCAGTGTTTGATGAACCTGGTAGGCAACGCGCTGAAATTTACCAAGCACGGACGCGTAGCGGTCTGGGTGGAACAGCAAGGGGAGAATTTGCTCTTTCGCGTGTCGGATACCGGGATCGGCATACCCAAGGAAGAGCTCGAAAACATTTTTGGAGAATTCCAACAAGTGGACACAGCGATCACGCGCGAGTTCACCGGCACTGGACTCGGGCTCAACATCACCAAGAAGTTTGTCGAAATGCACGGCGGCAGGATCTGGGTGGAAAGCGAATTGGGCCAAGGATCGACTTTTTTCTTTACCCTCCCTCTGCGGACGATTCGTGTCGAGGTCACATGAGCGGCAAGACCGTTCTCTACGTAGAAGACAACGAGTTCAACCTGAAGATGGTACGCCAGCTTTTGGCGCGGACCGCCTATCGGCTGATCGAGGCGACCGATGGCGAGTTGGGAGTGGCAACGGCGCTCAAGGAGCTTCCCGATCTAATCCTGATGGACAT
>Ga0075289_1000007_pt1 | contig 22359 bp, 19 predicted proteins | sample SF_Rice_20C_80N__4_FD_69764 | JGI IMG/M metagenome (GOLD analysis project Ga0075289, IMG submission 69764) | Rice paddy soil microbial communities from Twitchell Island, California, USA - SF_Rice_20C_80N_103 | ecosystem: Environmental > Terrestrial > Soil > Paddy field/soil | place: USA... | reverse complement strand
TAGGTTTGATCGTCCGCACTATTTTAGTTTTCCTGGCTTCGGCAATTATCCGCTCGGCGTCTTCAGGTAGCAGGTAACGGTCTTCAACGAGAATTCTCGCAGCGCGACTGATCTGCTGCACGTAATCATCCCGACTTCTATAACGCTCTTCGATCGAGAGGCGGGGATCGCCGGTCTGCCGGCGCTCTGCTTTCGTCTTCGCGAACGGAATAAAAGAGCCGAGTAAGCCGGCCAAATCACCTTCGGCCAAGCCGCGCGGGCGCAAATTCCAGCCGGTGTACGTGCCGATGGGAACCTGGACCGCCGGCAGGCGAATGCCCGCAAGGTCGTTCCCGTCAGCGTCGACTCGGGGGACCAGGACGGTGTATGCGCCTGCGTCGATCGGTTGCGGCGGATGCGTCGTCATTTTTCCGCGTAGAATATGACGACCATAGTCGAGAAAGAGCTGGCGATTGTACAGCGCCGCGAAGCGCACGCCGGGAATATTCGGGAACCCCGTGCTGTTCCGCGTGGGCGGAACCAGTGTACGAGTCGTGACCATCGGGTACTGGCTCCGCGGCGGCGCAATGCCGTAAGTCACCCACTGATCCAATGCGACCATGAGCGCGCGCAAGACGTCTCCGGCTGGAAGGGGATTGATGCGGAATTGACTGTCATCCTTCAACGGTTCCGAGCCGAAGGGACTGTTGTGCTGTGCGCTGGCGATGATATAAATGCGCACATTGTCGGGAATCCGCAACTCGTTTCCTTTGCCGTCCGTGTGCGCGAGACAGCCGCGCTTTTGCCAGTACTCCGTCGACGTTTGCGTGTGGAAAACCAACGGATCGGTCTTTGGCCGTTTCAAAATACCGTCGCGCCGGCCGCTCTGCGCATCTTTGATGACATTGTAGGTGTGCGGGAAGAGCTCGGGATCGAGCTGATTGGTATGCTGCTGCGATGAAGTGACGGGGCGAGCAAACTCGTAATTCAAAAATAACCGGCCGCCGCCCGCCACGTGAGGCGCGATCGCATCGAATACTTTTCGATGCGCTTCATCTTCATTGAAGCCGTGGTACACGAAGTCGCGCAGATAACGGCCGCTTTGCGAGCGGCCCCAGGCGTAAGCGTAAGTGATGCTCGGTTTATTTCTATCCGTCGTAAGCGGATTCGTTTTTCCCGTGCCGTCCTTGGTCTGGTAACGCAAGAACGAAACCAGATCACGCACTACGGCGAATCCCAAGCCGAGGACAACCGGGTTTTTTGCCGGATAGATGAACTCGTAAATGTGACCGGGCTTGAAACCGTTGCGGAGGTATAAATCTTTCAAGCTTGGCTTGACTGTTTCTTTTCCGGTACGTTGATCTTTCGTCCAAGAGGCGAGTTCCCATTCGGACGGCGGCACGGGAATTCTCTTGCCGTACGATTTCTCACGGACGGTGAGTGTTGCATAGGATTTGTCTCGGAATGCGGCTTCGTAGCTCTTCACGCGCGGGTCGGCGCTCAGCGGCTGTGACTTCACGCCCTTTTCGTCCACCACGATTTCCGTGCGAACTTTGGCCACGATTTCTTTGCCATTATTCGTCGCCACCGGAACGTTCAGCACGAGCCAGTTCTTGAGCGGCATCAGATCGCCCTGCCAGCCGCACCATACGATCGTATACCCCCGGCGCATAAGGAAGCCATTGCCCGCATCGGCGAGAGTACTTGGATCGTTGGCTTCGGGAGCGTCGTTTAGAAACGCCAGGATGCGCTTGCCGCCGCGGTTCGGCGCATCGAAGAGAATTTTTCTGTTGCCCCGCGCCATATCGAGCGGTTTCAGAATCAAAAAATCGCTGGAATACTCAACTCGCCCGCGCCGGTTGCGCGGCGCCTTCTCGATATTCACGATGACGTTGTTCAACCGGTTCTTCGGATCCACTTCGCCATGGAGTTTGCCGGCAAGTTTTTCGTAGGCGCCGGTGACGGGAAATTCGTGGCCGTTGGCGAAGGGCTCTTTTCGTTCAATGACGAGGCGGGTGATCATGATCGTTTGTGTTCCTCTTCCACCATCAGTGGTGTGATTCTTGCCGCGACAGAAATAGCTTCATCCCGATTACCATCCCGCGATTCCAGCCGTCAATCACGGCATGCAGAAGCTGTTCTTCTTCATCCGTTTTTAGCGGTTTGTTTGCGTGAACGCCACGAAGTTGTTAAGAGAGCAGTCACGTGGATTCCGTCCAGCATCGTCGGCACCGGCACGGCGTGGGGTTGGCGCACAACGGCATGTTCGAGCCTATTGAATCGTTTTGGCGATCCACGCGTGCCAAGCTCCGGACAGTCTATCTGGTCGTTCATGTGGGACATGAAGGGAAAATTGGTTAAACAGGATCTGTTTCTCGCTCGCGATTTGCGCCGGCTCGCCGACGCGTTGGCCAAGGGTAAGGCGGCGATTGGTCTTGGGCGTCGGTCGCAGCCAGTCCGAGCCGTTCGTGAGCGCGGGTTTGAAACCGGTGCCCGAAAGAAGGTTATCTTGACAAACTCAGGCCGCTAAGAATAGCGTCGCTTTAAGCGTGACCGCATTCAAAAATCGAGGGCAATTTAGATGCTGAAGCAGATTCCAAATTTGTTTGTCCGAGGTCTCCTGTCACTGACACTGCTGGCGGCGATCTTGGGTCGCCAATCGCTTCATGCGGCAACCGTCGAAGAAGTCGCGCTGATGAATCGCGCCGACCGCCAGAAGATTCTCGTTGAAGGAGCCAAGAAGGAAGGCAAACTGTCTCTCTATACGACTCTCATCGTCGATCAAGTGGTACGGCCGGTCAAAGAGGCTTTCGAAAAAGAGTATCCGTTCGTTCAGGTGGATTTTTTTCGCGGCAATTCGGAGCGCCTCGTGCAGAAGATGATGGCCGAGTATCAAGCGAAGAGATACGAGGTCGATATCATCGACGGCACGGTGTCGCCCACCATGGTGCGCCGTGCCAACCTGTTGCAGCGCTTCTTTTCGCCGGTTCTTGCCGAGTATCCTTCCGAGCTAAAAGATCCCCAGGGCTTTTGGGGCTCGACCAATCTTTATTTTTTCGCGACCGGCTATAACACGCGCATAATCAAACCAAACGAGGCGCCGAGGACCTATGAGGATCTTCTTAATCCGCGGTGGAAAGGACAGATGATGTGGTCGACGAGCCGCGGTTCGGGCGCGCCGATTTTCATTGGCACAATTCTCAACACGATGGGTCCGGAAGCGGGCAAGGCGTATCTGCAAAAACTGCGCACGCAAAATATTGCCAAGACCACGGCGAGCAACCGGCAAGTTCTGGACTTGACGATCGCCGGCGAGTATCCGCTCGCGCTGCATATTTTTAATCACCATGCGTTTATCAGCAGAACCGCCGGCGCGCCGGTCGATTGGATTCCCCATGAGCCGGTGACGGCGACAATTCAGACGATCGCACTGGCGAAGAATTCACCGCATCCGCACGCGGCAATGCTGTTCATGGACTTTGTCATGTCAGAGAAGGGGCAGAAGGTATTTCAGCAGTCTAATTATTTACCCGCGCATCCCAAGGTCCCGGCCAAGCAGTTGGATCTCAAGCCGGGCGGAGGGCGGTTCAAGCGCGCCTACTATATCAATCCGGACACCCAGTACGACAAAGGCAATGAGTGGGTGGATTATTTCAATAACGTATTTGTGAAATAGCGGTGGCAGACCGACGTGGCGAGACAAAGGCCTTTCGAGCCTTACGATTATTTTCTCAAGGCAGGCGCCGTCCGTCCGGCGCGCCGGTTTTTCGCTTTCGCCGCGTCTTGCCATTTCGATACCGCCGCCGCCGTGATGATCGCGGTTTCGCTGGTGACGGCGTATTTGGTTTTGCCGCCGCTCTATTCAGTTATTCAAACCAGCCTGTTCACCACTAAGCTGACCGGCGAGATCGATCGGTTTACCTTTAGTTACTATTCAAATCTTTTCAGCGAGCTGCGGGTTCTCGGCCCGTTATTGAATACAATCTATTTCTCCATGGGCAGCGCGTTGTTGGCGACGCTCTTCGGGGGCACGATTGCATGGCTCGTCACGCGCACGGATACGCCGCTACGCGGCTTGGGCTATTTCACAGCCTTCGCGTCATTTGGTACGCCTTTCATTTTATACACGATCGGCTGGCTCCTGCTTCTCGGCAAGGCGGGACCTGTGAACTACTGGCTAAAAACGCTATTCACCCAAACCGGACCGGTGATCAATATTTATTCGCTGTTCGGCATGATTTTTATCGAATCGCTGCTTTGGTCGCCGTTCGTATTTCTCATGCTCGCGGCGGCGTTCCGCTCGATGGACCCGTCGCTCGAAGAGGCATCGGCCGCATGCGGCGCGCGCATGTGGCAAACCATGCGCAAGGTGTCGCTTAAATTGATGCTGCCGGCCTTTTTCTCGGTGTTGCTACTGATATTTATCCGGTCCTTTGAATCCTTCGAAATTCCGGCATTGGTCGGTCTGCCCGGCGATATTCGCGTGCTTACCACTTCGATTTACATGGATGCCCAAAAGTTGCCGCCCCAGTACGGCAGCGCCGGCGCCTTCTCGGTGCTACTCATGCTGGTGGTCGCTTGCACGCTGTATCTTTATTTTCGGGTAACGCGCGAGGGCGAGCGCTTCCAAACCGTCACCGGCAAAGGTTATCGACCGACGGTCATCCAACTCGGCCGTTGGCGCTATTTCGCCATGTTTGGTTTGATCACCTATGCCACGGTCCTGCTGGTGTTGCCGTTTCTAATTATTCTCTGGGCTTCGTTCTTGCCGTTTTATATCCAGCCATCGCTTGATGCGATTGGGCGCTTTACGTTGAAAAATTATGTCACAGCGGTGCACTTTCCGAAGATCACCGACTCGATCAAGAACAGCATTCTGCTCGGGCTTGGCAGCGCGAGCGCCGTGATGGTATTGACATTGCTGGCTTCTTGGCTCCTGGTGCGCACGAAGATGCGCGGACGCTGGCTGCTCGATATCCTGACGACACTGCCATTGCTGTTTCCCGGCATCGTCATGGGGCTTGCGATTCTGCGGTTCTATCTATTCGTGCCGATTCCGATTTATGGCACGTTGTGGATTTTATTGATCGCTTTCGTCACACGCTACATTCCGTATGGGATCCGCTATACGCATTCGGGCTTGTTGCAACTGCACCGGGAATTGGAGGAAGCCGCCTACACCGCGGGCGCATCCTGGTCGAACTGCATGAGGCGGATTATTTTGCCCCTGATGACGCCATCGTTTCTTGGCGGCTGGCTGTTTATTTTTCTGCTGTCCGCCAAGGAACTCTCCATGTCGGTCCTGCTCGTGAGCCCGCAAACACCGGTCGTGTCGGTCGCCATTTTCGAGCTTTGGGAAAATGCTCAAGTCGGCGAACTTGCCGCATTCGGCGTGCTCTGGACCTTGATTTTGGTGTCGATTGCCGTCCTTTATTATCTCTTCGCGCGCCGCTATGGAATTCAACAGAACTGACGAATTCGACTCGCAGTGCTGGTAAAAGTGCATAGAGTCGATCCGTGCTAAGCCAGCAAACTTTTCACGCTTCGAACTAGACCGGTTTAATCAATGCTGGGCAAGCGTAAGACTGAGTCGCCGACGAGTTTTGGTACTTGTGGTTAGCGCCGGCATTGTTTGCCAAGTACCTCATTTTCCGCTGGGAGGTGAAAAAAACCGCCCCTCAAACTCATGTAGCGTGAAAACACCAGTCTACGTAACAAGAAGCTGGATCGGTCTTATTCCAGCGATACAAGCGCATCCGAGAATATCCGCACAAACGGCTACGCCACTAATGGAAGCCATCAATTCTTGTATGTGCCGGTGGAACATTCTGCGTTGGCCGTGGGTCATGCAAACTAAAACCATTTGCTGACTTATGCAGAGTAGGCAACAATAGCGCCTATTGCTTTTTATCGGCCCATGGATCGTCTGCATATTTTTCTTTTCGCCGTCGGTGTCGGCTTAGTGATACGAGTCGTCATGCACTTCGTCGACAAAAGCCGCATCAAGGACGACGTCGAGTCGAAAGGCGGAAGAATTATCTCGATTAACTGGAACCCCTTCGGGCGCGGCTGGTTTTTCGAAAAGAATGAGCGCCATTATTCGCCAAGGCCCGATCCTGCTCATGATTTTACCGGTTGCTATCAAAGCTGGTAGGCTTTCGCGTATTTTTTCTTCCTAAGCTTTTTAGTGGGATTGGCATGACTCCGACTATTGAACGGCGTGAGCGGTCGATGGAAAAAATGAGAGCGAAATTAGTCGCTCAATATATGGATGTGGAACTGGCGGAACTTACCCGCTTCAAACGGTTGGTCCACTTGTCGCTCACAATCGTCGTCATAGTCGGGCGCGATTTCATTGACAAACTGGTGAAGCTCCAGGCGATGGCCCTGGCGTTCAAGACACTTTTATCCCTGGCGCCCTTATTGGCGGTCATCTTTTCGTTGCTCAAAGCCTTCGGCGTGCACAATCGCATGGAGCCCGCCCTGGCCGAGGCTCTGGCACCGCTCGGCGAAAAAGGCCAGGAGATCACGGCTCACTTGATCGGCTTCGTTAACAAAATGAGCGCGGGCGCGCTTGGCAGTGTCGGACTGGTCACGCTTTTAATTACCGTCCTCTCTTTGATGGGAACCATAGAAGAGGCCTTCAATCACATCTGGCGCGTTAGATCACCAAGAAAGCTGGCTCGGCGATTCAGCGATTACCTAAGCGCGATCCTGGTCGGACCGGTTTTGGTTTTCGCCGCAGTGACGATTACCGCGACCTTGCAGAACAACGCTGTCGTGCAAGCGCTGCTATCGCTTCAGGCTGTCGGGGCCGTGATTCTGATGCTCCTTCGCCTGGTGCCATATCTCGCCCTCTGGGGAGCTTTTAGTTTTGTCTACATGTTTATACCGAACACGCGCGTGCGCCTACGCTCGGCTCTTATCGGCGGGCTGGTCGCAGCAATTTTGTGGCAAACAGTCGGCTGGGGCTTTGCGGTGTTTGTAGCGTCTTCGACGCGTTACTACGTGATCTATTCCAGCTTTGCTATCCTCTTGCTGTTTCTCCTCTGGCTGCATGTGGGTTGGGTCATTGTCTTGCTGGGAGCGCAAGTCACGTACGCGCACCAACATATTCATTATTTTTCAGCCGATGAGGATTTAGCTCAGAGCCCCGCAGGCCGTGAGAAGCTGGCGCTAAAGATCATGCTCCTGATCGGGCGAAATTTTCGACGCGGTCTCGATCCGCTGGACATGATGGAAATCGCCGCTCAGTTGGGTCTACCCGCCGGGGTAGTCAAGGAGTTCATAGGCATGTTCGCCGAGGTGAAGCTTATCAGGCTGCTGGCCGACCAGGATACGTCCGTTCTGGGCCGTGACCCGGCAACCATCAGCATCAAAGAGATTCTCGACTGCGTCAGAAACTCAGGAAAGATCGTCCATCGCCAAGCGAAGCGGGAGGAAGCAGAAAACGTTATCGAGGATCTACTGTTCGATGTCGATCGAGCCGCGACTCAAGCGTTGGACGGAAAAACTTTACAGTCGCTGATTTTGGCCCAGGATCAGCCGGTTGCAGGCTCGGCACAAGCTCTCGGAGCGAGTGTCCGATCAGCGGCTGCGAAATAGCTGCTTGAAAAACGAACTAAATCCCTTTTCCGCATTCCGAGGCAATCCGGTCTCCGCGATCTTCCTGGTATCCAAATCCACAGATGGATTTTCCACGGGGCCGACAACTCTCAACGGCACCACGATTCGGCCGTTGCTATCTTTAAAAAACGTTGTCACTCTGCCGCGGCCGGCTCGTGTCGACGCCTGCGGCGATAGCGCTGTGCTGATCGCTACATTCAAGGTGGGTCGTTCGATGGTCATGGTTCCGTCGCCGGTAACCTCCATCTGCGGATTAATGAGGCGCAGACGCGTGAACTCGGCAAAACCGCCGCCAATAATAAAGTCCGCTTCCATCTTTTGAAAGGTAGTGGCTTGACGCCGTTCATCTTTGGACAGCCCGATCATGCCGGTAACCCGCTCGATCTTCTTGATCAAATTCACATTGGTGAGCTCGCCGTCGCGCGCAACCAGCTTGCCATTTCCCTGAAGTCTCTTGCCGGTCGATCCGCCGCCCATGGGTAGTCGAATCGAAGTCTCGCCGCGCAAGGTACCTCTCAAAGCGCGCTTGCCATGGATTTTTACATCTTTGAACAGTCCGTGAACCTGAGTCACGAGACTGGTTGATGGGCCGGTGACGTTCATCTGCAAATCCATAGGACCGGAAACTTCCGTATCCCGCGGCGCCAATCCGAAAACGGCTAGTATCTGGAAGATCGGCTTTGCATCGATTTCCTGGGCGCGTGTGCTGAGATTTAGTCGTGGCGTAGACGTTAGATTACTGATATTCCCCTGCAGCGGCAGTGTCAGGTCGTGGATTTTTAGACGGCTGTCCTTTAGCTCAAGAAGCGCTTTGTCGTCTTGATAATCGAACTCGCCCGTGAGGGAAACAGTCTTGAGCCCCGGGTAGCTGAAAGAAGCTCGGAACGGAAACGGTGCTTCGGCCGAAAAGTTGCGCAGCGAAAGGTCAATGCCCTTGATCGTGATCGGTAACTCCTCTTTCGAGATCAGATTGAGCTGACCTTCCTGGATCGTCAGATTGCCGGGAATCAACAGCGGCGCAGTTGTGCCGTCCGACGCCGCCTTTGGCGCATCGGCGCGTTTTCTTGTTTCAGGCCGGGTGCCGGCTGAAATTTGTTTCCTGGCGATATCCGAGTAGTTGAACGTGCCGTCGGGGTGTTTGGCAAAGTTAAAAATAGGCCGGTCGAGCACAAGCTCGGAGACTTCGAAACGGCCCTTCAGGAGCGGCCAAAACCGAAGACGCAATTGCATCTGGTGTGCCGAAAAAAAAATTCTGTCGGTCGCCAGCTGGCTATCGAAAACCTTTAATTCGGACAAGCGGATGGAGGGCATAGGAAAGAGGCTCAAGCGAACTTTTTCTACATCGACGCGCCTGTTTAACGTCTCTTCAATGCTCGGCAAGTAGGTGCGCTTGAACAATGCCAAGTCGATAAAATGGGGCACGACAAGAACTGCGACAAATAAAATTGCCAAGATCGCAAGCCCGATCCAAGCGGTCTTTTTGATCTTGCAACTCCGCGAGCGCATGGCAAGGCTTGGCCTTGTTACCGCTTCAGACACGTCGTAAGTCCTTCGGCCAAGCATTATACGCGATTGCCACTTGTTTCCAAATCATTGTCGTAGCGCGCCGGCGCTGCGAGAGGGGGACGATTGGCGAAAGCGAGTGTAAACTTGTTCTATCGATTTCAGTGCTGGCGAGAAAAACAACTATTTGTTAGCATAGCTAACTCTAAAGGGCCCGCATCGATTTGGAACTCGCACTGGAAATCCTGCCTCAAGTTCTCTTGGATGGCATCGTTTTAGGTTTCATGTATGCGTTGATCGCGTTAGGCTACACCATGGTTTACGGCGTATTGGAATTTATCAACTTCGCCCATAGCGAAATATTTGTCCTCGGTGCCTTTGTCGGTGTCGAAGTGATGTTACTGTTGCAGAGCGCTGGACTTCTTGGCGCTCTCCATCCCGCAGCGGTGATTTTGTTGGCGATCAGCGCCGGCATGATCGTCAGTGGTTTGGCGGCGGTGGCGCTCGAGCGCATTGCCTATCGCCCGCTATTAGGCGGGCCGCGCTTGGTGGCGCTGATTTCAGCCATTGGCGCATCATTTTTTTTGCAAGACGCTTTACGTTTATTCGAGAGCTTGTGGCGCAATACTTTTTACTTGAATTACCCGACCCTCGATTTTCTCGACCGCGCCGTGCCGCTTACCGTCAACTTGGTGATACCGGTCAAGTCGATGCTGGTCATTTTTACAGCGTTGCTGACCCTTGCGGGGCTTCACTTTTTTGTCAATCGCACCAAGCTTGGTATGGCGATTCGCGCAGTAGCACAAGATCCTGACACGGCTTCGCTCATGGGTGTTCCCGTCAAACGCGTGATTGCGCTGACCTTCTTTGTGGGCGGCGCCCTGGGCGGCCTCGCAGGAGTGCTTTTCGGGATCCATTACAGCCTTGTGAATCCCTACAGCGGGTTTGTCCCCGGCATGAAGGCCTTCACCGCGGCCGTGCTTGGCGGCATCGGCAATATTCCGGGCGCGATGGTGGGAGGAATGATTCTTGGCCTTTTAGAAGCGTTCGCCGCTTCCTATCTGTCGCTGCTCACCGACGGCGCCTTCGGTGCGGAATATAAGGATGTCATCGCTTTCCTGGTCTTGATCATCATTCTGATCTTTCGGCCCAAGGGATTACTCGGCGAGACGGTGCGGGAGAGCAAGGCGTGAGCGGCGCTCTGGCAGCGTTGGGATTGTGCGGTTACATCGCCGCCAGTTGTTTGCTCGCTTATTTTTTCCCCCAATCGGCTTTGGCGTTTTTGGCGGTGCAAGCCTCGCTGCTGTTGCTTTATTACGTTGCGGCGCCACGAAACGTTAAAGTGTTTCTCGGTGCGATGCTGCTGCTTGTTCTCCTGCCGGCTTTGGGCTGGATGAATGGCTATTATCTCGAGGTCGCCATCCAGATCGGCATTTACGTCGCACTCGCACTAGGGCTCAATATCGTGGTCGGTTTCGTCGGACTGCTTAATCTCGGTTTTGTCGCATTCTACGCGATCGGCGCTTACCTGTGGGCGATCTTCGGCTCGCCGCAGGCCAACCAATTCATTCCTGGCGGTTTTTTCCCGCTTTCTGCGAACTGGTTTTTTTTGTTTCTTCTGCTAAGCATCGCCGTTGGTGCGCTGACGGGAATACTCCTGGGCCTTCCGGTGCTGCGCCTGCGCGGCGATTATCTCGCCATTGTGACCCTCGGCTTTGCCGAAGTTGTCCGCGCTCTGGTGAATAATTTGGACAAGCCGATCAATTTGACCAATGGCCCACGAGGCATCAGCCCGATCACCAAACCGCCGCTTTTTTTTGAGCCGCTGTTGGAATTCGCCGGCCTGCATATTCCGTCGGCCAAACTTTATCCTCTCTATTTTTATTTTCTCGTTCTATTCATTGTCGGCGTGATCATTTTAGCGACGCAGCGCCTGGAAAACTCGCGGATCGGCCGTGCGTGGAAAGCGATTCGCGAAGACGAAACTGCCGCCGCCGCCATGGGTGTGCCCGTGGTGCGCATGAAACTGCTCGGCTTTGCCGTCGGCACCTCGTTCGCTTCCGCGGTCGGCGTGCTCTTTGCCGCCAAGCAAGTGTTTATCAATCCGGAAAGTTTCACTTTCATGGAATCCATCGGCGTTCTGGCGATGGTGATTCTTGGCGGCATGGGTTCGATTCCCGGCGCGATTCTCGGCGCCGCGGGCGTCACCATTCTCAACCTGCAACTACTCAAAGGCTTGTCGCTCTGGCTCAACGGCCTGCGCCAATCGGGCACCGAATTGGCTATCCCCTTAGTTGGCACCTTCTCTTTGAGCCAGCTGCCCGCCCAGTTCGAGCCGGCCAAATATGAGCGCATGATATTCGGTTTGATTCTTATCGTGATGATGATCTTTCGGCCGCAAGGCGTACTCCCTCCGGAACAGGAGCGAAAAAAATAGCATGGCCCTGCTCGAACTTCGTGGCGTGTCCAAACGCTTCGGCGGCTTGCAGGCGCTCGCGAGCGTGAGCCTCGATTTGGACGACGGCATGATCGCTTCGCTCATCGGTCCCAATGGCGCCGGCAAGACCACGCTCTTCAATACGCTGACCGGGCTGTACCGTCCCGACGAAGGAGAAATTTTGTTTCAAGAGCGCTCGCTCGTCGGTTTGAAGCCCGAGCGGATCACCGCCGCGGGGATCAGCCGAACGTTTCAAAATATTCGTCTCTTTTCGCATATGACGGTATTGGAAAATGTCCTGGTTGGCATGCACGCGCGTTTGCAGACGAGCTTGCCGGCCATCCTATTAGATTCCAGCGCATTTCGTTCCCAGGAAAAAGTTGCGCGATCCAGGGCAATGGAGCTGATCGAACTCACCGGACTCAGCGAGCGCGCCAGTGAATGGGCGCAGCAACTGTCCTACGGAGATCAGCGCCGTCTCGAAATCGCCCGGGCATTGGCCGCCGCGCCGCAGCTCTTGCTGCTTGACGAGCCGACGGCTGGGATGAATACGTCGGAGGCGCGATCATTAATGACGCTCTTCCAAAAACTCATCGGCAAATATGTCAAGGCGATACTTTTGATCGAGCACAACATGCGCGTCGTGATGGGAATCTCGGATCGAGTCCACGTGCTGGATTATGGAGAAAAAATCGCCGAAGGGCACCCCGATGAAGTGCGCCGGGACGTGCGCGTGATCGAAGCCTATCTCGGACAGGGATCGTGGACGCATTATGCTAAGAGTTAACGATATTCATGTTTATTACGGCGCCATTCACGCGTTAAAGGGCCTGTCCTTTTCCGTGGAGCAGGGCGAACTTGTGACCCTGCTGGGTGCCAACGGCGCCGGAAAGACAAGCACGCTGAAAACGTTATCCGGGTTGTTGCGCCCCGAGCGTGGCTCCATTGAGCTCGAAGGCAACTCGCTTGAAAAAGTGGAGGCCCATGAAATCGTTCATCGAGGAGTCTCCCATGTGCCGGAAGGCAGAAAGGTATTTCCGCGCTTTACGGTCCTGGAAAATCTCAAGATCGGCGCCTATGCGCGCAACAAAGGCCCGCTCAGGACCGAATTGGATTTCGTTTTCGAGATGTTTCCGCGCTTGCAAGAACGGCAGAGCCAATATGCCGGCACTCTGTCGGGAGGCGAGCAGCAGATGCTTGCCATCGGCCGGGCGCTCATGGCCAAGCCGAAACTTTTGCTTCTCGACGAACCTTCTATGGGACTCGCGCCAAAATTTGTCGAACAGATTTTGGAAAAAATTCGCGCCATCAACAAAGCGGGCGTCACCGTCCTGCTCGTCGAGCAAAATGCGGCGATGGCGCTCTCGATCTCGCATCGCGGCTACGTGCTGGAGACCGGCGTTGTGATTTTGGCAGGCGCCGCCAGCGAGCTGGCGGGTAACGATCTCGTGCGCCAGGCCTATTTGGGCGGTTAAATAACGAGCGCTGTCTTTAAACCGCGCTGGCGAACGGTTAGACTGACCCCCGTGCAGTATCAAACCCGACAGATCACATTTGGGCCGAGCGCGGTGACGCCAGCAGTCAAGTTTCTGCTGATCCTCAACACCGCGGTGTTCGGCCTGCAAACTTTGCTGGGCTTGGCTACAGACTATCGATTGGAATATTACTTCGGGCTGGTTCCACCGCTGGTGCTGCACGAGTTTTACCTCTGGCAATTGTTCACATACCAATTCTTGCATGGCGGCCTGTTTCATATTCTGTTCAACATGCTCGCCTTGTGGATGTTTGGCTGCGACCTAGAACGGCGTTGGGGTAGCAATTTTTTCCTGCGTTACTATTTTATATGCGTGGTCGGCGGCGGAGTTTTGAACACGCTGTTTTTGCCGAATCAGATGGGGCCGAGCATCGGCGCATCCGCGGGAATTTACGGTATTCTCCTCGCCTATGGCTTGATCTATCCGAACCGGCTTATTTATTTGTACTTCCTATTCCCGCTTAAGATGAAGCACTTCGTTTGGATCATCGGCGCGATCGCGCTCTACTCCTCGCTCACAGCCGGTCAAAGCGGTATCGCGCATTTGGCTCATCTTGGTGGAATGGTGTTCGGCTACCTCTATCTTCGTGGCGGTAATCCCATTGATCGGTTCAAAGACTACTTCGATCGCCGCCGTCTGAACCGCCTGAAACGCCGCTTCCATCTTCACCCAGGCGGCAAGGACGACGAGAGAGGGCCGACCTTGCACTGAGTCTCTATACTTTCTATCGGAAGACCGGCCTACAGCTTTTCCCACGAAATTAGAAAAACGCCGATAATGATCAGAATCACGGCGCCGATCTTTCGGCTGGTGAGTTGTTCGACGTCTTTAAGGAATAATGCTGACAGCGGCAGGACGAAGAGCGAGGAGCCGTTGATGAGCGGTGACATGAGCGAGACACGCTCCATACTGAGAGCGGTGTAAGCGAAAGCGTAGGACAAAAAATTGAGGAAGCCCGCTATCGCAAAAAGAGTGAATCCATTTCGGCTTGTTTTGGGCAACGGCTTTTTTCCCTCGAAAAAATAATAAAGCAGCGACATCGTGATAAAAGAAGTTGTGGCGGCGAGACTGGCGCCCACCAGCGGCGCGTGAATTCTTACAAGGCCGAAGCGGACCAAATTGTCGCGCGCGGCGAACAGAAAAGCTGCGGTCAGTGGAAAGAAAAGATCCCTCGTCCGCCAGGTCTTGGCCGAACCCTTCCAGGAGAGAGCGATGATGCCGAAAACGATGGAGAGCGTGCCGAGGAGATTGGTCACCGTGGGTCGTTCTTGGAGAAACGCAACCGCAAAAAACGTGGCAAAAAGCGGCGTGCTGTTGGTGAGACATGAAGTGATCGACGCGCCGAGCCGTTCCATGCCTCTGAATATAAAAAAACGGGCAACGCCGGGAACGAATACGCCAACGATAACGAAAATAAGATTGGCAGGGGTCCAGAGATCGATGATTTCGACGAAGAAGGCGACGTAAAGCCAAAGGAAGAGCGCGTTGATGCCGAGATTGGTCAGCAGGCCGCGAAAATAGTCAATCGCCAGTACTCCCCGGTTGATGAGGATCATGGACGCGGCGAACCAAAACGAAGCAAAAAGACCGAGGATGATGGCCAGCATGCGTTGTCGCCGACCGTATCTCGGAGCGGGAGCCGGATCAACATTCGGGCTGCTATTTTCCCCGGCAAAAACCGGCCGGCCGCTACGATTCACCTTGATTTTTTCTCTCTAACCGATAGGATCCAGCCTAGTGTACGCTTCTGTCTGGATTGGAAGAGGCTCAACTATGCGAGCAATTCTGTCCACCTTCATGATCTTCGCACTGGTCATGGTTCTTTCGGGCGCGCTTTGGGCTGGGCAGAATCACGGCCGATTTCGGGCCGGTGCCGCGCCGGGCAAATTCGCTTCCGGCAAGTCATTTGTGCGGGGCGCACCAATATATCCTCGATACCCCTATGGATATCCATATTGGTATGGCCGTTACCAATCTTATTATCCTCCGCTTGTTGTCATCTCCCCTTATTCACACTTTTATTACGTAGAGCCGGCCATTGTCGCGACAGAGCCGTTTTTTTGTGTGTTTCATAATGAGGGGTACGTAAGCCGCATCGGGCTGCTTGATCATCTCGCCGGTACGCACAAAGTTCCTCTCGACGCCGCTGTCTCTTTGTGCCCGGCTGGCGCAACGACTTGTATTTTCCCGTCCTACTGATTTTTTCCCGCAATAATAGCCGGCCCGTCTCGTGGTTGTTTAAACCGCGCTTATCTTTGCGTGGCCGGGTCGATGTGTTACGTATGTGAAGCGGTCGCGTTTCACGATCCGACTTGAACGAAGACTCATGGAAGAGAAAAATTTTACGTCCTCCGAGCTTTACGACGCTTGGTCCGTGCTGTCGCTTGCAGAACGGATCGACGCATTTGAGCTCTTGAAACGAGAGGCAGCGGACGATTTTTTTCTTCAACTCGGCGCCCGCGATCGCGCGCAACTCTTGCTGGGTCTGCCTGCCGGCGAGCGGCGCTTGTGGATGCGCATGCTGGCTCCCGATGATGCTGCCGACCTGATCCAAGAAGCTCCCAGCGATGAACGCGAAAATCTTCTGCTGCTGCTCGATGAGCCGATGAGACGAGAAGTCAAGGGGCTGCTTGTCTACGCGGAGGACGAGGCCGGCGGATTGATGAATACGCGTTATTCGCGCTTACGCCCGGATATGACGGTTGATGAAGCGATCAGCTACTTGCGCAGAGACGCGCGCGGAAGAGAAAAAACCGTGTATTACGTTTTTGTTGTGGACTCCGACGAGCATCTTCATGGCGTCGTCTCATTCCGAGATCTGCTGGTTGCTCCCGGCGATAAACTAGTGCGCGATGTCATGCGTGCAGAGGTGGTCTCGGCGCCCGAAGATCTGGATCAAGAGGCGCTCAGCAAACTATTTATGCGCCATCATCTGCTCATGATGCCGGTTGTCGACGCACAAGGGCGAATCAAAGGTGTGGTGAACCTGAACGATATCGTCGATGTGGTCCAAGAAGAAGCAACGGAAGATATTCAAAAACTCGGCGCAGTCCAAGCGCTCGATGAGCCGTATTTGCAGGTTCCGTTATTCCGGATGATCCGCAAACGTGCGGGGTGGCTGGCTGCGCTTTTTCTAGGCGAGATGCTTACGGCCACGGCAATGGGCCAATTCCAAGCAGAAATTGCCCGCGCGGTGGTGCTCGCGCTGTTCGTGCCGCTGATTATCAGCAGCGGCGGCAATTCGGGGTCGCAGGCGACGACTCTGGTTATCCGTGCCATGGCGCTTGGCGAGCTGAGATTGCGTGATTGGTGGCGAGTCATCCGCCGCGAAGTCTTCACCGGCCTGGGATTAGGCTTAATTCTGGCGAGCATTGGCCTCATTCGCATTCTACTCTGGCAAGGGCTCTTCGACTCCTACGGCGAACATTACTTGCTCGTCGCGTTGACGGTTGCGTTCAGCCTTGTCGGTGTCGTGTTGTGGGGTTCTGTGGCGGGGTCGATTCTGCCTTTTATTTTGCGCGGACTGGGTTTTGATCCCGCCAGCGCATCCGCGCCATTCGTTGCGACTTTGGTCGATGTCACCGGATTAGTGATTTATTTTACCATTGCCGCCGTGGTGCTGCGCGGCACGTTGCTGTAGCGCTGGCTCGGGCGGCCTCAATCGCGAAGCTCAGATGCGAAAGCCGCGGAGAACGCGCGCTTCCTCGTTCATCGAGATTACGATATGCTTTCCACACTGATCACCGTTTTATGACTGATTCCACGGACCGTCTCGTCGCTGCGCTGTCGAAGTGGGTCGAACCCGCCCGGATTTCCACCGAGGCCGCGCTGCTGGATGAGCTCTCCTGGGATGCCTTGAGCGAGGGGAGGATCCATCCGCAGCATCACCCGGAAGTGCGCGCGCCGATCTGCGCCGTCCTGCCGCAAACGACTGAGGAGGTCCAGCGTGTCGTCCACTTCGCCAATCAGGAAAATATCGCTTTGGTGCCATTCGGCGGCGGCTCTGGCCTGATGGGCGGAGCATTGTCCATCCTGCCCTGCGTCGCCATCGATTTGCGCCGCATGAATCGTGTCCTCGAAGTGGACACGATTGCTCGCTCGGCGCGCGTGCAGGCTGGAGTCGTGTTGGAATCTTTGAATCTAAAGTTAAACGAAGTAGGTTTTATTCTCGGCCACGATCCCTGGACGGTTCCGGTGGCAACCATCGGCGGCGCGATTTCGACTAATAGCGTTGGATACCGGGCGGGTATTTACGGGTCCATGGGCGAACAACTCTTGGGTTTGGAAGCGGTGCTGCCAAACGGTGAGATTCTGCACACGCGCGCCGTTTCCCAACATTCGGCCGGGTTGCATCTCAATTCTCTTTTCATAGGCGGCGAAGGTTGTTTCGGTATTATCACGGAAGCCACCATTCGAGTTTTCCCGAAACCGGCAGCAAGGCGGTTTCTCGGATATTTATTTTCTTCCTTCGAACAGGGCTACTCGGCGATTCAGGAAATATTTGCAAAGCGGCTGCGGCCCGCGCTGCTCGACTTCGGCGACGATCCAGAGAAACACGATCCCGGGGCTCTGTTGTATCTGGTTTTTGAAGGGGCCGATGAAATCGTTGCGGCGGAAGAGGCATTGGCGGCGGGCTTCTGTTCATCTCATGGTGGTCAGGCGCTCGATCGGGAAGCACCTCGGCAATTCTGGCGCGAGCGCCACGAGATCGCGCGCCGATTTGCACGCAACCGGCGGCAGCGCAGACATCGCGGAGATGACGGTACCTATCGTGATTGGGTTCATGTGGCTCTGCCTGCCTCCAGGGTTCTCGCGTACCGGCGCATGGCGCAGCAAACCGCCGAACAGCACGGCGTCCGGGTGCAGGAAAGCGGTCTTTGGATTCAGCCTGAGCTTTTCTCCTTGCGGCTCGCCGCACATGAGAGCACCACCCCCGATGCCCAGCTCGTTCTGGAGCAGACCGTTGAAGAGTTGCTCCGGTTGGCACAGCAAATGGGCGGGTCGATGGAATACACTCATGGCGTCGGTGTAAAGCTGTCTCCGCTGATGCCCGAGGAGCACGGCTACGGTCTTGAAATCATGCGGCAGATCAAAAAAGCGCTCGATCCTCAAAATATTTTAAATCCCGGAAAATTGGCGCTGTAAGCGGCTGGATGGCGCCCGGCCTATTTAAACTTTGGCTTTCGAGGCATCACTATAATGACGGATATACGGATAAACCGGCTGCTCTGGCAGCGGGGCAGAACCGCTTTGACAACCGCTTCAAATCGAGATAGTAAAAAGGTGTAGTGTTCATCTTCGGAGTGAATGGATCACGAGACAAATCAATCTCTATTACAAGCATTCTTTTGTAGAAATGCACCCAAACGGGTGCATTTTTTTTTGCAAACGAGGGAGTGAAAGTTGTTAGCACAAATTGAAATTTTGGCGGCGCTACAAAATATCGACCGCGAAATTAAGCACCAGAAGGGTCGCAAACAGGATTTGCTCGGCGAGCTCGAAACTCAGGAACAGGAGATTCGAGCAAAAAAACGTGAAATCGACGCGTTGCTTGCCGGCTTTACTGAAAAGGAAAAGTTGCGATCGGAAAAAGACCGAGTTTTCCAGGATGAAGGCAAGAAGGCGATGGAAAAGCGGATGCGCATGAACCGGATCAAGAATGTCAAAGAGCTGCAGGCTTTACAGCGCGAAATCGATTTGATGCGACAGGGCAATAGCGAGCTTGAAGAAGAGCTGATCCGGATTATGCAAGAGATCGATGTTATTAAGGGCCAAATACAAGCGCGAGAGGCGGAAATCGCGACGATGCAGGAGCAGTGGGACAAAAAACAAAAGGAGCTCGAAAGCCAGATTCACGGCATCGACGAAGCAGTTTCCCAAGCCGCCGCCCGCCGGCAAAGCATCGCTTCTCAAGTGACCAGTGATCTGATCTCGCGCTATGAATTGATTTTCTCGCGCCGGGGCGGCACCGCCGTGGTTGAGGTTAATGCCGGCATATGCCAGGGCTGTTTCATGAACATCCCGCCGCAGTTATGGAATGAAATCATCCGGAACGAAAGATTGCACCTATGCCCGAGCTGTCAGAGAATTCTCTTCGTAAGGCCCGCACAGGAGCTTAAATCGGCTTAACTCATAGGCTCACCGCAACTCTACAGCGTTACGCCGGTCGATTCCTATGTTCCGGCGAATCTTGGCCTCCCGCGAACGTGTTTGTTAACGTGCCGCAATACTAGAAACACGCACGCCATGGCGGAAACCCACGCACGATGGTTGTTGATGGTCGATGGGGCGGCGCGCGGCAATCCGGGCGATGCGGGGTGTGGCGCGGCAATCTACGATGAAAATGGCAACGTGGTGAAGGAACTCAGCAGATATCTCGGCCGCGCCACCAACAATGTTGCTGAATACGAAGCGTTGCTGATGGGCTTGGAGGCGCTGCTTCAGCTAGGTCAAAAAAATATCATCGTGCAAAGCGATTCGCAGCTCATGGTCCGGCAGTTGAACGGCGAATATCGGGTCAAAGATGAAAAGCTGAGAGCGCTCTTTGATCATGCGATGCGTTTGTTGCGGCAATTCGATTCCTATCGTATCCTCCATGTGCGCCGCGAGATGAACAAAGTGGCCGATCGGCTGGCCAATCTCGGCATTGACCGAGCAATCAAGCGCACAACCGCGGGCTAGAGTGGATCAAGCGATCGCTCTCCGCGCTGAGGCGCGGGGAGAGGAAAGTCCGGACTCCTCAGGGCAGGGTGGCCGTTAACGACGGCCCCGAGTGATCGGGGGAAAGTACCACAGAAAACATACCGCCTTCCGCCTCAGGCGGACGGTAAGGTTGAAAAGGCGAGGTAAGAGCTCACCGGTTCGCCAGTGATGGCGAACGCATGGCAAACCCCACTTGGAGCAAGACCAAATAGGAGGGCTGGGTGGTCCGCCCATAGCCCTCGGGTAAGGTCGCTCGACCCTTTGAGCAATCAAGGGGCAAGATGAATGATCGCTGTGGCTCGTAATACGAGCCATGACAGAATCCGGCTTATCGATCCACTTTAGCCCACACTCGTTTTTGCCGTCTAGCCTCGGGGCAAGCTCCCACTATCGCGACCGACTAATTTTCAACGATTTTTGATTTCCTTTCGCTTTCGCCTCGATTGGGCTCGGCGGGATTCTGCATTTTAACAAAAGCTTCCGCTTGTCAGATCCTGCTATCTGCTTTTTTAGCGCACTACTCCAGGCGCGGCTCTAGCTTTTAAAAAACCGTGTAATTTCCGGATCATTTTTGTTGACAGGTGGAGTGGGGCAAGTTATAAGTGGCGCTTAGTGGGAAAGAGTGGGATGAGGCGTCACTATTTTTTCTCACATCGTGGGGCGCAAACTATGTTTCGTGGCAGCTTCGAACATACGCTGGATAACAAGGGACGTTTAAGCATCCCGTCAAAATTCCGCGATGTCCTGGTGGGTAAAGGCGACGAACGAATCGTCATGACGAACTTCGTCATTGACGGGCAACGCTGTCTTGACGTGTATCCAATCGACGCCTGGCTTAGGTTTGAGGAAGAGATTCGTAGCAAACCTAAATTCGATCCCCGCTTCGTCAGGTTTCAAAATTACTATTTAGGCTCGGCGTGTGAATGTAGCGTGGATACGCACGGGCGAATTTTGATTCCGCCTGGGCTTAGAAAGTACGCCGACCTTAAGCGCGACGTCGTGCTGGTTTCGGCGTTGGAAAAATTTCGAGTATTGGACAGGGATGCATGGCAAAAGATTTTTGCCGAGGCGGAAGACAAGCTCATGCAAGATCCCGATTTTCTCGGCGACCTCGGCCTTTAACGGCGTACTGTAGCGGCTCAGTCGGCGAAAGGAGCAGAACAAATGTTGGCGCGAAAACCCATTCAGGACATCTCGGTGATCGATCTCGCAGGTGATATCGATTTTCGCGAGATGATTCGCATCAAAGATGTGATCGGGTCATTGATTGAAAAAGAGCGGATCAAGGTCGTGCTCAATCTCAAATCAGTGGATCATATCAACTACCTGAGCATCGGGCTGCTTCTGGAGCGGCTGAAGCTTCTACGCAACATGAACGGTGATTTGAAGCTGGCGGGAATGAGTCCATTTCTCCGTGATATTTTCAAGGTGGTCGGTATGGACCGATTCTTTGAGGACTATACTTCTCTAGAAGACGCTATCGAGAGCTTCGATGACGACTGGGAGGGTGACGGAACCAGTCACTGAGACGGTGTTCACGCACGTCGCCGTGCTGACTCGGGAAGTGGCCGAGTGGCTCCATCCGGAGGCGGGCAAGCGATATCTCGACGGCACGCTCGGCGGCGGAGGTCACAGCGAGGAGATTCTTACCAGGAGCCATCCCGATGGCAGGGTTTTAGGGCTGGATCGCGATGACGAAGCGATCGCCGCGGCCAGAGAGCGCTTGCGAAGATTCGAAGGGCGCTGGATCGCGCGCCAGGCGAGCTTCGCGAACGCCAAACAGATTCTGGCGGAGATCGGCTGGGAGGCTGTCGATGGAGTTATTTTGGACCTAGGCGTTTCATCCCATCAGGTCGACACTCCCGAGCGCGGTTTTAGTTTCCGCGCCGACGCAAAGCTCGATATGCGCATGGATCGACGCCAATCGTTGGACGCACAGAAGATTTTAAACTCATTCTCCGTCGAGGAGCTGGAACGAATCTTTCGGGACTACGGAGAAGAGCGCCATGCCCGCGGCATTGCCAGAGCCGTCGTTGCCGAACGGCGCCAAAGACCGATTCACATGACGGGAGAACTTGTTAAAATTATCGAAGGCGTGAAGCGCGCAGGACGGCGCGAACATCATCCGGCGACACAGGTATTTCAAGCGCTGCGAATCGCCGTGAATCAAGAACTGCAGCAACTCGAAATTTTTTTTGAGACGGGTTTCGAGATCTTACGTCCAAACGCGCGCATGGCGGTGATTTCATTTCATTCACTCGAAGACCGGATCGTCAAGCGTGCCTTTCGCAAATGGAGCCGCGCTTGTCTGTGTCCGCCGCGTGTCCTGCGCTGCCAATGCGGCTGGAGCCAAAAAGTGAGCTTGCTGACTAAGAAACCCATCGCGCCTTCGGCGGACGAAATTCAAAACAACCCGCGTGCCCGATCGGCAAAGTTGCGGGTCGTGGAACGACTTTAGGAGCATTTCATGGCTTCGGCTGCCGGCGCACGAACGCGAGTCGCACGTGACCTTAAACGCGAGAGGGCAGCGCACAAGGATCGGCCGCGACGGCGCGGATTTTTTGCGATCATTCTCGG
>Ga0075289_1000006_pt1 | contig 22420 bp, 21 predicted proteins | sample SF_Rice_20C_80N__4_FD_69764 | JGI IMG/M metagenome (GOLD analysis project Ga0075289, IMG submission 69764) | Rice paddy soil microbial communities from Twitchell Island, California, USA - SF_Rice_20C_80N_103 | ecosystem: Environmental > Terrestrial > Soil > Paddy field/soil | place: USA... | reverse complement strand
CGATTTCCAGCGAAGTCATGATCCGTTGGCTTAAACGCCTGCCGATATCGGCCAACTTTCGAAAACTGCCGCGATCGAGCAACACCGTGTCTCCGTTTTTAAGAACCGCGCGCAGGGCGGGCACCGGAAAACTCTGCGCGGCCGTAGAACCGCCGACGGCAAATCCACCATAGACCTGATCGACGCCCAGGCGCACCTTGTGAATTTCATCGTAGCTGGCCGCGAAACACACAGTTCGATAAAGGCTTTGACGCCGAAGAATCATCTGACGCGCGTCGCTGTCAAGCTCGATGGTGCGACGCTGCGTAATCAAGAAAATCGAAATGCCGAAGAGAATCACATTCATCACCGGAAAGTACCATAACGAGCCCGCCGGCCCGACAAAGCCACGCAAGCGCAACGCTTCAACGATGGGCACCGAGACAAAGAGCAAAATCACCGCAATCCCCAAGCAAAGGAAGGCAGGAAATCGCGCCCCTTGCCAGCGGAGCAGAAGCCTGCGCGGGCTTTCTTCCACGGCGCGGAAGCCGAGACGATTGCCGATCGCTTCGAACTGAGCGGGGTTGCCGGTCATTTGGCGGGCCGAAGAGCCGTCGCGTTGCAGGGACGAGTAGATCAATGTTTCTGGCTTTTCTGCTCTTGGTAGAAGTCGCTGAAGCGATATTCTTTTAAGCGGATGAGGTTTTGGTACGAGCCGAAGCGTTGCGCCGGGTCATTCACTTCATCGAGCAAATCACGGTGCTCGGTTTCACTCTCGAAAACCCGGATTTTTTGGTACGTCGTTGAGCGCTCGGCCGGGATTCGAGCCATGTCCCGGATCAAAGCACGGAACTGCGATGGCTTCATAAGCTGGCCGTAGGACGCTCCTGCCGCCGTCGAGATGCTTTCGTTGATCAACGTGCCGCCGAAATCATTGGCGCCGGCGAGAAGGGCGATCTGGGAAAGCTTCGGGCCCTCTTTTACCCACGAAACTTGCAGATTGGGAATGTAATTGTTCAGCATCAAACGTGACACGGCGTACATCTTCATCACTTCGGCGCCGCTTGCGCCGCGCCGTAAACCGGCCGGCGGCTTGCGATGAAACATCGGCGCCTCTTCGTAAACAAAGCTCAGCGGTACGAACTCGGTGATACCGCGCGTGTGTTGCTGAATTTGCCGCAGGATGTCCAGATGAACGGCTTTGTCATGCGAGCTTTCAATATGGCCGTACATGATCGTTGACGTCGTCGGTATGCCGAGCTCATGGGCGGTTTGAATGATCTCGATCCATTGTGCCGTGCCGATTCGACCCGGTGATATCTGCTGGCGGACCTCATCGACCAAAACTTCTGCCGAAGTTCCCGGTAGGCTACCCACGCCCGCATCTCTCAATGCGGAGAGATAGTCGCGAAAGGTTACGGCGGCGAGGGTTGAGCCGTAAAGCACTTCCTCGGGTGAGAAGCCGTGGATGTGAACCTCGGGCAGCGTTTCTTTCAACATGCGGCACAAATTCACGTACTGCCAACCATCGATGCCCGGCGCCAGGCCGGCTTGAACGCAAACTTCAGTGGCGCCAAGCTCATAAGCTTCCCGGGCGCGGCGAACGATCTCTTCATCGGGGAGAAAGTAGCCCTGCTCCGCCAGGTGGCCGCGGCTGAAGGCGCAAAAGCCGCAGGCTTTCACGCAAACGTTAGTGAAATTGATGTTGCGGTTGATCACGTAGGTGACTACATCACCCACGGTGCGGGCACGCAGGTTATCGGCGGCGGCGATCATGGCCCAAAGATCGGAGCCCTGGGCGTCGAAAAGCTTGGTCGCTTCCTCCACCGTGATATCCTGTCCCGATAAGGCGCGATCCAAAATGGCGGCAGTGTGCGGCGAAGTCATCGAAAGCTGGCGGTCAATGGAGTTTTGCAGGTGAGGAAAATTCATGGCGCGACTCTAACGTTTCAGGCGGATAAACTCAACGAGAGGGTTCAATCATCGCGTGGCGGGTGCATAGAATAGCGCGTGAATTCCTGCAGAAACGACAAGGTTGACAAGTCGCGCATGCGGTCGAGATAGACCTTGCCGTTCAAATGATCGTATTCATGCTGAATCACGCGCGCGTGAAAATCATTCGCGATAAAATCGAGGGGATTGCCGTTGCGGTCCCAGGCCTCGACCCGGATGTGCCTGTAGCGCGGCACCTTGCCGCGCAGATCGGGAATGCTCAAACAGCCTTCCCAATCGTCTTCGGTCTCGGTGGAAAGAGGCGTGATTTTCGGATTGATGAGCACGGTCAGGGGTACTTGCGGCTTGTTCGGATAACGCGGGTTGTCCGCAACTTCCAACACCGCTACCTGTTTCGATTCGTGCACCTGATCGGCCGCCAGACCCACGCCGTCGTATTCCTTCATGGTTTCGATCATGTCATCAATAAATTTTTGCATCGGCGGCGATTGGATCTCGTGCGGTGAAAGGTTCGCTGTGACTTGGCGCAATACCGGATGGCCCAGACGGGCGACTTTGAGGATCGACATAGTGAGATTTTTTTAGCACAGGCGGGTAGCTTGGAGAAGACTCGGGGCGCGCTATATTGACAATAGAGACCTAAGGGGTCTATATTTAATTAGCGAGCGATGGCTAAGAAAATGAAAGGGCGCAGCGAACGAAGTTCGCTGATGAACGTGGGCCGCCGCGTCGATTATGCGGTGCGCGCGCTCTCCTATCTTGCCGGCCAGCCCGAAGGCAAGATCGTGAGCCGGTCCGACATCGAAAGAAGTCAGGATATCCCCTCTTTTTACCTGTCAAAAATCATGAAGGACTTGGTCTCTGGCGGACTGGCGCAGTCACACATCGGTTCCAAGGGCGGTTTCACTCTGGCAAAAGGAGCGGCGGCGATTTCTATCAAAGACGTTTACGAAACCGTGGAGCGGCCGTTGGTCCTGATGGATTGTCTCGAGCGCGGCCCAAGCTATTGTTCCTTCTGTTCGGTATGTCTGCAAAAATCGGTCTGGGAAAAGGCTCAAGAGGTGCTGGTAAACTTTCTTGCCGGCGTGAGCATCGCTGAAATCGCCGACGGGCAAGGCCTCAAGGCGCGTTTGAGCAAAACGCCGCTGCTAAAGGCTGTCTGACCGTCGAAGTAAATCGGAAGGCAAAAGCATGTTGGACATTCAGGGGCTCCGGGCGAAGGCTGGAGATAATGAGATTCTTCGCGGCATCGATCTGCATGTCGGCGCCGGCGAAGTGCATGCCATCATGGGACCGAACGGCTCCGGAAAGAGCACGCTGGCTCATGTCCTAGCCGGGCGGGAGAACTATGAGGTCACTGGCGGGCAAGTGACGTACCAAGGTCAGGACCTGTTGGCGCTTAGTCCCGAGGTGCGCGCGCGCGAAGGGATCTTTCTCGCTTTTCAGTACCCGGTGGAGATCCCCGGCGTAAGCACGACCTATTTTCTCAAAGCGGCGCTCAATGCCGTGCGCAAGCACCGCGGCTTGGAAGAGCTCGACGCCATGGAGTTTCTCGCCCTGATCAAAGAAAAGATGAAGCTCGTGGAAATGGATCAGGCGCTGCTCAACCGGCCGCTTAACGAAGGGTTTTCCGGCGGCGAGAAGAAGCGCAATGAGATTTTACAGATGGCGGTTTTGGATCCCAAGCTCGCATTACTCGACGAGACCGATTCCGGACTCGATATCGACGCGTTGCGGGTGGTCGCCGGTGGGGTAAACGCGCTCCGGGGTAAAGATCGCGCCATGATCGTGATCACGCACTACCAACGCCTACTGGATTACATCGTTCCCGATTTTGTCCATGTTCTATTTGACGGACGGATCGTCAAGTCGGGGACTAAAGATCTCGCTTTTGAATTAGAACGAAAAGGCTACGATTGGGTCAAGAGCGAAGCGGCGACAGTTCATTAAGCACAGGCGATTCCAAAAATGTCGGTAAGCGAAAACACAGGCCGTTATCTCTCCACCTTCAAAGATTGGCAATCGAACGCACAAGCGGACGATCCGTCGTGGATAAAGGAGCTGCGCCAATCGGGGATAGCGAGCTTTGCATCGCTCGGTTTTCCGACCACCAAGAACGAAGATTGGAAATATACCAACGTCGAGCCGGTCGTCTCGCGGCCGTTTGGCCTCGCCAATGGCGAAGTGAGAAGCTTGGCCGCCGCGAATGTTTTATCGAATGCTTTCGTTGAAGTCAGTGCGCCCCGTTTGGTTTTCCTGAATGGAGTTTACTCACCGGCACTTTCGTCTATCGGAGATTTGCCGAACGGCGTGCGGTTCACAGCTCTATCTGAGCTTCTCAAGAGTTCAGACGCGGCTCCGTTGTCGCAGATGGGTCGGCACGCGAATCACCGGCGCAATGCTTTTGTAGCGCTCAACACGGCGTTCATGGCGGAGGGCGCTGTGGTCATGATTCCCGCGGGTTGTCGCTGGCCTCAGCCAATTTATCTCGTGTATGCGTCCGGTGCCAACGAGCGGCCGGTCATGTCTCATCCGCGGACACTGATCATGCTCGGCGCGGGGAGCGAGGTGAGTATCGTAGAGAGTTATGTGAGTGTGAGCGGCGGCATGTATTTCTCCAATGCCGTGACGGAATTGATCGGCGAGCCGGATGCGTCGGCGCATCATTATCGCTTGCAAAGAGAGGGAGCGGACGCGTTCCACATGGGTACGCTTGCGGCAAGTCTGGGGCGCGGCTGTCATCTCACGGCTCATGCGATTACTTTGAGCGGCGCGCTGGTGCGCAACGATGTGCATGTGTCGCTCGATGGCGAAGGCGCCGAGTGCGTTCTCAATGGGCTTTATCTCGGCGCTGACAAGCAGCACATCGATAACTCTACGGAGATCGAGCATGCCAAACCGAGAGCGAGGAGCTTGGAGCTCTATAAGGGCATTCTCGATGGCGCGTCCCACGGCGTTTTTAACGGCAAAATCATCGTGCATAAAGATGCCCAGAAGTCAGACGCGCGGCAAACCAACAAAAACTTGCTGCTGTCGGGCGATGCCGTGGTGAACACCAAGCCGCAACTGGAAATTTACGCGGACGATGTCAAGTGCAGCCACGGTTCGACGATCGGCCAGTTGGATCCCGACGCGTTGTTTTATCTGCGATCGCGCGGTCTCGGGCCGGATGAAGCTCGGAGTCTTCTAAGCTTTGCGTTTGCGAGCGATATCATCGGGCGCATCAAAGTGAACGCGTTGCGCCAGCGGCTGGACGACTACTTGGCGGCGAAGTTCCGCGATAACTGATTGAGTTCATGAAGGCTATTTCGAAAGAAGCCGATTCACCGGCGTCCGTCAAGAGTTTCGATGTCGCGCGGATCCGCGAGGATTTTCCGATTCTCAAGCAGAAAATTCACGGCAAGCCGCTGGCCTATCTCGACAACGGCGCGACCAGTCAAAAGCCCCAGTCGGTGATCGATACGCTGGTGCGATATTACAGCTCTGAGAATTCCAACATTCATCGCGGCGTGCATTCGCTAAGCGAGCGCGCCACCGCCGATTACGAAGCGGCGCGCGCTAAGGTGCGCGGCTTTATCAATGCGCGCTCAGAGAAGGAAATCATCTTCGTGCGCGGCACCACGGAAGCGATCAATTTGGTTGCACAAAGCTATGGCCGGAGCTTTCTAAATAGCGGCGACGAGATTATCGTGTCGGCAATGGAACATCATTCGAACATCGTGCCTTGGCAGATGGTGTGCGGCCAGGTCGGCGCGCGGCTGCGCGTGATCCCGATCAATCATGACGGTGAGATCGTCATGGAAGAATACCAACGGTTGCTCAACGAGCGGACGAAATTCGTCGCGGTAACGCATGTGTCTAACGCCTTGGGGACGGTTGCCCCGGTGAAGGCCATCACGGCACTCGCGCACGAGCGCGGCGTGCCGGTGCTTCTCGATGGCGCCCAAGCCGTGCCGCATCTTAGAGTGGACGTTCGCGATTTGAATTGCGATTTTTACGCTTTCTCCGGTCACAAGATGTTCGGACCAACCGGCATCGGGGTGCTTTACGGGCGAGCGGAGCTGCTCGAAAAGATGCCGCCCTATCAGGGCGGCGGCGATATGATCAGTTTGGTCACGTTCGAAAAGACTCATTACAACGTCTTGCCCTATAAGTTCGAGGCGGGCACCCCGAATATCGCCGGTGTCATTGGTTTGGGCGCTGCCATCGATTACATTCAAGCGCTCGATTGGAATCAGGTCGCGGTGCATGAGCACGAGTTGTTGCGCTATGCCACCGAAGCGCTCGCCGAAATCGCACCGGTAAGAATCATCGGCACGGCGAAAGAGAAAGCGGGCGTATTGTCCTTCGTTTTGGACCACGTGCATGCGCACGATGTCGGGACGATTCTTGATCAGGAAGGCGTGGCCGTGCGCGCCGGACATCACTGCGCCATGCCGGTGATGCAGCGTTTCGGAGTGCCGGCGACGACGCGCGCTTCTTTTGCTTTTTACAATAACGTGGAGGAAATCGACGTGTTGGTGAAAGCCATCCGTCGCGTTTTGAAGGTGTTCGGCTAATGGCGGATCTCGACGATCTCTACCAAGAAGTCATTCTCGACCATAACAAAAGCCCGCGCAATTTTCGGGCAATGGCCGAGGCAAACCGCAGAGCGGAGGGTTATAATCCGCTGTGCGGCGACCACGTGACGGTGTATCTGCGGCTGGAAGACGGTTTGATCAAAGACATCAGCTTTCAAGGCTCGGGTTGCGCCATCTCCAAGGCTTCCGCGTCACTGATGACGGCCGAGCTCAAAGGCAAGAGCGAGACGCATGCCCATGAGTTGTTTGATAACGTCCGCAAGATGTTAACGGGGGAAACGAACGGAGCGCAAGGCGCCGGCAAAGTCGGTAAGCTCGCCATTCTCTCCGGCGTTTCGAAATTTCCAGCTCGAGTGAAATGCGCCAGCCTCGCGTGGCATACGGTCAATGCGGCTTTGGCGGGTGATGACCGCCCGGCGACGACGGAATGAACGCCAGTATTTGCGAGAGGAGCATGTCGGGATGACGGACGAAAAACCGATCGCGCTCAAACGCGATTGTGCAGCGATCATGATCCCGAGCGGCGAAAAGCTGACGCTGGCCGCCGGCTCCAATGTCTGGCTCACCCAGACGCTCGGCAGCAGTTTTACGGTGATGACCGATCATGGTTATATGGTGCGCATCGACGGCGCCGATGCCGAAGTCCTTGGCCTTGCCGCATCGGGCGACGTTGCGACGGTTCCCGGCGACGCGTTGCCAGGCGGAGACTCCGTCGAAGAGCGTGTGTGGAGTCAACTGCGCTCCTGCTTCGATCCTGAAATTCCCGTGAACATCGTGGACCTCGGTTTGATCTATGATTGCCGCGCGGAGGCGCTAAAGAGCGGCGGTCACAAAGCGACCGTGCGTTTTACCCTGACCGCGCAAGGCTGCGGCATGGGGGAGTTTTTGAAAGAAGACATCAGGAAAAAATTGCTCGCTGTTCCAGGCGTGCGCGAGGCCGAGGTGGATTTGGTGTGGGATCCGCCGTGGAATCAGAGCATGATTTCGCCCACGGCCAAGCAGCAATTGGGTATTGAATAGACCGGAATTAAAATTTAGGCGGTGCTATGGAAAGTATTAACGAAACGATTATGGAAGCGGAGGTGATCGAGGCGCTGCGGAGTTGTTTCGATCCGGAAATTCCCGTCAACATCTATGAGATGGGTCTGATTTATGACCTAAAGACCAACCCTGAGGGCGTGGTGTCGATTCAAATGACACTCACATCGCCGCACTGCCCGGCCGTGCAATCGTTGCCGGCGGAGATCGAAGGCAAGGTTCGAGGAGTCTCGGGAGTGACCGATGTGAAGATCGAGCTGGTCTGGGATCCGCCATGGGATCCGAGCAAGATGTCGGAAGCAGCGCGCTTACAACTCGGCATGATGTGACCTTCGGCGAGTGCCAGGAGTCTTTGCGTTTGCGCGCGCCGAAAAGGACCACAGCCGGAATATATCCCAACGGTTTTTGCTTATTCTATGAGTGAGAATTTTTTTGAAAAACTGGGCGGCGAGAGCCGATTGCGGGCGATCATCGATACGTTTGTTGATCGCATCTTCGACGATCGCATGATCGGCTTTTTCTTTCGCAATGCCGATCGCGGCCGCATCAAGGAGTTCGAATATCAGCATGCCGCAAAGTTTCTCGGAGCCGATGTTGAATATCAAGGTCGGCCTCTCGGCAAAGTGCACGCGAATCATCCGATCATGGGCGGGCATTTCGCTCGCCGCCGCCAAATCCTGAGCGAGACGCTGGATTTTTATGAAGTAGCGCCGGAAATCAAGCAGGCGCTCCTTCGTCACACGGACGCGCTCCGCAACCAGATAACCCCTGAACTCGATTCGGGCTGCGATCCAAATTTACTCCGGCATCGTCATAGCAGCGGTTAACTATGGAAAAACTCTGATTTTTCCACGCCCGCCACGTTGTCCGTTGCAAAACATTGTGCTAAGAGTGACCTACGCCGAAGGTTGTCATCAGGGATTTGTGTGAAGCTGGCCGACCTCTATGCCCGATCTGGGTTGACCCTCTCGGTCGAATTCTTTCCTCCAAAGACAGAAAAGGGCGAGGAAAACCTCTTTAGCGAAATCGAAATTATAAAGAGGCTAAATCCCGGCTTTTGTTCTGTCACGTACGGGGCGGGCGGAAGCACGCGCGAAAAAACCGTTGACCTGGTGCAAGCGATTCGCGACAGCTGCGGACTGAATGTGATGTGCCATCTCACCGTGGTCGGACAGTCAAAGGTCGATGCTCGTGCAATCCTCCGTAAGCTGCAAGAAAAGCGGATTGAAAACTTACTAGCCTTAGGCGGAGATCCACCGCAGGGAATGGCTGATTGGCGGCCGCATCCCGACGGTTTCCATCATGCCATCGAACTGGTGCGAGAAGCCGTAGGGATGGGGTGCTTTTCGGTGGCGGTTGCCGGTTTTCCCGAATGTCATCCCCGCGCCACTGACCGTGAATCCGATCTTAAGTTTCTTAAAGAAAAGGTCGAGGCCGGCGCTGCGGCGATCATTACGCAGTTGTTTTTCGATAACGACGACTATTTCCGTTTTGTCGAAGATCTCCGCCGCCTGGGCGTGACCGTTCCGATTGTCCCGGGAGTCTTGCCTATTCTCTCGGTTCCCCAGATACGACGGTTTACCACGCTGTGCTGCTCGAAGATCCCACCAAAGTTGGAACGAGAGTTGGTGAAGGTAGAAAACGACGATGAGGCGGCGGTTGAAATGGGCATAGAGTACGCGTCGCGCCAGTGTGAGGAGTTGATCAGATTCGGTGTCGCTGGACTGCACTTTTACTCTCTGAACAAATCTTATTCGGTGCAGGCGATCTGTAAGAACCTTGGTTTGTAATCCCCTGGGTTCCTTCCGCCCGGTCTAGACCATAACCGTTTTTATATGCCCCATGATGCGGGCGAGAATGCGAGCACGTGATGGCTGAGAATACACCAACCTCCGGCGAAGGCACGCCGGAGCAAGTGGAAGTTCGGAAGCAGAAACTTGAAAAGCTCAGGTCGGCAGGCGCTACAGTTTATCCCAACGATTTTAAGCCGACGCATTCCGCTACCGCGCTGGTCAATCAGTTCAACCCGGCGAGTGACGATGAGCTAAGCGCTGCGCCGCAGGATTTGAGAGTCGCCGGAAGGATCATGGCCATCCGCCGCATGGGAAAGGCCTCGTTTTTTCACGTGCAAGATCGGCGCTCTCGTCTACAGGTGTACATCCAGCAAAACGCCGTCGGCGAAGAAGCCTACGGGTTGTTTCGCAGTCTGGACATTGGTGACATCGTCGGCATCGAAGGACATCTGTTTCGCACGCGAACCAAGGAATTGACGCTCGAAGCTCGCTCCATTCGGCTGCTCGCCAAATGTTTGCGCCCGCTGCCGGAAAAGTGGCATGGCCTGGCGGACGTGGAAGCACGTTATCGCCAGCGCTACGTCGACTTGATGGTGAATCCTGAGTCGCGCCAAATTTTTGAAAAGCGTTCGCAAATAGTGCGTTCGCTCCGGCGCTTCTTTGAACAGCGCGATTTTCTCGAAGTGGAAACGCCTATGATGCAGGCCATTCCCGGCGGCGCGGCCGCGCGACCGTTTATCACGCACCATAACACACTGGACATGGACCTTTATTTGAGAGTGGCGCCGGAGTTGTTCTTGAAGCGGCTGGTGGTCGGCGGATTCGACCGTGTCTTCGAGCTCAATCGAAACTTCAGAAATGAAGGTATTTCGGTGCGGCACAATCCCGAATTTACCATGATCGAGTTTTATCAAGCCTATGCGACCTTCGAAGATCTGATGCAGCTTACGGAAGAGCTTTTTGTTGCATTGGCGCACCAAGTCTGCGGCGGTTTGCAGATCACCTACGGCGATCATCGGATCGATCTCCAGCCGCCCTGGCGCAGGCTCACGATTGGCGAAGCGATCGTGGCGCACGGCGGGGCAAGCCAGGAAGAGATCGCTACCCTGGAAGGATTGCGGCGTTTCTGCGCTCGGAAGGATCTGCACGTCGACTTAAGCGCGCCCTATGGTAATGTCCTGGTGGAGGTCTTCGAGGAGGTTGCCGAAGCAGAGCTGATCCAGCCGACTTTTATTACCGGCTACCCGCTCGAGGTCTCGCCATTGGCGCGGAAGAACGAGACTAATCCCGCTAGGGTTGACCGCTTCGAGCTGTATATTGGCGGTCGAGAACTCGCCAACGCGTTTTCCGAACTCAATGATCCAGCCGACCAAAGGCAACGTTTTCTGGAGCAAATGGAGGCGCGCAAGGCCGGCGACGACACGGCCAACCCGATCGATGAGGACTATATCCGGGCACTGGAGTACGGCATGCCGCCGGCAGCCGGCGAGGGCATTGGCATCGACCGTTTGGTGATGCTGTTGACCAACTCTCCTTCGATCCGGGATGTGATTCTGTTCCCTTTGCTTCGCGCGCAACGATCGTGAGGATATTTCACTGAGATGAAATACGAACTGTTTATCGGCCTGCGCTACCTCCAGGCGCGCCAGCGGGAAACTTTTATCTCGCTGATTACGGTTATCTCGGTGCTCGGCGTAATGATCGCCGTCATGACTTTGAACGTGGTGATGGGGGTGATGAGCGGTTTCGAGGAGACGCTAAGGGATCGTTTGCTTGGCATCAATGCCCATGTGGCGATCGTCCGATCGGGCGAGCCGATGCGTGAATACGAAAATGTCATCGAACAGGTAAAAGCCATGGATCAAGTCGTGGCCGCATCGCCGACGATCTATGGCCAGGTTATGTTAACGGCCGGCTCCCGAGTCTCGGGTGTAGTGGTGCGCGGCGTCGATCCGGACCGCGTGAACCGAGTTGTCGATATTCAAAAGTTTGTCCGGGAGGGGAGTCTCGCGGGGCTTAAAACCCAGCACCCCGTTCAAGTCGAAGACCGCCAAGTTCTCCTTCCCGGCATCATATTGGGCGAGCGGTTGGCGAACCAGCTCGGAGTGTTTCTCGGCAGTCCGGTGCAGGTTGTCTCTCCGTTGGGGACGCCGACTGCAATCGGCGTGATCCCCAAAGTGCGGCGTTTTGCCGTGGCGGGAATTCTAAGGACCGGTATGAGCGAGATCGATTCGACTCTGGTGTTTATGGGGCTGACTGAGGCGCAAAAGTTTTTTGATCTCGACAGCGCGGTGACCAATATCGAGCTGCGTATTGCCAACGTCAACCAGTCACGGGAAGTGGCCGACGAACTCCAACGACGTCTGGGATTTCCATACTTCGCCGAAGATTGGACACGGCTCTGGCCTAATTTGTTCTCGGCGCTGCAGCTCGAGAAAACCGTGTATTTTTTGGTGCTCCTGCTTATGGTCCTGATCGGCGCCTTCAACATTGTCTCCACTCTGGTCATGGTCGTAATGGAAAAGAAGAAAGATATAGCAATTCTTCGTTCCATGGGCGCGACTCAGCAGAGTATCCGGAGAATTTTCCTGCTGAAGGGTTGCCTGATCGGGACCGTCGGCACGATTTTGGGAGTCATATTGGGGTTGTTAGTCTGTACCCTGATTGCGAACTACCCATTCCAGCTTCCGGATGGTGTGTTTCTCATATCGACCGTCCCGGTGCGGGTCTATTTCGGCAATGTGGTTTTGGTCGCCTGCGCGTCCTTTATCGTTTGTTTGCTGGCGAGCATCTATCCGGCGCGACAAGCCGCCAAGCTCGATCCGGTTGAAATCATTCGTTATGAATAATCTTCTTTCGGTCAGAGACCTGCACAAATCTTTCGCGGAAGGCGGCGTCGAAATCCACGTTTTACGCGGTTTAAATTTGGAATTATCCGAAGGAGAGCGTTTGGCTATTGTCGGAGAATCGGGGGTCGGCAAGAGCACATTGCTCCACGTTCTCGGCACCCTGGATCGGCCCAACAGCGGCAAAATTCTCTATTCCGGCAAAGAGCTGCCGTTGCATGATGAGACTGCTGTCTCTCAATTCCGCAATCGAGAGCTCGGTTTCGTCTTTCAATTTCACTATCTGTTGCCGGATTTTTCCGCTTTGGAAAACGTCATGTTTCCCGCGCTTATTCAGGGAATGGACGCCGCCCGGGCGAAAGGCGAGGCAAAAAAATTGCTCGAGTTGGTCGGATTGAAAGACCGCATGAGTCATCGGCCAGGCAAACTTTCCGGAGGAGAGCAGCAGCGCGTGGCCGTTGCTCGAGCCGTGATCTTAAAACCGCGCCTTGTCCTGGCTGATGAACCGACGGGCTCATTGGATATGCGCATAGGCGAGGAAGTGCAAGATTTGCTGTTTCGTCTCAATGAGGAGCACAACATCGCGCTTATTATCGCGACGCACAATCGCGAATTCGCCGAGCGAATCGGCCGCCGCGCCGAGCTAAAAGACGGGCAGCTTTTTTTGGATTGAACCCGACAATTTTAGCTTTACAAAAGTATTGGACTTTGCTAGACAAATACAGAGTTCGGCCGGTTCGTGAAAGTGTTGTTCAAATCGTCGATGAAAGCTGCTAAAGCCTCGCAGTCCTCTGTAAGCCGCCTTTTGGTTCTGATCACATTTTTAGTGACGGTTGGATTGGCCGTGCAGGTTTACGGCCAGGGTAAAGTCACACTGAAAGATGTTAAGATCTCCGGCAATGTGCGCGTTGAAGATGACGGCATCCGGCTGCATCTGAAAAGCCGTCCCGGTGAAACGTTCGATTCCGCCATGGTTGAACAAGACGTAAAAGCAATTTTCCGAATGGGTTTTTTTGACGATGTGCAAGCCGAACTCTCGCCGGACGGCGTCTTAACCTACGCCGTAAAGGAAAAACCTTATATCCGGGAGATCAAGGTGCAAGGCGCCACGCAAGTGTCGCGGGAAAAGGTAGAAGCAGCGCTGGGCGTTAGCCAGCGCACGATTCTCGACCGCATCAAGGTAGCGGAAGGCGTGGATAAAGTACGAAAGCTCTATAATGACCAAGGCTACGTGAATGCTAAAGTCGATTACTCCGTCGCCGTTGAGTCCAACAATCAGGCCGTTGTCACTCTCGACATCGTGGAGGGTGGACGACTTTTGATCAAGAAAGTTTCCTTCGAAGGAAACAAGGCATTTAACGAAGGTGAACTCAAGGATCAAATTGCAACCAAAGAAGAGTGGATGTTTTCGTTTATCACCAACCGTGGTGTTTTGGACCGTGACGTTCTAACGAACGATGTAGCGATACTTTCACAGTACTATAACGACCACGGTTATGTGGAGCACAAGATCGATGACCCGGTGCTTTTGCGCGCGCGCGATGGGCTTGAGGTTGTTTTTCGTATTCACGAAGGTCCCCAGTATCGGGTGGGCAAAGTCGAGATCGGCGGCGAGTTGATACAGGACGGCCGCGAAATGCTTAAATCCGTAAAACTGACCACAGGGCAAATTTTTAGAGGAAGCCGTTTGCGCGAAGATATCACGTCATTAGAGGAACTGTACTCGAATAAGGGCTTCGCCTTCCGCCAAGTCGATCCGGTAACGAATATCAATCAGACGCAAAAAACCGTCGATATCGCGCTGGTGATTACCAAGGGGCCGCCGGTTTACTTCAACCGCGTGTTGGTCGCGGGCAACACAAAGACGCGCGACAAAGTGGTCCGGCGCGAATTGCTGGCCAATGAGCAAGAGCTTTTTTCCGGGAACAAGATTACCCAAAGCCGCAATGCGCTGCAAAGAACCGGCTATTTTGAGGATGTGCAAATTACCACCAAGAAGACCGGTCAACCCGACACTATCGATGTATTGGTCGATGTAAAGGAAGGTCCTACCGGCACATTCCAGGTCGGCGCGGGATATAGCAGCGGTGACGGATTTTTGTTCAATACCAATGTCTCCGAGAAAAACCTGCTCGGGCGCGGTCAGGGTTTAAGCGGAAATTTCAGTATCGGGTCCAAGCGGCAAGATTTTATTGTCAATGCCAGCGACCCATATTTTATGGATTCGAAAGTGGCTTTAGGGGTCGACGGATTTAACACAAAACGGGAATTTACTGATTTCGATGAGCGCAAGCTCGGTTTCGGCGTCAATACAAGTTATCCGCTCAAGGATTTCAGGATGCCGTTCTTCGGGCGACCGCGCAACGAGCGGGCCATCGGCTCGGACGAGCTTGCCAGCAATGTGGCGCCGAGCTTTTGGGACTATATGCGTGGCGCTGTGTCGTATGAGCTGACACGCGAGAATATTAGAGGTGTTTCGGAGTCCGCGCCGGAATCGATCAAGTCCGAGGAGGGCCTATCTCTGACCAGCGCCGTTACGCCGGGCCTAAGCTATGACAGCCGCGATCATTTCTTTGCCCCGACTGAGGGAACTAAATCGGCGTTTTCGATCAAAATGGCGGGCCTCGGCGGCGACTCGCGGTTTATCAAGTCCGATTTGAGCGGCCGATGGCACTATCCATTACTCAAGGACCCGAAGTGGGGCGGCGCTTATGTCCTGGCATTAGGGGGTTCGGTGGGATATGGCATTGGTCTGGCCGAACGGAACAACGGTGAAAAGGATTTGCCGCTGTTCGAACGATATTTTCTCGGCGGCATCAATTCAATACGCGGCTTTGCTGATAGAAGTATAGGACCGCGCGTACCTTCAGGCTGTCCCGTCCCTGACGACGGTAGTAAGTGCAAGGGTACGGACGTCGTCGGCGGCGACAAAGCCATGGTCTTCAATACGGAACTGTTGTTTCCTGTTATGGAGCAATACGGTATTCGCGGAGTTGCGTTTTTTGATATGGGTAATGCTTTCAATGATTCTCAGGGGTTCAGCTTCGGCGACTTGCGGAAGTCGGTCGGTGCTGGCGTGAGATGGATGTCTCCCTTCGGACCCTTGCGCGTTGAGCTGGGATTCCCGCTAAACAAAAAGCCCGATGATGAAACGTCGGTGCTCGGCTTCTCTATCGGCAGTCAGCCTTGAGGACTGCTATCCCGAAATTCCCAATCGTTCGTTGGAGGTAGGAGTGAAATACTGGCTTATTGTCGGTATGCTGGTTTTTTCCTGTTCGGTAAGCTATGCGCAGGAGAAGCTGAAAATCGGCTATATCGATATTCAGAAAGTCATTGCTGAGTCGCAGGCTGGCAAACGCGCCCGCGATCGTTTCCAGGCGCAGATTAAAAAAGCCGAAGCCGACATCATGAAAGAGCGGCAGGAACTTGAACGTTTGAAGAGCGATCTCGACAAGAAGGGGCCGCTGCTAAAGGATGACGAGAGGCGCAACCTTGAAGCGGATCTGCAAAAACGATCCGTCAATTTGCAGAGGAGCATGTCGGATCATCAGCGGGATCTCCAAGTGAAGAACAATGAGATGATGTCCGACATTCTCAAGGAATTGGAAAAAATCGTCAACGAAGTGGGCAAAGCGGAAAAATTTACGCTTATCCTGGAACGTTCACAGATTCTTTACAGCGACCAAGGAATCGACATCACCACCAAGGTCATCGAGACTTATAATAGCCGGGCAAAAAAATAGTGACGATCAGTAAATCTCTTGCCGAACTGGCCCTTCACGTCGAGGGGCGGGTTATAGGAGACGGTAACGTCATTATCCATAAAGTTTCGCCCATTGATGAAGCCCGGCCCGGAGAAATTACCTTTCTCAGCAATCCGCGTTATCAAAAATACTTATCGCAGTGCAAAGCAAGCGCCGTGATCGTCGGTCCCGGCGTCTCGGCTGATTGCGGGCATGGTGGAGCTTTAAATTTTTTAGAAGCCGTCAACCCGTATGTCGCCTTCGCTAAAATCCTCCAGCTGTTTCAGCCTGCTCCGCGTTTTAATGGTGAAATCAGTGCCAGAGCCTGCATCGATGATAGCGCCGTTGTCTCTGGCGGTGTCACGATTTTCCCGACCGTATTCGTTGGACGAGGCGTTAAGCTAGGCCGAAATTCGGTTTTTTATCCAGGTGTTTTTCTCGGCGACGAAGTCGAGGTGGGTGAGGCGTGCATATTTCATTCAAATGTGGTCGTGCGCGAGGGATGCCGGATCGGTAACCGCGTTATTCTTCACGCCGGGGTCGTGGTCGGCAGCGATGGATTCGGCTACGCCGGTACCGGGCGTGCGCGGATCAAGATTCCCCAGGCAGGGATTGTCGTTGTTGAAGATGATGTCGAGATCGGCGCCAACACAACCATCGACCGCGCGACTCTCGGGAAAACCGTCATCCGACGGGGAGCCAAAATCGATAACCTCGTTCAGATCGCGCACAACGTCGTCATCGGGGAGGATTCCGTGGTTGCGGCCCAGGCAGGGATCGCCGGCAGCACTCGGTTGGGTCGGGATGTGACATTGGCCGGCCAGGTAGGCGTGGTGAATCACGTTGAAATAGGCGACGGCGCGACCATCGGACCGCAATCCGGAATTCCCAAATCAGTCCCGCCCGGTGCTGCGCTTTCAGGCGGCATTGCAGCGGCGCCGCACCGGGAATGGCTCAAGGTCATGACGCTGCTGCCGCAATTGCCGAAGCTCTGGAGCGCGGTGCGCCGTCTGGAAAAACAGCTGGCGCGGCTCGTCGAGAGAAGCGAAAAGGAGATCGATCGCGATGCTGGACGTTAAAGAGATCTTCAAGTCCATTCCGCACCGTTACCCGTTCCTGCTGGTCGATCGCATCATCGAGATTGACGGAAACGAGAAGGTTGTTGGGATAAAAAACGTTTCGATCAATGAAAATTTTTTTCAAGGCCATTTCCCAATGCGGCCGGTCATGCCGGGAGTGTTGATTTGCGAAGCGATGGCCCAAGTCGGCGCGATATTCGCCCACAATGCGCGTGGCGGAATGACCGATCATAAGGTTTTTGTGCTCACCGGGCTTGATAACGTGAAGTTTAAACGTCCGGTGGAGCCGGGGGATCAATTGCGCATGGAGCTTACCTGTCTCAAGCGCCGCGGATCGTTTTGGAAGATGCAGGGGATCGCCACTGTGGAAGGGAAATTGGTCGCGCAGGCTGAAATATCAGCCATGGAAGTGGATCTCGCGTGAGGAACGTCAAAAGATGAACCGGGTGCATCCTACCGCAATCGTCGATTCGCGTGCGGAGTTGAGTGGTGACGTGGAGATCGGGCCTTATAGCGTGATCGGGGCGGGCGTCAAGATCGGCAAGGGCAGTAAAGTCATGTCGCACGCCGCTGTTCAAGGAAGAACCACGATAGGCGAAGGCAATATCGTATTTCCCTTCGCCACCATCGGTTCCGCGCCGCAGGACCTCAAGTATAAAGGGGAGCCGAGCGAGCTCATTATCGGCAATCGCAATACCATTCGTGAATACGTCTCCCTCAACCCCGGTACAACGGGCGGCGGGATGGTGACCCGGGTGGGCGATGAAAATTTGTTGATGATGTACTGCCATATCGCCCACGATTGCAGCGTCGGCAACCGGAACGTCATCGCCAATGGAGCGACGCTTGGCGGTCATGTCACCATCGAGGACTTCGTGATCGTCGGCGGTCTGGTCGGTATCCATCAGTTCGTCCGGATCGGCACCGGCGCAATTCTAGGCGCGGGTTCGATGGTCTCCAAAGATGTGCCCCCATACTGCAATGCCACCGGAGATCGAGCTCGCCTGCGCGGGTTAAACTTAGAAGGTCTCAAACGGCGAGGCGTTGCCAAGCCGGTGGCTGATGCGATCCGCAAAGCGTATCGAATCGCTTTTAACTCCAAGCTCAAAACGGATCTCGCGCTGGAAACGATCCGGCGCGAGTTGCCGCAAATTCCCGAAATCGAAAAATTCGTTTCGTTCATTTCGGAATCGACGCGCGGAGTTTGTCGCTGACTTCTATCACTTGCCCCAACCGCCGAGGCCCAGGCAGACGATCTGTTCTGTGAAAAAACTCGGATTGATCGCCGGCAACGGTAAGTTTCCATTGATTTTTGCTGAAGAGGCAAAACGGGCGGGCTACTCGGTGATTGCCGTCGCGCACCGTGGAGAGACGGACGAATCGATCGAAAGAGCTGCGGATCAAGTCACCTGGATTTATGTGGGTCAGCTCGGTAAAATCATCCGGGTTTTCCAACGCGCGGGTGTGATGGAAGCGGTGATGGCGGGAGGCGTTCGAAAGGTGAAACTGTTCGGCAGTTTCCGGCCCGATGTTCGCGGCGCCCGATTTCTCGCGAAAGTCAGGAGCAGAGAAGATGATGCGTTGCTGCGCGGCATTGCCGATGAATTGGCGGCCGATGGAATCAAAATTTTGGACTCTACTCTATGCGTGCCGCAGATTATCGCCGCTGAAGGGGTTTTGACCAAGCGCGCGCCGCGGCAGTTCCAATGGGACGATATTCGCCTGGGCTTTCAAACGGCGAAAGCGATCGGTCGTTTAGGAATCGGTCAGACGGTGGTGATCAAAAACCAGGTCGTGCTGGCGGTCGAGGCGGTGGAAGGAACGGATCAGGCGATTGAGCGCGGTGGCATGCTGGCGAAATCGGGATGCGTCGTGGTCAAAGTCAGTAAGCCGCAGCAGGATCTTCGGTTCGATGTGCCCGCGGTCGGTGTCGATACGGTGAAGTGCCTGCACCAGGCGGGCGCTGCCGTGTTGGCCATAGAAGCCGGGAAAACGATATTGTTGGAAAAGGAAAAAATGCTGCGCGACGCTGATTCGCTCGGTATTTCTATTGTCGGAGTCAGCGCGCCGGATTGCTAGCAGATGACCGAAAATCCTACACCGGCTGCGGTGATCGGCGTTGGTTATCTCGGAAAGTTTCACGCCGAGAAATATGCCGCGTCGCCTAAAGCAAATCTCGTTGCGGTCGTCGATGCCGATGAAAAGCGCGCGCGGGAAATCGGCGCGCGCCTCGGTGTTCCGGCGCTCACCGATTATCACGAGCTGTTTGGTAAGGTGCGGTGCGCTAGCGTGGCCGTGCCGACCCGGTTCCATTTTCAAGTGGCGCGCGATTGTATCGAAGCCGGGATAGACGTTTTGGTTGAAAAGCCCCTGACGGCGGACATTGTCGAGGCGCGTGAGTTGGTGCGTGCGGCAAAGGCTAAAGCGGTCATTCTCCAGGTCGGGCACTTGGAGCGATTCAATCCGGCGATTCGTAGACTCGAGAATGTTATCAAAGAACCCAAATTCGTCGAGTGCCACCGACTCGCGCCGTTCGTCGAGCGCGGCACCGACGTCGATGTGGTGTTGGACCTGATGATTCACGACATTGACGTGATCGCGAGTTTGGTCCGGTCGCCGCTTGAGCGCGTGGAAGCCGTGGGCGTGCCGGTGTTGACGGATAAACCGGATATAGCGAACGCCCGAATCAAGTTCACTAACGGCTGTATCGCCAATGTGACGTCGAGCAGGGTCTCAATCAAGCGCGAGCGCAAAATACGCTTTTTTCAACCGGATGCCTATATCTCGATCGATTACGATCAACATCGGGCGCAGATTTATCACAAGCCCGCGCCCGGGGCGGGTTGGCTCGATATTCGCGCGGAGAACATCGAAATCAAAGAAGGCGACGCCCTCGCGGACGAAATCGATTCGTTTTTGGACTGCGTTCAAACGCGCGCGCTGCCGCTGGTGGGCGGCACCGAAGGCCTGCGGGCCCTCGAGATTGCATCGATCATCAGCTCGCAGCTGTGATTTTTTATCTGTGCCGCGATTACAAAAGGAAATTATGCTGGTGGTCGGCGAAGCGTCAGGCGATGCGCACGGCGCCCGATTGGTCGAGGCGCTGCATAAGCGGGATGCAGCACTGAGAATCTATGGGGTTGCCGGGGAGCAACTGCAGAAAACCCGATTCGAGACGCTCGTGAGCGTCGCGACACTCACCGGCATGGGACTTGTCGAGTTGGCCGGAAATTTCCAGAATATCTGGCGCGCCTATGCGCTGCTCAAGCAAACCTTGAAAAAACGCCGTCCCAATCTCTTGGTACTGATCGATTTTCCGGATTTTAATCTGCGTCTCGCGAAGTTGGCGAAGTCTCTGCGAATTCCGGTGCTCTATTATATCAGCCCGCAAATTTGGGCGTGGCGTAAGGGCCGGGTGCGTCAAATTTCCCGTTGGGTCGATCACATGGCCGTGATTTTTCCATTCGAGGCGGATTTTTATGAACGTCACGGGATAAAGGCAACGTTCGTCGGCTATCCGCTGCTGGAGTCGGTAAAGGCTGCAACCGATCGTGCGACGATACTCAGCAGGATGGGCCTCGATCCCAGTAAGCCGGCGATTGCGCTCCTGCCCGGAAGCCGGCGCGCCGAGGTCAGCCGTCATCTACCGATTATGCGAGAGGCCGCGCTGCAACTGGCAGAGCAGAGCGGAATCCAGTTTTTTTGCGTGTGCGCGAGCACCATTGACGCCGAGCAACTGGCAGCCGCGATTGCAGCTCCCCAGCTACATATGCCGGTTGTGAAAAGTGAACGCTATGAAGCAATCCATGCGGCGGACCTCGTGTGGACCGCCTCCGGCACGGCCACTCTGGAGACGGCCTTGCTCGGCCGGCCTATGATCATCGTCTACCGGGTTTCATGGCTGACGTTCATGATCGCCCGCCTGCTCGTGCGCGTTGAGCATATCGGCATGGTGAACTTGATTGCGGGGGAGCGGCTGGTACCTGAACTGATACAAAATGATGTCAATCCGGAACGGATCGTTGCCGAGACGCGTATTTTGCTCGACAATGCCGAGTTCCGATCGAATATTTCCGAAAAATTGACGCGGCTACGCGAGCGTCTAGGCGGGTCCGGCGCGGCCGATCGCGTGGCCGACCTGGCACTCGCCTTGATGGTTTAGGAAAATCTTGAAGTGAGCACTTACATTCGCCTGATTGGCTTTCTCAAGCCATACTTATGGCCGTATTTTGCCATTGCGGTGCTCTGCATGGTCGGGTTCGGGGCGACCGATGGCATGCTGCCATTTTTGGTTCAGCGAATTATCGACGATGTATTTACCCGCAAAGACCAGCTTGCACTTACCTATTTGCCACTTTTGATTCTAGCGCTTTTCGCGTTCCGCGGGTTAATGAATTTCGGTCAAAGTTATTTCAATGATTACGTAGGTCTGCGTATCATCAACGATGTTAGAAACGCGCTGAATCGCCATTTCCAATCTCTCTCGGTGTCTTTCTTCTACAAACATCCGACCGGCACGCTGATCGCCCGGGTCAATAGCGACGTGCAATTATTGCGTTATGCCATTACCGATGCAGTGGCCTCCTTCATGAAAGACGCGGTATCTCTCACCGCATTGGTCGTGGTGGCGTTCTTGAAGGATTGGGTTTTGGCGACGATGGCTTTCGTCGTTTTTCCAGCGTCTGTGTTGCCGGTTATGCGCCTAAGCCGCAGGATCAAGCGGTTTACTCGCCGCGGTCAGATCCGCACCGGCACTCTTACGGCGCTTTTGCAGGAAAGTATTCAGGGCAATCGAATTGTCAAAGCGTTTAGCATGGAAGGCTATGAGGACCAGAGATTCAAGGAGGAAAATTGGCGGCTATTCAAGCAATCGCTGCGCGCGAGCCGGATCAAAGCCGTCGTTGCCCCCTCCATGGAGATGTTGGCTTCCTTCGGGATCGTCGGAGTGGTCTGGTATGGCGGCTGGAGCGTTAATGCCGGCGGGCGCACGCAGGGTGAATTTATGGCGTTTATGGCCGCCATGTTTTTAATGTACGGGCCATTCAAGGGCCTTGCTCGAACGTATACGGCGGTTCATCAGGGCTTGGCCGGTGCGGAAAGAGTCTTCGAAATCCTCGACGAAGCTCCGGAGATTGACGATAAGCCCGATGCGCAAGTTGCCCGGCCGTTTTCGCAAAGCATCGAATTCCACAACGTCAGTTTCGGTTACAAAGAAACTCCGGTTTTGAAGGGTGTTAACCTTAAGATTGAAGCGGGACAAATGGTTGCCTTGGTCGGAATGAGCGGTGTTGGCAAAAGCACCCTTGTGGATCTCATCCCGAGATTCTACGACGTGCGCGAGGGCCGCGTCACCGTGGACGGCATTGACGTTCGTGATTTGACAGTAAGCTCGTTACGCGGGCAAATCGG
>Ga0075289_1000005_pt1 | contig 22624 bp, 16 predicted proteins | sample SF_Rice_20C_80N__4_FD_69764 | JGI IMG/M metagenome (GOLD analysis project Ga0075289, IMG submission 69764) | Rice paddy soil microbial communities from Twitchell Island, California, USA - SF_Rice_20C_80N_103 | ecosystem: Environmental > Terrestrial > Soil > Paddy field/soil | place: USA... | reverse complement strand
ATCGCCGAGCGCTGTAATTTTTCTCTGAACGAAATCCGCTATCGCTATCCATCCGAAAAGTTGCCGAACGGCATGACTTCGGCGCAGTGGCTGCGCGAGCGGACATTCAATGGCGCGCGTTGGCGCTACCAAAATCAAATTCCCGATGCGATTGTCGCGCAAATAGAAAAGGAGCTCGAGATTATCGAAACGCTCGATTACCCCGGCTATTTCCTAACCATGTGGGAAATCGTCGAGTTCTGCCGGGCCAATAATATTCTCTGCCAGGGTCGCGGCTCCGCGGCGAATTCCGTCGTCTGCTATTGTCTGGGGATTACTGCCGTCGACCCGGCGCATATCGGATTGCTGTTCGAGCGTTTTATTTCGAAAGAACGCGCCGAGCCGCCGGATATCGACCTCGATATCGAGCATGATCGGCGCGAAGAAGTCATCCAGCATGTATATCAAAAGTACGGCCGCAACCGCGCCGCTTTGGTCGCCAACGTGGTGCGCTATCGCTCGCGCTCGGCGCTGCGCGACATCGGCAAAGCCCTGGGTCTCTCGGAGACGGCGCTCGATCGAGTCGCCAAATTCCTTTCTTCTTATGAAAATGTTCGGCCGGATGTGCTGGAGCAAATGGGCCTTGACGTATCCGGCGGGCTTCACGAGCACCTGCTCGAGCTGACCAATGAGGTTCTGGATTTTCCGAGACACTTGTCGATTCATCCCGGCGGTTTTTTGCTTGGCCATGAGCCGGTGCATGACCTGGTTCCGATTGAGAATGCAACGATGCCGGAGCGCACGGTGATTCAATGGGATAAAAATGATGTGGAAGATCTCGGCCTGTTTAAAGTGGATCTGCTCGGACTCGGCGGGCTTACACAGCTCGACCTCTGCTTCCAGCTTTTGCGCGAGCATCGCGGTATCGATCTTTCCATGGCGACGATCCCGCCGGGAGACGAAGCAACTTACGATATGATTTGCAAAAGCGACACCGTGGGAGTGTTTCAGATCGAAAGCCGGGCGCAAATGGCGATGCTGCCGCGGCTTCGGCCGAGAAACTTCTACGATCTAGTGATCGAGATCAGCATCGTCCGCCCCGGTCCGATCACCGGCGGGATGGTGCATCCTTATCTACGCCGGCGCCAGGGGAAAGAGAAAGTAGATTTTCCTCATGAATTATTGAGGCCTGTGCTCGAGAGGACTCTCGGCGTGCCGTTGTTCCAGGAACAAGTGATGCGGCTAGCCATGGTCGTCGCCGATTATACACCGGGCGAGGCCGATCAGCTCCGGCGCGACATGGCGGCCTGGCATCGCACGGGGCGGATGGAGCGGCACCGCGAACGTTTGATCAGTCGCATGCAGGCCAAGGGCATCGCCGTGGAATTCGCCGAGCGGGTCTTCGAGCAGATTCGCGGCTTCGGCGAATACGGTTTTCCGGAAAGTCACGCGGCAAGCTTCGCGCTGATCGCCTATGCGACGGCGTGGCTCAAGTGCCATTATCCAGCGGAGTTCGCCTGCTCGCTACTGAACGCCCAACCGATGGGTTTTTACATGCCGGCGACGATCGTCGAGGACGCCAAGCGGCATGACGTGGTCGCGCGCAGCATCGACATCCAGACGAGCGACTGGGACTGCACCTTGGAGTGCTGCGCGGCGAGCGCAGGCGGGTTCGCCGTGCGGATGGGGATCAGATACGTGAAGGGACTCGGTGAAAGAGAATGGAAAAAAATTTTGCGGGCGCGCGCTCTTGCGCCTTTTAGCTCCCTTGAGGATTTCGCCCGGCGGGCAAGTTTAGATGAGGGCTCGCTCAGCGCGCTGGCGGAAGCCGGAGCTTTCGACAGTTTGCAAATTGACCGGCGCACGGCACTGTGGGACGTGCGGCGCTGGGCACGGACGCAAAATGAATCGCTAACGCTGCCCGCGCGTGAACGGCAGCCCGGCTTTGCGCCGCTCAGCGAATTTGAAGAAGTCGGCTGGGATTATCGCAGGACCTCGCACAGCGCGCGGCGCCATCCGTTGGAGCCGATGCGCTCCAGTTTGATTCGCCATGGGTTGCCCGATGCGCGAACGGTTGCATCGATGCAAAACGGCGCGAGGATTCGTTATGCCGGTTTGGTGATATGCCGGCAGCGGCCAGGCACCGCAGGCGGAGTGGTGTTCATGACTCTCGAAGATGAAACCGGATTTTTAAACGCCGTCGTATGGCAGAGCGTCTTTCAGCGCTATTCGGTTCTGGCAAAAACTGTGAGCTTTCTCGGCATCACCGGCAAGCTGCAAGTGGAAGATGGCGTGGTGCATTTGGTCGCGGAAGAACTTTGGGAGCCAAGATTAGAACTAAAACCCGCCAGTGCCGGAGCGCGCGATTTTCATTGAATAAAATAGGCGCGCACGTTACGTCTTCGGAGCGAGCCGAACAGCTGCCAGACGGATACGTAACCGGCTGTCCGGGCCAGCCTTTGCCAAAATATGCCGTATAAGAAGAGCAGCCCGAAGAATGCGGTCTTCACTCCCAAGATAACATACCAGGGCAATTGATCCGATCCGTAATACTCCCGAATCCCGTCTATCAGGTCCTGCAGCGGAACACCGCACAAGATTGCGATCCACAGCAAGTGTTTCACCGAAGCCTGACACTTGCGCGAGATCGCGTCGTGCAACAGAACGGCCATCGGGAACAGCAGGAGAGTACAATAATGAACCCAGGTAATCGGTGAAACCAACAATGTGGCGATGCAAAAAAGCGCAAAAAGATCAGCCGAAAACTCTTGTGCCCGGTGAAAATAGGCGAAAAGAACTATCGAGCCTACGATGAAGCCGCTTAGTGCCCAGACGAAGAGATCGGTGGCAAGCGGCGCCGATATGAAAGGTGTCGAAAAGTAGGTCGGCTCGAAGATGCTCCTCACAGCCGCGCCGAGCGAGACGTTGAGTGGATACACAGCGAAAAGTTGCGCCTGCTCGGGGACCACGACGCGGAAATAGTGGGCAATCGCATCACCCAACAGCAGCGCGATGCATAGAAAACCGGACCCCACGATTGCGACGAATACAGTCAGACAACGGAGCCTACGTTGCAATAAGAGATACAAGATGATCAAACCCGGATAAAGTTTCATCAGTGTAGCCACGCCGAAGCACAGCCCCGCTGTTTTGTCACGGTTGGCCTGTAAAAGGAGGAAACCGCTGATCGCCAAGACGGAAACCGGCAGGGAGGACTGACCCAGGAATATGTTGCTTACGAATGGCTCCCACAGCAGGAGCACCGCGCTTAAACGCACCGAGCGGAAAGTGAGCAGTCCATAGCTCCGGAGCAAAATGAGAACGAGAGCAATATAGATGACCAGCGATATGAAATTCCAAACGATGAATGCCGTGGCATAGGGGACGAATAAGAACGGCAGAAACAGAATCGCATTGAATGGCGGGTGATAATTGTCCCATTGCAACAAGTGCCCGCCGATTTGCCGCAAGGGCGCGCCGTAAATTTGAATGTTATTCCAAAGACCGTAAGCGGCCAGATAGTCCTGGGCGAAATCGGATGCGGCTGTGGAGCGAGTCCAGGTAAATTCGAGCCACTTTGCCAATCCCACAGCGGCTGCGACGACAAATACGCAGCTACTTAATGCATCGCGTAACATTTCGCGGCGGCTCTGTGGCTGCCAAAGGAATCTATGTGTAAGGAAAACCGCTTCGGCCGAAGCCATCAGGAGCCCAATGGTCAACTTGACCGTTGCACCGGCGGGATCGAAATCAAACACAGTCGGCAACAGAAGCGCCAACAAAGCGCCGAGCATGAGCGGAAGCCCACCGTACACAACCGGACCCAAAGCGATGAGCTGTGCAGTCATTTAGTCGGACAAGGAGGCCGCTCAATGAGAAATGCTGGTTGGGCCGAGGTGTGCTGCAAGTGACGAGTGCTGGCCATTCGTCGAGCAGCGGTGAATCTCAACGCAGACACTGCTCGGCGGATGGGCATGCGATGATCAGGCTACCGCAGCGGCTTTCTGCATCTGAGCGCTCTCGACCCTTGCTTTCAATCGCGGGTAAAAGCGCAGCGGGTTGTCCCAGAAGATTTTTCGCTTCAATTCATCGCTGACGTCTTTGCGCTCGATCAAATTTGGAATGTCGTGGCTGAAGTCTCGTTGATCGCGCTCGTGCGGATAATCGGATGCCCAGAGCAGCGCGTTGTCGTTGGCCACCTGCGCCGCCAACGGCAATGCCGACTCTTCGACTTCCACGGCGAAAAATATATTACCTTTCTTGACGTATTCACTCGGCTTGAGCTTGCAGCGCGGTGAGTAGTGGCCTTTGCGTTCCTGCTCTTCATCCATCCGGTCCATCATGTAAGGGACCCAGCCGACGCCGCATTCGATGCAGCCGAATCTGAAATTTGGAAACACCTCGAAGACGCCTTCGAACATCATGGCGACGAATTGACGGATCTGCGCAAAAGGATGTTCGAGCGTATGACCGATGGTGAAGTTGTTCACCATGTCGAGACCGAGCGACGGCATGCTCAACCCGCCATGGGTGGAGATAGGAACGTCGAGTTTCTGCGCTTCTTCCCAGAGCGGGTAGAATTCGGATCCACTGTAAAGCCTTCCGCCGGGCGCGACAGCCGGCAACACGGCGCCAACCATGCCTAATTCGTTTACGGCGCGGCGCAGTTCTTTGACCGCTTCGGAGATGTCTTGGATCGGCAGCAACGCGACACCGACCAAGCGCGGGCTTACGTTCATGAACTTGTGATAGAGCCAGTCGTTATAGGCCCGCGCCATGCAGATCGCCCAGTCTTTGTCCTGGATTGCACCGTGCGTCAGGCCTTGAGTGGGGTAGAGAACGGTCAATTCGATTTTGTTGATGTCGAGAAAATTCAGCCAATCCTTCGCGTGCGGGCCGGTACCGCCGCCCGCCCAGCCGCCCGGCTTGCGCAACGAGCGTAGGAAACCGTCCATCGTGAGCCCCGGCCAGAACGAATAGCTGTGATGCCATTCGAGATCTTTATACGGCGGGCCGATAAATTCGCGCAGCTCATTGTCGAGCTCCATCACATGTCCGTCGGCATCGATAATCCGGTAGTCAGCCATAAGTTATCCTCCATAATCCGACATTCTTATTTGCGCATTGCAGCATGTGTCATTTCGACGAGCCTAGTGACGAGAAATCTTTCTTCAAGACCGGAAGGATTTCTCCCTGCGGTCGAAATGACGTTGAGAGTATTTTACGTGTTTCTTGTGTTCTCTGTAAATAACTCCTCGACCGTCAGATCGCGTCCCAGCATGCCCTGTTGGCCGGCGAATTTGATCAGGTTTTGCACGTCGTTATAGTTCTCTTTAAAGCCCTGGTAGAAAGGATCCTTACCGAAGAATTTTCTTTCTTCCTCGAGATACGAGCGGCCCCAGGCGAAACTCAGCCGGTGCGGCTGCTCCATGAATTCGTTGTAGGCCTTGCGCGAAGCCAACAGCGCTTCATACAAACTCGTAGCCACCCATGGATCGCGATCGAGGAGTTCTTTCTTGATCACCACGGGATGCATGATGGGATAGACTTTGGTGCGCTGGTAATAAGCTTTTTCTTCCTTTTCGAAATCCGGAAACAGCCGCTCGACCGTGCCTTCGCCGCGAAGCCAACGCTGCGGCAAGTCCGGCTCCACCTCCGCGTCCACTTTTCCTTCTACGAGCAAGTCTTCGAGCTTCCGCTTGCCTTCGACAAATTCGACTTTGATGTTGGGTGGCAGCTCGGGGCCGACCGTTTCTTTGTTAACAATAACCCAGGTTACGTCACTCACACCCAGATCGTAGCTGTTCATCAGCATTCCTTTGGTCACAAGCGCGAGCGTGTTTTCGTAACTGCGCAGCCCGATGCGGCCGCCCTTCAGATCCGCCGGCTTCTTGATACCGGAACCGGCCCGGATGAAACAGAACTTGTGGCCCCACATGCGGCGCGGAAAGAAGGGGATGGCTTGCAGCCAGCCGATGTCCTGGCCGCGCGCCACTAGATAAGAGGACATGGAGAACTCGCAGGCATCGTATTCGCCATAGTGAAACATCCGCTCGTGCCGGATACCGCTTTCCACCGTCAGAAGATTGAGATCTATGCCTTCGGCGTGCACTACGCCGTCGCGCAGCGGCTGGAGATAATCGTACTTGTCGAACGCTATGGTGAGTTTGAGTTTAGACATACAGGAATTTCCTTTAGGCGATTTGAGGGGATCATAAGAGTCTCGACATCCCCTGTCAATGTCGCCTTCAGTCCAGATCCACTAAACTTTGCCATAATTCTAAGTCAAGAATGCTTGCTTCACGATGTCATTCTGAGGAACTCCGTGACGAAGAATCTGATTTGCTCTTCAGTGCGGTTAAAAGCGGCTCCTTCACTTCGTTCAGGATGACAGCTTCTCAAAATCAAACTGCATTTGTCGCGAGATCATTGCGATTCACTAAAATGAGTCACCACCGCGTTTCATTGACAATGATTGGACGGCGATGTTAAGAGGGGTCAGGAGTAAAGAGTAAGTAGTCAGGAGTTTCCGTTCCTGAACTCTTCACTCCTCACTCCTGACTTCTCACTTTTAAGCATTGAGGTATCCATATGCGCTTTCAAAACAAATCCGTGATCATCACAGGCGGCGGAGGGAAAATCGGCAAAGCCTACGCGATTGGGTTCGCCAAGGAAGGCGCCAAGTTGGCGTTGCCGGATATCGCCAGCGCCGACCACGTCGTCAAAGCCATTCGAGACATGGGCGGCACGGCGATCAGCATGGCTTGCGATGTGTCCGACGAAAAGAGCGTCAAGTCCATGGTCGACGAAGTCGCCAAACAGTTCGGCAGCGTGGACGTGCTGGTCAACAATGCCGCCTACTTCATGACCGTGAAGAAGAGCCCGTTCTGGGAAATGGAAGTGGATGAATTCGACAAAGCGATGGCGGTCAATGTGCGCGGTTCTTGGCTGTGCGGCAAGGCGGCGTTTCCGTACATGAAGCAGCAGGGCAAGGGAAAAATTATCAATATTTCCTCCGGCACGGCGCTCAACGGCGGTCAGAACTATATTCACTATGTGACCTCGAAAGGTGCCCTCATCGCAATGACTCGCGCGATGGCGAAAGAAGCGGGCGATTACAATATCTGCGTCAACACGGTGAGTCCCGGCTTTGTTGTCACCGAAGGCCGGGCTGTCGACCCCGCGTTCAACGCCAGCCGCGTTGCCAATCGCGCGTTGAAACGGGTCCAAGTTGAAAATGATTTGGTCGGCACGGTAATGTTTCTGGCTTCGTCGGAGAGCGACTTCATGACCGGGCAATTACTCAATGTCGACGGCGGCGCGCATTTCGTCGGATAAAACCTGTCAGAAGTAAAGAGTAAGGGGTCAGGAGTTTCCGAAGGCTTTCGGCAGTTCCGGTCTTATCTCCTCACCACTTGCTCCTTACTCCTCACTCCTCACTGTTCATCAGGGGTGTTCCCATGCGTTTCAAAGATAAATCAGTCATCATCACCGGCGGCGGCGGAAAGATCGCCAAAGCCTACGCGACAGCATTCGCAAAGGAAGGAGCGAAACTGTCTTTACCCGACATTGCCAGCGCCGATCCTGTTGTGAACGCGATCAAAAATATGGGCGGCACTGCGATCAGCATGGCGTGCGACGTATCCAGCGAGCAGAGCGTCAAGGCGATGGTCGACGAAACTGTGAAACAATTCGGCGCCGTCGATATCCTGATCAACAACGCGGCTTATTTCATGAACGTATGGAAGGGGCCGTTCTGGGAAATGTCCGTCGAGGAATTCGACAAGGCGATGGCGGTCAACGTGCGCGGCTCCTGGCTTTGCGCCAAGGCCGTGGTGCCGCACATGCAGAAACAAAAGCATGGTAAGATCATCAACATTTCTTCCAACGTTGCGCTCACGGGCAACCCAAACTACATCCATTATGTCACGTCCAAAGGAGCCATCATTGCGATGACGCGAGCGATGGCGCGAGAGTTGGGCGGCTGGAATATTTGCGTCAATACGGTGAGTCCCGGCTTTGTCGTTACCGAAGGCCGGCAAGTCGATCCTGAATACGAAAAAATCCGCGCCCAGCAGCGCAGCCTCAAACGCACGCAGGTCGAAAACGATCTGGTCGGAACGGTCCTGTTTTTATCTTCGGCCGAGAGCGACTTTATGACCGGACAGTTGCTCAACGTGGACGGCGGCTATCACTTTGTTGGGTGACTTTTTTGCGAAGGAGCCGCAGAGCGAGGCCTTGGTTGACGGCCAGCAACAGCCCAATGACGCTAACGCCCGCTGTATAGTTCCTTGACGAAGCCGCTATCCTCCAATTCCTTAAGCAAGTGGTTATCGAAGAAGTCCTTGGGATTGGCTTGAGCCGCTTTGGGATGGTCCGAAAGCGAGAGCACGGTCCGCACCGCCTCCTCGGGCATGTAAGGCACCTTTAAAAACAACGGCGCCAGGCTGCTGTAAGAGTCTTCGATCATTTCCGAATCCTTGGTTCCGAGAAATCGGGTCAAAGCTCGTTTCGCGACTTCGGGCTCCTCGTGAATGATCTTGATCGCCGCGAGATAAGCTTTCAGAAATCCCTTGATCAGTTCCGGATTCTGCCGAACCAAAGTTTTGCGGGTTGCGACCGCATTATGCGGGTAGGGAAGTTTGAAGTTCGCGATGTTGACCAGTTGCTTGAAACCCAGGCGCTTGGCCATGACCGTCGTTGGCGATGAAAACACACCGGCGACCACAACGCCTTTGTCGAGGGCGGCGAGGAGATCACCCTGGCGCGCAAAGTAAAGAAATTTAACATCTTGTCCCGCTTTCATGCCGTATCGGTTGAAGAGGGCGATGGCCGCATGATCCGAGGATGCGCCGCGGGTGATGACGCCGAAGATCTTCCCGCGCAAATCCTGGATGTCTTTGATCTCCGGTTTCGCGTAGACGGTAAAACCGTAAGTGGATAGCCCGATGCCGACCCAGGTCAGATCTGCGCCGCTCAGCACCGCCCCGACCACGGCGCCGCCCGTGAGCGCAATATCGATATCACCGGCGACCAAGGAGTGGGTGAGGGTGGCGCCGCCCGCAATGTAAATGGTTTTGACGTCGACGCCATAGCGCTGGTCGAGCTTGTTGTCGTTGATTACCCACAGCGGCATCGAGCCCCCGCTCAATTGCGGATAACCGACTTTTATGGTGGGTGGGGCAGCTTCGCCGAAGCGAGCCAAAGGTAAAAACGAGAGCACCAAGATCAAAATGAGCCGGCGAATTTTGCTGTTCATCAATCGCTCCTCGAAAGCTCTCGGCTGAGCCCGATCTTTCTTTTGGAACCGTTAGGCTCGGTCTGCCCTGTCGTAGCTGTTGGATCGGAAAGTGGGTCATTCATAAACGATATACGCCGAAATTGTCAACAATCGGGTTTTGGATGCCGGCGGCACGACGCCTCTTTGAAACAGATTTATTTCATCCGTCACCGTTTCTTGTAAAGCCCGTCGATGAATCCGTTGTCGTCGAATTCTTTAATCAGACTCAGGTCGACGAAGTCTTCCGGCTTGGCCGCGCGCGCCTTGGGATCTTTTTCGCCGAGCTCGGCGAGAGCTTCTTTGACGGCATCGACGGAAGGGTAGGGTTTTTGCGGCACTAGGCGGGAGAAATATTGATAGCTATCTTCCAGCGCGTCGTTGTCGTTGGTCTTGACGTATTTTCCGATAACTTTCTTGCTGAAGTCTTTGTTCGTTTTGTAGAGATGGATGCCTTCGAGCAGTGCGCGGGTGAACTTGCGCACGGTATCGCGTTTCTCGCGAATGTAAGACAGGCGTGAAGCGACCGGCGTCGTCGGATAAGCGCCGCCGAAATCTTCCGGTTCGGCGATAATATTCAAGTTAAGTTTGCGGGCGAGATTGGTCACGGGCGGTTGTGCGACCATGCCGTGCACCACTTTGGATTGGATCGCGGCCATCCTTGCCGGCTGGCCGCCGGGAATCTGCAAGACCGCCACGTCCACATCCGGCTTGAGGCCCCATTTGAGCAAGATCTTTCGCGTCGCGTAATCCGAGTTGGAGCCAAAGCGGCTGACCGAAAGTTTTTTGCCTTTGAGATCCTCCGGCTTCTTGATCTCCGGCGCGACCACCATGCTGTAAGCGAGAACGTTGAGCAACCCGGCGATGAGCGTGACATCGGCGCCGCGCAAACGCGCGACCACGGGGGCATTGCCGCCGACCTGCGCGATGGGCATATCGCCGGACATCAACGCTTGCGTCGCCTTGGAGCCGCCGTCGACGTAGATCATCGTCACGTCGAGGCCGTTTTTTTCGAACAAACCGGCTTCTTTGGTGATCCAGAAAGGCGCTTGCGAGCCGGCGATCGCGCTCCAACCGATGGTGAGTTTTTCGGGTGCCGCAGTCGCGGCAGCGGACGACGTAGGGCCAATTCCCAAAGATAGCAGCACTACACAAGCGAATGCCGTAAAACTTTGAATTTTCATCTCGGTGTATCCTTCGCGTTGCCGAAAAACTCCGGCTCCTGAAATCTAGAGTCGAACCCTATGGTTAAGCCGCCGTCTCCCACTTATCGACGTCCACTTCCCAGCCCTTGGTTTGCGACAAATCGAGAGCGTTGCCTTCGATGTCGCGGAAGCGAAATTCTGCGTAGGGACGGGTCGATGGGCGGGGCGCGATCTTGAGCACGCTGCTCAACTCGGCCATGGTTGCCTGCATCTCGTTGGTGAGAAAGCCGATATGATTAACGCCGAACCTGGCCTCGTGCCCTTCGATACGATTGTAAAACGGATGGATGGCAAGATTGGTCTTGCCGTCGGCGCAGAAGCGATTGCCGCGCCCCTGCTGACGCCGCAAATAACTCGACGGTACTTCGCGCAAGCCGAAAACTTGCGTGTAAAAGCGCAGCATTGTCTCGGGGTCAAGCGCGTTGTAGGCGATGTGGCGAACGCGGGGAAATTGTTTTTCTTTGCTCTTTGGGACGCCGAAGCTTCTAGTCGATATGCTCACCGGCAGACATTCCGGATCGTGAATTCGGATTTCGCCGTGATGGATGTCGTTTGCCTCCTGGAGAATCATGCCGCGCGGGTTTAGGGCGAGAAATTTGCCTTTGACCTCTTCGAGGTCGTCGACTTGCAATCCGATGTGATGAAGTCCGGCATCCATCCTCATCTCGCCGAGCGCAGGCCGCCTCTTGAAAAAGGTTAGATTGTAAAACCCATCGGTGATGGAAACATCGCCATCGGCGGATCTTCCCAACTCCTCTGTGCCGAGAAAGCGCTGATAAAAATCGGCGAGTTGTTCCGGTGCTTCAGCGAGATATGCAATGTAACGAAGTGTGGCCATGGGAAGTCTCCTTGAGGATTGGAGTACTGGAGTGTTGGAGTATTGGAGTGATGGGTGGAGCGGAATTCGTTCCTAGCCCAATACTCCAGTACTTCATTACTGCAACACTCCGAGTAGATTTCTAATCTCTGATCGTCTGCGTGAACCATTCGAGGGGCAGCGGATGCCCGAGGCCTTTCGCCTTGGCCAGATTGTACGCTGTTCCGCCGACTGCGGCGAATTGCAAACCCTGCGTGCCTTGATTATTTAGAAAACTTATCTGTTCGTCGTTCGATCTGCCGGCCCAACGGCCGGCCATGATGTCGGGAATGGTACCGATGTTCGGGTTGTCGACCTCTTGATGCGGCGAAGAGGGAATTTTGTTTTTTTCTCCCGCATTGCCGGCGATGAATCCGAACATGCCGTCGCTGCCGGTCACGACCTCGGGCGCGCTGCGGTCGGCGAACAGCGTCGATGTTCCCAGCCGCGCTCTCACGTCGGCGCGCGCGAGCACATCGGGACCAGCCTCGTTGTTGCGCACGTTGTTGACGTGCATGCCGGGCTCAAGCCATTCCGCTTTGATCACCGGCACCAATGAATCCGTCGTCAACGAAACGATATCCGCTCCCTTCAAAGCTTTTTCGGGAGTATCGACCGGTATAACTTCCAGGTCTAATGCTTCGGTCATCTCAGCGGCGAAAGTTTCGCGATTGGCCTTGGTCGGACTGAAGACCCGCATCACCTCGATGGGCCGGACCTGTTTGATCGCTTCGGCATAGGTGCGCGCCATGCCCCCTGACCCGATCATCGCAAGCACTTTGGAATTTCTCCGCGCCAGATATTTCGTACCCAAACCGGCGCAGGCGCCCACGCGCATATGCTGCAGAAACCCATCGTTCATGAGCGCGAGCGGCTCGGCATTGTGCGTGCTGAGCAAAAAGATCAGTCCGCAATAGCGGCCGCGCCGCATGCAATATTTGTCTTCGACCATGAAACCGTCCTGATTTTCCCAGGCGAGCATGTCGGATTTCATGCGAATCGCGAAAACGCCCAGTGTGCGCGACGCCCCCTCCATCGTGCCCCACCGATAATAGTGCGGTTCGTGCGGCACGTAAAAATCGATGCGCGGCCGGTAGCCGGCGCGCTGCTCGTTCAATTCGCGATAGGCGTCTTCCATGGCGTTGATGCAGGTTTTCATGTCGAGCACCTGTTGCACGTGTTCGTTGGTCAAAAAAATCATCTGTGCGGCTCCTTACATGATATCTTCAATATTGTCACGATTCGTTCCTATACCTCGTCCGTCTAGACATGTAAACCGTGGCCGAAGCCATGCCATATGCTGTCATCGATCGAATCTCTCGCCGCGAGTGGCTAAGTTTAAGAAAGATTCTGTCAATTTGTTCGGGAGCACAAATGCCTTTAATTGTCCGCAATTGTAAATCGACTATTGGTGTCTCACGCAAACTTTGAGAAAAATGTTCGATTTCCTTTTATCCGCGGAAGAAATTTTGTAAATTAGCCTGAACGAGGTATCTACATTGATGATAAACTCTCGATTGACTGACCGGCACTCTTTGATAACGAAGGTTTCTGCGGCCGCGCGGAAATGCACCGGGATCGCTTTCGCGACGGGAGTTTTGGTCGTCACTGCGCCCTTCGTAGATCTTACAAAGCATGAAGAACTCCTGCCGCCTCCGGCGCCGGCTTCCTCCCCGTCGGAATCTCGCGTATCGGTGAAATTGCGCCACGGGGATACTCTGATTTCCATTCTTAAACGTTTTGGCATCGGGCGGCCATCGGCGCACGCATTGATCGCCAAGGTTAGACCGTTCGTGAATTTACGAAAAATTCAGCCGGGCGACAATGTTCATGTCGTGCTGAATGCCGGTGACCGGAGCGTCGAAGCTTTGGAGATGATGGTCGAGAATAACCTCGTGCGCGTTAAGGCGACGTCTGAAGGAGGGTGGCTGGCCGAGCGGAAAGAGATTCCTTTTGTCCGCGATACCCGCGTTGTGCGCGGCACGATCAAGGGAAGTCTCTATGAAAGCGGCATCGACGCCGGGCTCTCGCCGCAACAGATTCTCGATCTGGCGAGGATCTTTGAGTACGACATCGATTTCTTTTCCGATTTCCATCCGCAAGATGGGTTCAGCGTGATCATAGAGGAGTTACACTATGCAGACGGCCGGCGGGTAGCCGGCCGGATCCTCGGCGCAGAACTAGAAGCGGACAAGAAAACTTTCGACGCCTTTCGTTACGTGGGTAAAGATGGCAACGCGGATTATTATAATAGCAACGGCGAGGCATTAAGGCGTTCGTTTTTACGCGCGCCGCTCAGTTACGCGCGAATTTCTTCGCCATTCAACAGGAATAGAATGCACCCGATTTTCCGGACTGTGCGACCGCATCTCGCGATCGATTACGCCGCACCGGCAGGCACCCCGGTAGTCGCGATAGGCAAGGGCCGTGTCGAGTTTGCCGGCTGGCGCAACGGTTACGGCAATGTTGTCGATATTCGCCACTCAGGAAGCTATGTTTCGCGTTATGCGCATTTCTCTCGAATCGCAGCGAGGTTGCGCAAGGGGCAGTCGGTCGACGCCGGCGAAGTCATCGGCTATGTTGGGCAGACGGGGCACGCAACCGGCCCGCACTTGCATTTTGAGTTTTTGCGCGGCGGCGCTAAAATCAACTTTCTCGCTATGCGAATTCCCAAAACGGAACAACTCGCGGGAGCCGATCTGCAACGATTCAACCGTCTCCGCGCACAGCAGCAGGCGCTGCTGAAAGGAGATGAGAATCGCCTCGTCGACAACTCGCGACAGGGCCTGTAGCATTGAGGCAAGGAGGTTCCGGCGTGCTCCTGCTTAGCCGGATACATCAAACAGCTAATTTCACGGACCTATCGTTGTCTTCTTTTAAGCCCCGGCAATCCAATAGTTGACAGATGTTTGTCGTTCACTCGGTCAGGGAATCCAAAGGAGGGCGCCTTGAGGCTCACTGCCATTTTCGTTCTGGTTGCATCTCTAATCGCTGCCGATCCTGATAAGGTTGGCGCTCAGGAAAAATTTCGTATCGCCAGCGGCGGTTTTTCGACGGCGATCCATGCGGTCGCATGGGCGGCGTACGAGAAAAAGATCTTTCAGAAGTACGGATTGCAGGGCGAATATCTCGCGTTGGAAAGCGGCACTCCGGCCATGCAGGCGCTGCTGGCCAATGAGCTGCAGATAGTCTTTACTACCGGTGCGCTGGCGATTACTGCAAACCTTCAGGGCGCGGATACGACGATCATCGCGGGAGGCATCAACTTCATTCCCAATAAGTTGCTCGTGCGGCCGGAAATCAAACGTCCGGAAGATTTAAAAGGAAAACGAGTTGCAATCAGCCGCTTCGGCTCTGCGTCGGACTATGCAACCCAAGTCGCATTGGATAAGATCGGTGTCAATCCAAAAGACGTCACTATTGTCCAGGTCGGCGGGAATCTGACTCGCTTTGCCGCGCTGATGAACGGAACAATTCAGGCGACGCTTTTGGCCGAGCCGCTGACGACGATGGGCATTCGTGACCATAAGATGAGTTCGCTCATCGACTTGGCGGAAAGCGGCGTGCCGTTCCCGCAAAACTGTTTCATCGTGCGGCGGAGTTACCTCGCCGCAAACCGGCCCAAGATCGTCAACGCCATGAAGGCGATCATCGAAGGTTATTTCATGGTGAAGAATGATAAGTCTCTTGGTTTACAGCTGATCAAGAAATACATCCGCGTTGACGGTGAGGACGCCAATATCAGCTATGACTATTACCTTGCAAGACATGGCGACGGCGTGCTGGTCATGCCTGACCGTAAGGGGTTGGAATTCATCTTGTCCCAGTTAATTCCCATAAATCCCAAAGCGAGAGGCCAGACACCGGAGAGCCTGCGCCTGTTGGATTCGACCGTCCTAGATGAGATCAAGAAAAGCGGCTTCATCGAGAAATTTAAGAGGTAATCTGTGGCCGAGAACTAAAACTCGAACGGCTCCATTGCCGGAAGGGGACCGAGGCGATGGTGTTCTCTCAATTGAGCACCCCCATTCTCACCTTTCCCGGTCTTATACGGTGTCGTAATACTCGGGGTACGTCCGCGGAAGCAGCCCATACTGGTAATTGGCTTAAATCCTCCGGACTGGTCGTGGCCTTAATGGTGCGGTTGTCATATCGAGCTCAGCGAGAGATCTTTCCGATCCTGTCGCCCGGATAAGAAAGATTTCTCACTTCGTCAGAAATGACATGAGATGTTTCACGGCGTTTAAATGATGTTTGCCGGATCCTCTAGATTGCGCCACGGCCTCTCTCGGGAGGGAGAAGGAATAAACTCGAAAGCAGCGTGTGGAGGCGCGTAGCGCCGTTACCGAGCAAGGGCGATTCGAGCGATGAGATGTTTTCGACGCGCGACGGTTTGAACGGCTGGAACTTTTTGAACGGATTTGGAGAAAATAGATGCCCGGAGTTTTAGACGCCGACACGCACATTGCCGAGTCCGAAGCGATGTGGAGCTACATCGATAGAGAGATGTACCCGCGACGGCCGCTGCTGGTGAAAATACCCGATGACACCTGGTACAGAGAGCGCAACGCCTTCTGGCTTATCGACGGTGAGATTTTTCCCAAGCCGGCCGGGAAAGCGAGCTTCAGCTTGATCACGCCGTCGGCGCAGAAGAAAGAGTCGGGCAGGGGAGATATCCATCTGGCCGTGCGTGAGCTCACCGATCCGGGGGCGCGTCTGAAAGACATGGACAAAATCGGCACCGAGATCCAGGTCATTTATCCGACATTGTTCCTGGTTTATTTGACAGACGATGAGAAGTTGGAGGTGGCGCTTTGTAGGGCCTACAATCGATTCATCGCCGATGCCTGCGCTAGAGCGCCCGAGCGGCTGAAATGGGTCACGATCCTACCACTGCGAAATATCGAAGCCTCGCTGGCGGAGATGCATTGGGCTAAAGAGCACGGCGCGGTGGGAATTTTTTTCCGTGGCATGGAAGGAAATTTTACGCTGGACAACCCGTACTTTCTGCCGATTTACGCAGACGCGGAAAAACTCGATCTGGCGATTTGCATCCATACCGGCTCGGGCAGCCGATATTTGATGCAGCTTTTCGACGTTGAGCGCAATCACACGTTCGCGCACAATCGGGTGTTGCCGGTGGTCGCGTTTCGCGATCTGGTTGCCAATCGCATTCCAGAGCAGTTTCCCAAGCTTCGCTTCGGCTTTATCGAAGCGGCGGCAAGTTGGGTGCCGTATATCTGGCATGTGCTTAAGCGCTCGGTGCGTTCCGACTTAAAGAATACCAACCCGCAGGATCTGTTTCGAAAATATCGGTTTTGGGTTGCCTGCGAAGCTGACGAAGAATTGCCGCATCTGTTGAATTACATCGGCCCGGACCATATGGTGATCGGCTCCGATTATGGCCACAACGATCCTTCCAAAGAGCCGGAATTCGTCAAGAACATGCGCGGACGAGAAGATATCGAGGCTGAAATCATCGAGAAGATTCTGTGCGAAAATCCGCGCAGGCTTTACGGGCTCGGGTAAATTCTTCGATCTACGCACTGTCAATCCACCCGACGGAACTCGGCGGATCCAGCCAGTTGCTTGTACCATGATCTCGCTCGAACCGATCACCGTGCAGAACGCAATGCGGTTCAAGGAGATCCGTCTGCGCGCGCTGCAAGACGCGCCGAGCGCGTTCAGTTCCACCCACGCGAAAGAATCGCAACTTAGTGATGCCGCTTGGATCGAACGCGCATCCCAATGGTCCGGCGAGCATTCGGTTGCGTATCTTGCGATAGACGGCGATATCTCATGCGGAATCGGTGCGGCTTTTATCAATCAGGAAAACGAAGCTTGCGCTCAGCTTGTTTCGATGTGGGTGGCCCCGTCCCATCGTCGCCTTGGGATCGCATCATCGCTAGTCGAGGCGATAGTCAAATGGGCTCGGTTGCGGCGTGTTCGCAGTTTGCGATTACTCGTGACGTCGGGTAACGAGGCCGCGATCAAATTGTACGAACATCTCGGATTTACAATGATGGGCTCTATAGCGCCGCATGCAAATGATCCGAGTCTTGACGATTGCGAGATGTCTCGCGCGATTGCTCAACGCTGAAGCGGTTCGTTGTTCCGCGGCAATCTCCGTAGCGACCAATTTAACCTTCGCAAATTTCCTATGATCCCCCTTTTGGCAAAGGGGATGTTTCCGACCCAGCAGACTTTTGGAACAAGGGAGCGGGAATGTCGCCAGCGACCTACCGCCCGAGGATTCTACTATAACCCGTAGAGCGCTTTGGCATTATGCGACAGGATTTTTTCCTTCACGCCGGCATCGATGCCTTCCATGCGTTGAAATTCATTGAGCGCCGTAACTGCGCTTGACGGGTCAGTGTGGCCGTAGTCGGTGCCGATCACGAGTCGGTCTTCACCGCAGCAGTGGACGATGTACGGCACGTCATCGTTCGTTTGGCAGGTGACGAAAATGTTGTATTCGTCGAAAACGTTTTTCGGAAAAGTTCTGCCGGCGGCGCGATAGCGGATCGCCGCTTCGCGATAAATCCACGGCACCCATTGGGCCGAGGCCTCGATGAATCCCCAACGAAGCTTGGGAAATACGTCGTGTAGCTCGCTCATGATCACATCGAAACAGGCGGTTACCGTCGGCACGCGAAATTGCGCAAACCTCCCCGCCGGCGCCAGGCGGTAAAGATCGGCGTTCTCCGGATTGCCGTTGGCGATGTGCACGGCGATCGCCAGGTCGAGATCGCTGGCGACCTCATAGAGCGGATAAAAATATGGGTCTGAAAGATGACGCTCGCCTTCGAGCGGGCGCATGCAGACGGCCGCTGCGCCGTTCTCTTTAGCGAACTTCACTTCATCCATAGCTGCATGGATGTTCATCGCGGGCACGACGCAGGAATAAAATAACCGCCCATGGCTCTTCTTTGAGATGTCGGCCAGCCAGCGGTTCCAACTGCGGCAAAGCGCGACCTCGGCTTCGGGCCGGCTGGTGACGCGCTCGATCCAAAAAGTGTTGTGCAACACCTGCACGTCGATGCCCAATTCGTCCATGTGTTTTAAGCGCAGCTCGACATCGTCGAGCTGGCGCGCCGCCTGCGGCGTTTCGAAGTTTCTGCCCGCGCGCTGGGCGAACTCATGCAGCTCGCGCTCCGTCAATGTGAGAAAACGGAAGCCGGCGATTTTGTCGTCGATCACCCAGTACTGGCGAGTCGGATCGGCGGGAGCGGAGTAGAGCTTGGGGCGGAATTTTTGCTCCGACGACGCGAGATAGTCCCACGTTCGCTCGGTCTCGATCACATGTGCGTCGGCATCGATGATAGGAGCTGAATTCGGCATCGCGGCGCCTCCTTGCATCACTATAATCGCGTACGGATTGACGGTATTGCGGTGCGGCGGCACTGTCAAGACAGATTTCACGACGGAGACACTCAATGCGGTCATCGCAAAATTGTCTTGACTCTAAATCGTTATCGGTAACAAATGGCAGTCAGCGGCTTGTTTGAGCCAAGGACGCGCGTCCCTTGTGATGGAGGCCAATCTCATGAAAAGCGCCTACGGTCTCAAGATTCCTGAAGTCGATCCCACCCTTACTCGCGTCGGACCGGGCACACCCTGCGGCGAGTTGATGCGCCGTTATTGGCAGCCGGTGTGTCTGTCCGACGACCTCAAGGACTTACCGAAAGCGGTCAAAATCCTCGGCGAAGACCTGGTCGCTTTTCGCGACGGCTCCGGCAGAGCAGGACTTTTCTTTTTCCGCTGCAGCCATCGCGGAACTTCGCTGGAATACGGCCGCGTCGAGCAGCGCGGGCTGCGCTGCTGTTATCACGGTTGGCTTTACGATGTCGAAGGCAAAGTCTTGGAGATGCCGCTCGAGCCTGACAACAATCCGTTTCTCAAGCAGATCCAACAACCGTGCTACCCATTACGAGAGTTTGGTGGCTTGGTGTTCGCCTACATGGGGCCGCTCGAGAAGATGCCGGAGTTTCCGCTTTACGACGTGTGGCAACAAGCCGGCGGCGCGCTCAAGGCGCGCATGGGACCGCGGGTCGGCGGGCCGGTGAATTGCAACTGGCTGCAGGCTGAAGAAAATCTCATGGACGCGCTGCACACCTTTTGGCTGCACACGCGGCACAGCGGCGCACAGTTTCCGTCACAGGTTTACGGGGTCGATCCCGATGGCTTGCGCTATGAAGAAACCGACATGGGCATGCGCTTCGTGCTGATCCGAAAGCTCGACAACGGCAGATGGTGGGAGCTTATCTGGGAAATGATCATGCCGCTCAACGTGCATCTGGTTTACACCGAAGAGCCGAAGACCGAACGAGTGCGCGCTGTGACTTATTGTGTGCCGATCGACGACACGCATCAACTCGGCGCGAGCATTCGCTGGTTGTCCGACGATAAAAACGAATCGCCTTCGGGCCGTGAACAGCTTGCGCCGGGCGGGCGGAAAAATTCCAGTTACGAGTACACCCAACGCCACCCTGACGATAAAGAGGCCGTCGAAGGGCAAGGGCCGATTGCGCTGCACGGGCTGGAGCATTTGGTCACGTCCGATAAAGGCGTGGTGCTGTTCCGAAGTATTCTCAGAAAAGCGATTCAGGCTGTGGCGCAGGGCGAAGATCCCAAGGGGATTCTCCGCGATCCGGCGAAAGCGTCTTTGGTTTGCACCAGCGCGGGGAGCGTTCTCAGGGATTGAGCGGCCATTCGTCGGAGCCGGCGCGGTTGGATTAGCGCGCGCCAGACCGCTTGGGCGAACCTGGTTTTTCGATCGCTTCGCCCCAGCGCATGAGAAACGTCAGCAGGAACTCACTTTCTTTGTGCGGTTCCACTGCCAGCGGTGCCAGCGCCATGGCGACAGCCAGAGCGATGTGATAGCCGATCGACCGTGACGCGAGAGCGCGGCAATATGCCGGATGAGCGCGATTGACCCATACTGTCGATTCGACCAACCGTCCGAGCTTCGGATCGTCGGCGCGATCCTCGAATTGAATATCGAGATCATAATGCGCCGGGCGGCGCGCCGCGGGCTTGCCCGGTAATTGAATCGCGCTCTCATGCTTGACGAACTCGGAAGCCGGTTCCTGCACGACGGAATTCTGTGCACCGCCATTTTCGCCATTGGCGCTCGTTTGGCGCGCAACATTTTCTTCTTGCTCCGCCATCGCGGTTACGGAAGCGGCAACGAAACTGCGTGCCTCTCCGTTGCTACCACGCGCGGCCAGCGGCAAGCGCTTCTGCCCGCCAGCGCGCCGTTCTACCAAGCTCGCGAGCAGCGGAAAGTCGTCGGCTAAATCTTCCAGCAAGTGCGCCAAATCCCGCTGCAAGGGTCGCACCTCGCGGGGCGGCGCTTGGTCGCTCGCTGCCGGCGCGTCGCCCCATTCGGCAAGCTGCCTTGCGACCGCTTGCTGAATCGTCTTGCGAAACGCTAGATAGGTAGCGCCGCGCGTGCCTGTGCGAATAAAATCTCCCTTATTCAACGTCAAGCACGCGGCCAATGCCGGAACTTCGATTAAACCGCTGATGCGCTCCGGCGCAGCCGGCGTCATGCCCAACCAATCCCAACCGCGGCGAATCACTTTGCCGTAGGTGCTGATCGCCAGGCCGCGTTGATCTTCCGGGAGCGCGTGATCTTGGCGAACGAGATAACCCAGAGCTGAAGGTTTACGCTTGCGCATCAGGCGGACTTCCAGCGGTGCTTGCAGCGGCGCATTTGAGCGTTGCCTTGCCAGCCGACTGCCGTTTACATCGACGGCGATGCCTTTGGGGTAGTGGACGGCGAGAAATTCATCGAAGGCTGGATCGAGCAACGGTTGAAAATGCCGCCTGAGTGTCTCCTCGAGAAAACCCGGGTCGAGCAGAGGCGAGAGCGGGTTGCGCAATTTCAAATGCACGGCGGTGCCGCGTTCGGTAACCGAGCCGGGAGGAGGCGTCCATTTCCAAGGCGCGCGGTGGCGCGAGGCCATGTGCCATGAGGTCGCCACATGATTTTTGCCGCGCCGCGTCTCGGTCAGGACTTCCTCGCAAATCAGCAGGCCGAGTTTGATGCCGACGCCGGCAAAGCCGATGCCCTGACCTCGTACTTTGGTGCTTGCCGCAATATCGTGAAAACGCGCGAGTTCGCGGCGCTGCATGCCCGACCCGTTGTCCAGCGCCGTTAGCGCGCATTGCGCCGGGTCGGAAGTGAAAGAAATCACCGAAGCGTCCGAGTCGAGCGCGTTGGCCATGATCTCGGTGAGAATAGTTTCCTCGAGAGAGCCCGGATAGGCGTCCCTCAGGTCTTCCAAAAGATGCAGTAAGTCGACGCGTGTTTCGCCCATAATAAAAATTTATTTCAGATGATTGGCGAAGAAATTCGTCGTCCGTTCCCACGCAAGCTTGGCGGCTTCGGCATTGTAATTGGGTCCGGTTTCGTTGAAGAAGGCATGCCCCGCTTTGTACCAGTAGGATTCGAAAGGCACCTTGCCTTGGCGCAGCTTGGTTTCCAGTGCCCTGGCCTGCTCGGGCGAAAACGCTTGGTCGTTTTCGGCAAGATGAAGTTGCAGCGGTTTTCGTATCGCTTTGACATCGCCGGCCTCATCGGGAGGGAAGCCGTACCATGACGAGCAAGCGTCGCATTCCGGAACGTACATCGCCGAGACGATCGTCAGCGCGCCGCCCATGCAAAAGCCGACCACGCCGACTTTCGCACTGGTGTTTTTGAGATGCTGCGCCGCGCCACGAATATTTTGCGATGCCGCATCTGCAAAATTGAGATTCGTCATCAGATGATTGGCCTCTGCGGCATCGGCCGCAATCTTGCCTTTATAAAGATCCGGGACTGCCGCGCGGTAACCTAGAGCGGCGAAGCGGTCGGCCACGGCCTTAATTTGATCGTTCAATCCCCACCATTCCTGAATCACCACGACGCCGGGCGCTTTGTCGTTGTCCGCAGGGCCGGCCAGATAGGCATTGCAATCTGTCCCATCGGGACGTTTAAATTTAATCATTTGTCCCACAATAACCTCCTGGATTGGGAATGAGATCTCGACTCCAGCTATTGCATAGTAGCCGCCGAGTCAAGTTGTCGCCAGTCCTGGCACTCGACATTGCTCACCAATTGAATCTTTGCGCAAAGTTTGAATGACGCAGCATCGATGCCCGCCCTGAGACGAGTGCGCCGAGAAAGATTTCTCGCTGCGGTCGAAATGCCAACATGACCATTCCCATTTCACAAGCCGAAATTCCGAGTTTCGCGCGGCTACCAAACGGCTGTCATGCTGCAAGAGTGAAGCATCCGTTTTGCTCTTTGTTTCGATTTTT
>Ga0075289_1000004_pt1 | contig 27582 bp, 25 predicted proteins | sample SF_Rice_20C_80N__4_FD_69764 | JGI IMG/M metagenome (GOLD analysis project Ga0075289, IMG submission 69764) | Rice paddy soil microbial communities from Twitchell Island, California, USA - SF_Rice_20C_80N_103 | ecosystem: Environmental > Terrestrial > Soil > Paddy field/soil | place: USA... | reverse complement strand
TAGATTATTTCACACGCACGGGAATTTTCCCGATTATGCACACAACAGCGATTCGACAGGAGATCGTTGATAAATATCCGTGGGTGCCGATCAATCTTGTGCGCGCGTTCGAGGAATCGAAAAAGGCGGCTTACAAAAGAATGGAAAACCCGCGGATCGTGCCTTTGGCCTGGTTCCGCCATTTTTTGGAAGAACAGGAGGAACTTCTTGGTACCGACCCATGGGTTTATGGTCTCGGCGAAATCAATCGAAAGGCGCTGGAAACTTTAATGCAGTATTCTCAAGAACAGGGGCTTATTGGACGGAAGTTGTCATTAGACGAATTGTTCATTAACACCGAGGCGCAATCGTAAACATATGGAAGCAGCGATCGTCGCCGGAGTCGGCCCAGGAACTGGAGCAGCTTTATCACGCGCCTTCGCCCACGAGGGCTACGCGCTGGGCTTGCTATCGCGCCACCGTGAGTCGAGCGAGCCGGTGGCGGAGGAAATTCGCGCGCGTGGCGGCAAAGCGCTCCCCATCGAGGCCGACGTTACCGATCGCCGGAGTGTACAAGCCGCCGTTGCGCAAATTCGCCGCACCCTGGGACCGGTCACTGTGCTCGCCCACAATGCCAGCGGATATGGTCGTGGTGAATTCCTGCAAATGGACCCGGATCAGATTCGCCAATCATTCGAGGCTAATGTCATGGGCGCAGTGCATCTCGCGCAAGCGGTTATTCCTGACATGCTCAAAGCGGGTCATGGCTTTATTTCTTTGACCGGGGCTACGGCGGCGCTCCGCGGCAAGGCCGGTTTTGCTCCGCTCGCCATCGGCAAGTCCGGCTTGCGAATGCTCGGCCAGTCACTAGCCAGAGAGTTTCATCCAAAAGGGATTCATGTCGTGCATGTCATTGTTGACGGCCAGATTGACACTCCCCGGCTTCGCGCCCGAGAACCCAATCGGCCAAACGACACGATCCTCCCCCCAAGCGCCATTGCCGAGGCAGTTATCTCCTGCTTACGCCAACCGCGCACTGCTTGGTCGCAAGAAATTGACCTGCGACCCTCCCTGGAAACGTTTTAGCGCTTCATAACATTGATCTTCCTGCTCTATTGGCGTAAGTTTTCTCAACCTACTAAACATCCCTAGTGACACGCCGAGGAGCTCCGGCGGAGAGGGTAGTATGTTCGGCAAAGGAGTATTTCAAGAAGAAGAAAATCTGCTGCGCGAGATTATTCGCAGCATAGATAAACGGGTGGATTACTCTGCAAAAGAAGGCGCGGGAACCCGCTTCACGGTTCATGTCAAACTACGCGGCGATGAGGCGGACGTCATCCTTAACCTGGAAGACCTGAAAGCAGCCGGCACCGATATGGTCAAGCGCCAGCAGATTCGGCATAAGATTAAGGCGCGCTGCGACCACCTCGATAAATCGCGCTACTGTGACGATGTTCTGGGTTTGAAACCAGCGAGACTTTTGCGCGTATCACCAAAACTTGAGGTTCCGGCACAGCGAGGCGGCTTCGGCCGTGGTCCGAGAAGATAGCAACGGCTACCCCGCGCCACATTGAAGATGTGACCAAACTTGCTGGAGGCGGCTTAGTATGGAAAAGGCCAAGCTCGTTCGAAACGCTCTGGCGCAACCAGGGCAGCTTATTATGCCGGGCGTTTACGACGCTTTGAGCGCTAAGATCGCCGCCCGCGCCGGCTTCGAAGTTATTTTTATCACCGGCTACAGCTTGTCCGCTACGCTCCTCGGCGAGCCCGATTTTGGCGTGCTGACCCAAACCGAAGTTGTAGGAGCCGCCCGGCGCGTCTGCTCGGTTGTCGATACGCCGGTTATTGTCGATGCCGATACAGGTTACGGCAATGCCATAAACGTAATTCGCACAGTCGAGGAGTTACTGCGCGCTGGCGCCGCCGGCATGTTTCTAGAAGATCAAGTCTGGCCGAAACGTTGCGGCCACATGAAAGGCAAACAAGTCATTCCATTGGAGGAGCAGCTCAAAAAATTAAAAGCCGCCGTGGAAGCAAAAGCTGGACGAGATTTCTTTATTGTCGCGCGCACCGATGCACGGCAAGCGTTAGGTCTTGCCGAGGCGATCAAACGCGGCGTCGCTTTCAAAGAAGCGGGAGCAGACGCTGTCTTCATCGAAGCGCCTGAATCAGAAGAGGAAATGGCGGAAATCGCGCAGAATGTGCCTGGACCCTTGGTCGCGAACATGCTTGAACGCGGCGTTACGCCCCTGATGGGTCCGCAAAAGCTCAAGGACTTGGGTTTCGATCTGATTGTTTGGCCGCTAGCCCCGCTCTATTCAGTTGCTAAAACCCTAACCGATGTTTACGCGACTTTGCGCCGCGATGGCTCGACTCTCAGGATCCTCGATTCCCTGATGGCGTTCGATGACTTCAACAATATCGTCGGATTGAATGAAAAATACGCCCTTGACGCTAAGTATAAGTGATTGGAACGTTTCAATACCGCGAAAGACAAGACGCCGTCACAGCCTCATCGGCATCAAAACATAAAGATAACTTTCTACACCCGCTTTACGAATCACGCTCGGGCTTAGCTCGTCCTTGAGCTCGATATCAATTTCCCCGTCTCCGCCAAGCACGCCCAATACATCAATCAAATAGCGAGCGTTGAATCCGATAGAGAGGGGCTTACCTTTATAGTCCGCCTCGATTTCCTCAACCGCTTCACCCAAATCCGGATTATTTGCCGAGATGGACACCTTACCCTCTGTAAACTCCATCCGGATTCCTTTGTACCGCTCGCTCGAAAGAATCGATACGCGGCGTAACGCTTGGAGAAGCTCGTCATGTTCGAGCTTTACGATATTAGGGTTACCCTTCGGAATGACCTTTGTGTAGTCGGGAAAATCGCCGTCGATCAAGCGCATGAATAACTCTATCCCATCTTTAGTCACAAGACCCATATTTTCCTTGAACCCCAGCGACACCGTGCCATTCTCACCGCTCTCCAGAAGCTTTTTCAGCTCCGCTAATCCCTTGCGTGGCAAGATCACACCTTTGGTCAAGCCGAATGAGCCGACGGCTTTCTCTTCAAAGGCCAAACGATGGCCGTCCGTAGCGACCATCCTGACGTTTCCGCTCTCGCCTTGCTCAACGAAAACGCCATTCAAACTATAACGCGTCTCATCGGTAGAAACCGAAAACAGCGTGCGCTCGATCATTTCCCGGAGGTTAGCCGCGGGCGTCCTCGAAAGAGCTTTGCTATCGAATTTCGGAAACTGCGGGAATTCCTTCGCGTCAATGCCGACGATTTTGAAAACTGATTTACCGCTGCGGATCTCGACCCAGTCATTTTCCAGGCGTTTCAGCTGCACCTGATCATTCGGCACTTCCCTGATAATCTCATAGATCTTCTTGGCGTTTACGGTGACGGTCCCCTCTTTGGAAACATCGCCATCGACTTCGCCCCTAACTCCCACTTCCAAGTCTGTCGCCGTTACCCGAATGGATCCTTTCACGGCTTCAAACAAAACGTTGGCCAGAATCGGCATCGTATTGCGCCGCTCGACAATGCTTTGCGTCCAATAAAGCGTTGCGAGAAGACTTTCCCGCTTGGCTTTAATCTCCATACTTCCTCCCTGTCTCTTCTAGTTGCTTTACATATATATAAATTCAAGGAGTAATAGTAGGGGCTGTGGATAAGGCGGGAAAGGCTGCATTGATGAAGTAAATCACAAGTCTAGCTTGTGGCTTAATTCTAAGAGATAGTCTCCTTTTGAGTTCTCCAGCGCTACGACAGATGACCCCCACCAGCCCTGCACAACGATCGCTGCACTTTAAGCACAGGATACTCACAGCTATTTACGGATGTTCAGAGTTCTCTCGATTTTTTCGATCGTTGTTTGCATGTGCGGGTCTTCTTTGATCTTTCGTTCGATAGTTTTTGAAGCGTGAATTACCGTTGAATGGTCCCGACCGCCGAACTTATCTCCAATAACAGGAAAAGACGTTTCGGTGTATTTGCGGCAAAGGTACATGGCTACTTGGCGCGGTCCCGCGATGTTCTGAGTTCTTCGTTTGGCTTTCAGATCCGTGATTTTGATATTGAAATAGTCGCAAATCGTCTTTTGAATATTCTCCACGGTGATTTCTCTTTTTGAGCCGTTGAGCGTATTGCGTAGCACATCTTTGGCTAGATCTATCGTAATCGTTGCTTTCGTCAGTGATGAGAATGCGCCAAGACGAGTCAGAGATCCTTCCAACTCTCGGACATTGGAATCGATGTTCGATGCCAAAAAGATTGCCACATCGTGCGGCAGTTGGACCGCTTCGACTTCCGCTTTTTTCTGCAATATCGCAACTCGAGTTTCCATGTCCGGCGGCTGAATGTCCGCGATAAGACCCCACTCGAATCGATTTCGTAGCCGATCCTCAATACCTGGGATTTCCTTTGGAAACTTATCGGACGTGATTACGATTTGTTTATGAGACTCATAAAGCGAATTGAAAGTATGAAAGAACTCCTCCTGGGTACGCTCTTTGCCCGCGATGAACTGGACATCGTCGAGGATCAATATATCCACGTTCCTGAACTTTCTTTTAAATTCATCCATTTTATCGCGTCTGAGCGACGCGATCAGCTCGTTCATAAAGGATTCTGAACTCAGATAAACGACCTTTAAGTCAGGCCGCTGCGCGGTGGCGTGATGGCCGATCGCATTGACCAGATGGGTTTTTCCGAGACCAACGCCGCCGTAGATAAATAACGGATTATAGTTATCCCCCGGCTGGTTTGATACGGCCACGCAAGCCGCGTGCGCAAATTGATTGCTTGCGCCGATCACGAAGTTTTCAAACGTGTACTTCGCGACGAGGTTATTTGTCCGCGGCGGCTTATCACGTTCTCTTTCGTCTCTTTTGGGGGCAGCTTTCTCGGGATGGGGCAGCTTCGCCGATCTTTCGTGGACTTGAAAGACCACGCTCACAGCATGCTTTGCAGACGCGCTCAAAACATCTTCGATTTTCCCGATATAGTGTTCCGTAAGCCAGTCACGGAAAAATTTATTCGGAACATCGAGGACAATTTCGTGCTTGGTTCGCGATACAAACCGGATCGGCGCAATCCATGTCTCGAAGTTTTGTGCGCCGATCTGATCTTTTATAGCGGTCAACGCTTGTGCCCACTGTTCACTCATAATCAGCACCGAATTCTGTTGAAAGGCTAGGAAAACTAGCCAAATAGTTACACACAAGGTTATCCACAGCTGTGGATAACTCAGATGGCGATCGGCCTTTGCTACTTTCCGTGATGAGATTCATGGTGACCGAAAAGATTGTCGATGGATCATCGACTTCGCACTCACGCTGAAAAAAAATTCCGCAACAGAAATCGTGGGAAATTTTTTCTCGCTAGCCGGAAAAGAATTTGTTGGCGATACAAATAAGATTCGGAAGCGTTTTTAATAGTCCTTTTCAAATTTCTTTGCAAGAAAAAAACACCGACAAATTTTTTTTTTCACTTTCGCAACCAAGTTGACAGGATGACAACGCAATGTTAGCAACGATCTCTCACAATGACGAGCAACTCACAACAAATTTTTCGACGTGCAACGAAGAAAATTCCTGGCGGTGTCAATAGTCCGGTGCGCGCGTGGAAGTCGGTGGGAGGAAACCCGCTGATTATTGAGCGCGGCAAAGGAAGTCACGTATTCGACGCTGATGGAAAACGGTACATCGACTTTGTCGGCTCATGGGGACCGCTCATCTTAGGCCATGCTCACCCAAAAATCGTGCAAGCGGTAAAACAGCGACTATCAAAAGGATTCACTTTTGGCGCGCCGACGGAAGGTGAAGTTCGAATGGCCGAGTTGGTCGCGCGATTGATGCCATCGATCGAGTCGTTGCGTTTGCTCAATTCGGGCACCGAAGCAACGATGACGGCGATCCGATTGGCGCGAGCGTTCACCGGTCGACAAAAGATAATAAAATTCGATGGCTGTTATCACGGCCATTCCGACGGGCTGTTGGTCCGAGCGGGCTCGGGTGTTGCCACGCTCGGGCTTCCAGACAGCCCCGGCGTTCCTGGCGGATTCGCGCGGGAAACATTGACAGCCACTTACAATGACATTATGTCGGTGCAAACAGTATTCGACGCCCATGGAAGAGACATCGCTGCCATTATTGTTGAGCCGATTTGCGGAAACATGGGCGTGATTCCGCCAAAGGCCGGTTTTCTGCGCGGCCTGCGCGAAATTACGCAACGAAGAGGCGCGCTGCTTATTTTCGATGAAGTCATCACCGGTTTCCGCGTTGCTCTCGGCGGAGCGCAAAAAATTTTTGGCATTAAGCCTGACCTTACTTGTCTCGGCAAGATAATCGGCGGCGGCTTTCCGCTAGCGGCGTTAGGCGGACGGCGGAAAATCATGAATTTATTGGCTCCTTCGGGACCGGTATATCAAGCCGGAACACTATCGGGTAATCCGATGGCGGTCAGCGCCGGCTTGGCGACGCTCGATCTGTTATCGCGAAGCGGCACCTACGAAGCACTCGAAGAAAAGGGCGGACGCCTCGAAAATGCGCTCAGAGCTATTCTCAAGCAGCACGGAATTAAATCAGCGCTCAATCGATGCGGGTCCTTGATGACTGTCTTCTTCGGCGTTGACCGGGTGGAAAATGCGGACGACGCGCGAAAATGCGACCACAACCAGTTCGCCAGGTTTTTTCATGGCCTTTTGAGTCGTGGAATCTATCTTCCACCGTCTCCGTTTGAAGCGATGTTTATTTCCCTGGCCCACTCAAACGCTGATTTAAATGCAACAATTCGCGCCTTTAACCATTGGGCCTCGACGGAATCGCAAACTTGATCGGCTCTAAACCTCATGCTAGAAGACTAACCCAGTGGGGAATGTCCCGGGCCGCCCCAAAAGCCGGCAAGAAAACCAAACTCCCTTCCTGCGCCGAGCGGGCTTATACATAGGAGTAGCTTTCGAACTACCAGGCACCATTCTCGCCGGGCTGGTGGTCGGTTATTTTCTGGATGACTATCTCGGCACTTCTCCATGGTTACTCATCTCGTGCGCCGCGCTCGCGTTTACCGGCGCGTTTGTCAGGTTGACACGGTGGGTCAAGTATTTTGCGAGCGAGCGCGATGGAACTAGCGGCAAGAAGAACGCTTCTGCGGATTGAGCTCTGGCACGGCATCTTATTGCTGGTGCTTTTGGCGGTCCTGGGTCCGACAAAATTAGTCGAGCCGGCGGCGCTTCTGGCCGGCGGCATTTTTATGGGGATTAATTTTCTTCTGTTGGGTTTTGGCGTTGCTTGGGTGCTGACGCCGCTCGCCGGAAAAGGCCGGGTCAAGGCCGGTATTGGATTGTTGATTTTGAAAATTGCTATTTTTTTAGCTCTTTTGACGACACTATTTTTCCGTTTTGATCTGGATGCAATCTCTTTTGCACTGGGTTTCTCAACGCTGATTTTGGCGATCGTCTTGGAAACTGTCAGAAGGGCCGTGCAGGTCGAGGCATAATCATTAAGGAAAAAAATGGAACATCCGTTTACCTGGTATAATTTGCTTCCTGAAGCGTTGCAGCACGCGATCGGCGACCATACTTTTTTTGCCTTGGTCGCGGCGCTCATTTTAGTGTTATTTGCTCTCGCGGCCCGCGGCGCTTTGGCAAAAGCACAAGATCCGGCCGTGCCCGCCGAGGGGCTCGGTTCGCGAAACATTGCCGAGCTATTGCTGCAGCTGGTAGTCACGCAGAGCGATCAAATCATCGGCACCCAAGGGCGAAAGTATGTGCCTTTCTTTGCAACCTTCTTTATATTTATCTTGACCAGTAACCTGCTCGGGCTGCTGCCGGGCTTTTCCCCGCCCACTGGTAATCTCAACACTACTCTCGGTTTAGCGCTCTGTTCTTTCATCGGTTACAACGTAATCGGCGTGCGCGAGCAAGGGGCCGCATACCTTAAGCATTTCGTCGGTCCGATGACGAGTCTTCCCGGCAGCAGCATTCTAGGAAAGCTCGCTTTCTTACCCGTGCTGCTGATCTCGGCGGTATTCTTCTTTATCTTGGAAGCCTTTTCCCACGGCTTTCGGCCGGTTTCGCTCTCCTTGCGTCTTTTCGGGAATATGATGGGTGATCACGAGGTTATTACCGCATTCATCAAGCTTACCAAGGTCGTCGTCCCTGTTGCGTTTTACGCCATGGGAACCCTGGTTTCCGTAATTCAAGCTTTTGTCTTCACGTTGTTAAGCATGATCTATGTCGCTTTGGCGATTAGCCATGGCCACGACGAAGATCACGGTCACGAAGCACACCAATCACATCATTAAGCGGTAAGCCCAGTGGCAGAGGATGATGATAGAGGAGTGGGGCATCGATCGCTGGAAAGGAGGACGGATGAAAAAACTGTTTGCATTTATCGGCACGTTTTTCATGAGCATGGTCACCGCCGGGGTTGCCATGGCTGCCGCGGAGGGTGCTGCCGCAGGCGGTGAATCTCGCGCCGTTGCAATCGCGATTTCCGCCGGGGTCGCGGTTGCGATTGCTGCCTTTGGCGCGGCTTTGGGCCAAGGGCGCGTCGGCGCCGCCGCAATGGAAAGCATCGGGCGCAATCCCAACGCAGCCGACAAGCTTTTTTTGCCGCTGGTGTTGACCCTCGCACTGCTCGAAGCGTTAGCACTTTACGGCTTCGTCATCGCAATTTTGCTTCAAGGCAAAATTTAATTGCAATTCATGCTGAGAAAAGGGGCGGGGATTTTCTCCTCGCCCCTTTTTTGTGCGGCGATACCGTTTGTGCATTTATGCCGAGCTTCCTATCTTTTAAGAAGAGATATGATGCTGCTCAGATGGGAATTGTGAACCCCGTTCAAAAACAAGGCGATTGACGCTTGTTCAAGGGAAACGATCCCGCACGCGGTGTTATAGCGCAGTTTTGCGGCACGCGGCTCAGCCAATTTCAAACGAAGATTTGAATTCAGAGGCCCGGTAGGTCGACTTTGTGAAGCTGCACTTGAGTGTAGCGCAGCAGTTCCTCGAGAGTGTGGAGCTTATATGGTTTCTGGTAGTAAATTTCCTTGATTCCCGTGTTCACGAGGACTTTGAGACAGTGAACGCACGGTGTGTGCGTGATGTAGATGGCACCGTCTTTGATACTTGCGCCGTTCTTTGCCGCCTGCGCAATTGCGTTCATTTCCGCGTGAATGGTTCGGAAGCAGTTCTGCTCGGTCTCGCCATTGGGGGTTTTCGATTCATAAATGAGGCAGCCGACGTCGGTGCAGTGAGGCATTCCTGCCGGAGCGCCATTGTAGCCGGTAGCGAGAATGTTTTTGTCGCGAACGATAACCGAGCCGACTTTAGCCCGCGTGCAGGTTGACCGCTCCGCCACCTGTTGGGTGATGGTCATGAAATATTGGTCCCAACTCAGCCGTTCACTCATTTTGACCTCCGGAACACTGGCTCACAAGAACTTTCACTTTATCGCCTACCTTGGCATGGCTGGTCTGCCGCGCGTCGCCGCAGTAAACGGCGATTTCGAGTAATCCCCAACTGTTCACGACGGCGACAAAGTCACCCGGGCTGTGCGCGGCATAATGATGAGCTGGACCGGGGATGCGAACGGTCGCTAGAACAACTTCGAACCGCTCCGCCGCCAGTTCTGTCAAATCATGCTCCTCAATGTTTGTAAACAGATTACCAAAGTTGTCGATATAGATGATTGCCCCGCTTATTTCATTGGTCTCACGGATTGGTTTGGGAAGCGCCAGCTGATTGTATGTTGTCAATTTTTCGCCAAAGGAGTTTATGGATACGCCCCGCGATAGATGGGCGGCGGCTGGAGCGAAAACGTCCCGACCATGAAAAGTCGCGCTGGTCGGCTGCAAGTGGTAAGCGGGATTGGAAAGGTGCACGACCTGATTGGGCTGCTTATCCGCGACCGCTAAGCTCAGTAGACCGTTGTCCGGACCGATCAAGTAACTGCCGTCGCATTCGATCAACAACGGCCGTCTCGAGCTCCCGACTCCGGGGTCGACAACGGCGACGTGAATCGTGCCGCGTGGGAAATACCGAATCGAATGCCTCAGGGTCAATGCGCCGGCCAGAACATCCTGGGCCGGAATGCCGTGAGTAAGATCGACCACCCCGACCGCCGGGTTAATTCCGGCAATCACGCCTTTCATGATGCCAACAAAAGGATCTCTATTGCCGAAGTCTGATGTTAATGTGATCAGCATGGACAGGCGTATCGCCACTCTAGGCAAAAAAACACCGGACCGCAAAGCCGACGCTAGTTACCGGCTTGAGATCGGGCTATATATGGTGATCTTTCTAGAATCCGACTGCTCTCCCAGAGTCCATGGGTCAGGCATCAGCCCTGGTTGAGGAGGATCGCGGCTTTTCAGGGTTTAATACGACTCTCTTGGAGTAATCTCATTCGCGTTTTTCGACCCCTACGACATAGAAATTATGCGCTCTTCTGGTCCAGCGATCTGATCGCTTCGATCGGTCAATTTGTGCGTGAAGTCGCGCTTTATTGGCTAGCTTACGAGATCACTGGCTCAGCATGGGCATTGGGCATTCTCGGCTTCTGCGAGGCGGCGCCTCGTCTACTCCTCGGCGCCGTCGGCGGCGTCATCGTCGACCGTTACGACCGCTTGCGCCTGCTCACGGGCATTCAGTTTCTCTGCTGTTTGCCTGTGTTCACCCTGATCGTTCTCTATTTCATGGGAATTTTGCAGTTCTGGCACATGGCGGTCTTGGAGGTTTTGTGGGCCACAATTCGCAGCATGAATCCGACCGCGGGCCAGTCGCTGCTGCGAGATCTCGTACCCGAACCTGAGCTCATGAGCGCGGTATCGCTCTATTCCATAGGCTTTAATTTCGCGCGCATCGTCGGACCCTCGATCGGCGGCGTGCTGATCATTTGGATAGGCGTTGGCGGCTGTTTTCTTTATTACGGCGTGAGTCTTGTGATCTCAGCGGTTGAGCTTCTGAGCGTGCGGCTTCGTGCCAGTATGCCGGCGACAAGTGAGAGCAGCGTTTTCAGCGAATTCAAAGAAGGTCTCGCGTACATCGGGACAGCGCCGATGATTCTCGCCAGTATCTTAGCTGCCTATGTTATCAGCATTTTTGTCGGCACTTACACACGCTTCCTCGCCGTCTTTGCTAAAGATATTCTTGCTGTCGGACCCGAAGGATTGGGCCTGCTTGTGGCCGCGCCGGGAGTGGGAGCCGTGGCATCGCTGATCGTTCTAGGGGCGCTCGAAGAACGTTGGAGCAGAAAGCACTTGATGTGGTTTACGGCGATGGCGACACCAGCACTGCTTATACTCTTTTGCTTTTCACGCAACCTTTGGTTATCCGTTTTCTTGCTCAGCGTATTCGGCGGCATGCAAATTATATTCCGGACCGTGAGCCGGTTGGTCATCCAGATCGAGGCTCCGCGCGAATTGCTCGGCAGGGTGATGAGCGTGTTTCTCATGGATCAAGGCATGCGCTCCCTGGGCTCGATGGTCATGGGAGCTTTTGTCTCGGCATTCGGCGCCGCTTACGGCTTGGCGCTTACGTCCCTGGCGTCGATTATTTTGACGACGGTGACTTTTTGGCGGTTGCTGGGAAGACGGAGGAATTAACCAGAGTTGACTGCGTGCGCTTTGAGCAGAATGAAGACGTCATAGTTCTTCCAACACCGCAGCGAAGAGAAGCGGAACCATGATCTCCATATGCCCGGTGAGATGATAGCCCTTGCCGGTGCCAAGGGTCGGCCGGTTAACGACATTGGTCAAGGGGCGGTAGTGCTGGATAAAATCTAAATTCACTGTCGTCAGGTTTTGCACGGGGTTGCCCAAATTTCGCGCCAGACTCAGGGCCTTTAAAAATACCTCGGGCAACACGACGGCCGAGCCGAAATTCAGGTAAACACCGCCGTCCAGTGTGGCAACCACTGATGTAAGAGTCCTGAAATCTCTGAGGCTGCAATCACCGAGTGCCCCGCCGTCGGCTTTAGGATGCATATGAATAATGTCCGTGCCGATGGCAACATGGGAAGTGACGGGAATTCCCAAATGAGCCGCTGTCGCTAGAATACTAAGCTTGCGATGCGGGAGGCGGTTCTTTAGGATTGCCGCGCCGACGGCTGCGCCAACGCCGAGCTGATGCTTTGACCCGTCGCTAATCGCTGCATTGATAAACGCGCCGGTCTCTTCACCCATGCCGAAGCTGCCATCTTTCAACGCTGCAGCCACGTCTTCCGAAGTCTCGCCCATATAGGCGAGTTCGAAATCGTGAATCACGCCGGCGCCGTTGAGTGCCACAGCATGAACAATCCCCCGCTCCATGAAATCGATAATCAGCGGGCTCAGTCCGACTTTGATAGGATGAGCGCCCATGCCAAGCAGCACGGTTTTGTTCCGTCGTTTACAGTCGGCGATCTTGCGCGCAATTTCCTTGAAATTCTGCGCTGCGAGAATATTGGGCAGACCGCGCAGAAATGAGCGCACGTTGGCGCCCTTTTTAACTTTCTTGCCTAGCAGCGAGGTTTGCACCTTGCTGAATCTTGTCGTAACCGAATAGGTTCGGACTTTGGAAAAATCGAGCGGCCTGAAGGTTTTCTTTGCCATTCGCGGCGAATTCAGTTTCCTGGGAAAAGTTGCGCATCGATCAGCTCGCAAATGACATGGCCGATGAGAATATGGGTCTCTTGAATGCGCGCGGTGTTGGTCGTCTGCGATACGCAAAGCATATGGTCCACTTGGCCGGCGAGCTTTCCGCCGTTTCCACCGGTGAAGCCAATCGTAGTGATTTTTAACTGGCGGCAAGCTTGCAATGCGCGGAGCACATTGCCGGCGTTCCCGCTCGTCGAGATGGCCAAAGCGACATCGCCGGGTTTGCCCAAGGCTCTTATTTGTTTGGCGAAGATCTCGGTATAGTCATAATCATTGGCGATGCTCGTGAGCGCCGACGAATCCGTTGTCAAAGCGATTGCGGGCAATGGCGGCCGCTCAATGCGGTAACGATTGACGAATTCCGCGGCAATATGCTGGGCATCCGCCGCGCTGCCGCCGTTCCCGAAAATGAGTAATTTATTGCCATTGCCGAAAGCCGTGACAATGGCTTCAACGGCTCCGATAACGACATCGATACTGTCTCGGAGGAAGGCTTGTTTGGCGCGGACGCTTTCGTCAAAGGCGCGCGTAATCGCTTCTTTCATGTTCAAGTCGCGGCTGCTGGAGAAGATCTGTAGCACATGCTCGGAAGAGCATAAAGTCAACGGTGATAAAAATCACGTATCGCGCCCACCACGATTTCCTGCTGAGATGCAGTCAACTCTGGATAGAGCGGCAGCGCCAGAACCCGGCTTGCGGCAAGCTCGGCTTGAGGAAAATCCCCCTTCTTGTAGCCGAGATGGGCAAAGCATTTTTGCAAATGCAACGGCAACGGATAATAGATCTCGCTCTGAATTCCTTTTTCGGCTAAAAATTGTTTCAGCTCATCCCGGCGCTCGGCGCCGATCACGTAGTTGTTAAAAACATGTGACCTGTCGGTGATGGAAGGCGGAATGCTGGTCACTCCATTTCCCAGCAAGCCGCTCCGCCGGAAAAGCTTGTGATACATTTCGGCGCGTTGAATCCGTTCTTCGCACCAATTTTCCAAGTACTGCTGTTTGACCATAAGCACAGCCGCCTGAAGTGAATCGAGGCGCGAATTGAGGCCGGTGACTTCGTGATAATATTTGGTCCGCTCGCCGTGCCTGCGCAGCATCCCGACGTTCTCGACAAGCTCAGGACTATTGGCGGTCACCATGCCGCCGTCGCCAAAGCCGCCCAAATTCTTGCTCGGAAAAAAAGAGAAACAGCCGAAGTCGCCGATGCTGCCGGCAAATTTGATTTTGTCGCCGATGGACATCCTGGCGCCGCACGCTTGAGCGACGTCCTCGACGATCTGAAGATGATGGCGTTGACTAAGATCGATCAATTCATTCATCGCGCAACATTGGCCGAATAGGTGAACCGGTAATATCGCCCGGATGCGTAATCCGGTCTCCCGATCACGTGTCTTGTCTCCGGCTTGCGCTCGCGCCTGCAAAAACTTGCGAGCCTTGTCGGCTGAGATTAGGTAGTTGTCGGAATCGATATCGACAAACAACGGCTTGGCGCCCAATCGCGTGATCGAAGAAACCGTTGAAAAGAATGTAAACGGTGTGGTGATGACAGCATCGCCAGGACCAATATCGAGCGCCATCAGAGCAAGCAAAAGCGCGTCGCTGCCCGAGGCCACACCGACCGCGTGTCCGCAGCTCAGGTACGCAGCCATTTGACTTTCGAACCGGCTTACAGCCGGACCGAGGATGAATTGCTGAGATTCATTGACTTTGTCGATGGCCTGACGCACCTGATCGCGAATTGTCTCGTATTGGGCGCGCAGATCGACGATCGGAATCTTGATGGGAGCCGCGTTAGACACTGGTCTTAACAGCCGGAGAGCGGCCTTTCAATGCATTCTCCGCGACTTCGGCAAGAATCTGGTCATGGTCATGGTTGAGCGAGAAGACGCGAAATTGAACGACCTTCGAGGGAATGTATTCAAACAATTCCGCCAAAGTCTCCTTGGTAATCTCGCCGCTCGAGGGATCGAAGATGTGAATTTGTTTCTTTCCCATGGCAAAAGGATTTTCCGGACGTGGATCTTGAGTCGCCATGTCGACGCGAAAGATCGTGTCACGTGAAGCAGCCGGCAGCGCCGAGCGAATTCGCTTTTCCCAGTCGGTATCTTGAATGAGTGCGACGCCATAGCTTAGCTCATTTAACGAGAGAGTGCGGTCGTAGGCCATCTTCCATTTCACCTCACGATGCAGCACTGTTTCCCATTCCCTGCCGAGCGTTTCGCGATCGCCTCCTTGGCGTCGCCAGCGTGACACTTCCTCGAGCAATGACCAGTCAGTTAAATAGAGATATTCGTCCATGTGCTCGAGAGGATTGCCTGGAAACAACACTTTCATGGTTTCCGGAAAAATATCGCGTAAATGCAAGTCGATGGCGCGCGTCGTGCGGTGGTAGTAGACATTCGTATAGAGATATAAACGCGTATTAAGAAAGGTCGTAAGCGCACCGTTGCCGGCCTTGTGCACCGTCAGGCCTTTAGGAGTAAAAAAGGTGTAATGAATCAGCCGCTCGCGATCGATCGGTCCCGGATGAACGCCACACATGTAAGAATCACGCGATACATAGTCGAGGTTATCGAAAGTAAAAATCCCGCCCGTCAACGGCTGAAGAAAGCGTACCCACTTGGGCTTGCGCTGATCCTCCTTGCCGTTCTTTTTGATCGGAAAGGCGACGTCCTCCGGTCGAAGCTCTTCACCGGGCGCAAACGGACCGCTCGGACTGCGACGCAGATGGCGAATAATATCGCCCAGGTGTTTCTGGATGATCGTCTGACCGAGATCCTCGTGCGTAAGGTCATAGTTAATCAAGAAATTATCATCGAAGAAATGGCCGAAAGGTCCATGCCCGACGTCGTGCAAGAGACCGGTTACGCGCATGTACTCTTCGACGAATGGCGCCGATGGGCACTCATCGCCGAGGACTTTGCGCAGCGAGGGATAAAGATGTTTGGCAAACTCGCCGGCAAGATGCATAGCGCCGAGCGAGTGTTGGAACCGGCTATGCTCAGCCGAGGGATAGACCCAGCGGGCGCTCTGCAGTTGATAGATATAGCGCAGCCGCTGCACCCAGGGAGAATCAATCAACGCCTTTTCTGTGACTTCGCCTTTCTGTTCGGGAACGGTAAACTGTATGTAGCGATGGATCGGATCGGCGATGAGCGCCGTCCCGTTATATTCATTATCGCTCGCGTGCCCCATGGTCGTTTACTGTGGTCGAATTTCCTTCAAGACTGTCGTTTCAAAGTTCGAAAATCAAATGCGCCGTCCATTGGTTGCCGGTTTTTTCCATGCGGCTTTTATGAAATGCCACCCCTGCAATTTCCTGTTTTATTTCATGCCGGTCAGGATCGATTTTCTCGCCCGCCACTTCCCCTCTGACAACAGTGTCTTTCACGTCGCGGATCAAAAATTCCCGCAGCAGATAGCCGCTTCCTTGATAGAGATAGAGTAGCTCGCGCACCCAGTTTACCATTAGGTCGTCTCGGTCGGTTCCTTCAACTTCCAGCGGCAGACGCTCTTTGCTCTCGATCTTTTCTATGTCGGCCACCATGACATCGAAAAGAGCCACGGCAGAGTTGGCAAACAGGTCTGCTTGAGAGTCTCCTGTAACTCTCACGGCGATCTCGGACTGATGTTTCGTTAAACGGTATTTTTTTGGTTTCTCCATGTTTGATCGACCCAAAAACTGTTGGTTTGGCCTACTTTAGGTCAATAACTTCCCGGCGGGCCGCGCAATTTTTCATCGCAATATTGGTGAATCTCGCGGGGCGCTTGGCATCCGATTCTCGTGAATTTAGGCAGTTTTGTGATATTACGATTTACGAGGATTGAATACGGGCTTCTTAGTATCGGCACAAACTGTTAAGGGCTCTCAACAAGATCTTGCGATCCTTCTAATTCGGCGAATAAGCTGACTCCCATTTATACCCGGTTTATAAGGCTCGCCGCAAACCCGGCGCCAAAGCCGTTATCGATATTGACAACCGTAATGCCGGCGGCGCAGGAATTGAGCATTCCCAAGAGGGCTGCGAGGCCATGAAAGCTCGCGCCATAGCCAATGCTGGTCGGGACAGCAATTACCGGCTTATTGATTAAGCCAGCGACGACGCTCGGCAATGCTCCCTCCATTCCGGCTACAACGATGACCACGGACGCGGCGTCGAGTTTAAGCCGATTGTCCAGCAATCGGTGGATTCCCGCAACACCGACATCGAATAGACGTTCAACTCGATTACCCATAATAGTAGCGGTTACGGCAGCCTCTTCGGCAACTGGAATATCCGATGTGCCGGCACAGACGATCAATACCGTTCCTTTCCCGGTGATCTTAATTGGTTTGGCTGTCCACGTCGCAGCGTGGGCCAGCGTGTGGAATTTGAGGCCGGTTCGCAGTAACCTCAGGCGGTTCATTTTTTCCGCATCGAGGCGTGTAAGTAAAATGTTCATTTTGCGTTGTCGCATAGTCCGTACAATAGCGGCAATATCTACGGGATCTTTTCCTTGACCCAAGATCACTTCTGGAAAACCCTGACGTACGGCGCGGTGATGGTCCAGCTTGGCAAAACCCAGATCTTCGAATGGCAAATGACGCAATTGGGCAACCGCCTGGATGACGCTTACCCGGTTGTTGCGGACTTGCTCAAGCAATCGTACCAAACGTTCGGAATCCATCGTTGCACAAATTGTTCTTAGGAGAGAATATTATCTATCGAGTATTTCGCCGGACCTGGGTTTTCTTAAAATGATCGTGGCCGCCCAAGCCGCCGATCGAAATAGATTTACCCGCGCTATCGATGACAAGCACTCGCCGACCGTGGACGCAAGTGCCGATACGCGTGATCGGCACGCGCGCTCGTTTTGATAAATTTTCCAAACTGGCGCGATTCGCGGGCCGGGCGCAAAACAAAAGCTCATAATCCTCACCCCCGGTGAGAGCGTGCCGAGTCCCGTCTTGACCGGCGAGCGCCCGATAAGCCACGGATAACGGCAAATCGGCGTTATAGATCACTGCGCCCGTGCCGCTGGCTCGACAGATATGTCCCAAGTCTTGCAGAAGACCGTCGCTGACGTCGATCATGGCGGTAGCCAACCGTTCTTTGGCCAGGAGCGCGCCCGCGGTGAGTCTAGGCATGGGTCGTCGGTGACGTTCGAGCAATTTTGCAGCAGGACCCTTTTTATATGCGGCGCTTTTTAAACGTAGAAGCTGCAGGGCAAGAGCCGAATCGCCCAAGGTTCCGGTAACATAAATGTCATCGCCAACGGTTGCGCCAGAACGCCGCACCGCACCATGCGGAGCATGGCCGATGACACAGACGGATATGATCAGGGTCGTCGCAATACTCGTATCGCCACCAACGACGGACACATGACTGGATCGCGCGAGCGCCTGGATACCGCGATAAAAAGCAGCCACGTCTCGACTGTCGAAATGAGCGGGAATTCCGAGGGAGAGTATCGCATATGCCGGCACGCCGCCCATGGCGGCGATATCGCTTAGGTTAACAGCCAATGATTTAAAGCCAAGGTCGAAAAGCGACGTCCACTTAAGATCAAAGTGGACTCCCTCGATTAACAAGTCGGCCGTGATGAGGGATGATCCCCCGGGATTCTCCACCCATGCAGCATCATCACCGATGCCAAGCCGCACTCCTCGGTCGGCGGGCAGACTCCGCCTGATTTGTTCGATCAAGCCGAACTCTCCGAGCCGGCTGAGTTTCATGACCGGCCAAGAGAGAGCTTTTTCGGGTTCGGTAGAATTTGCGACAAAGTCGAGACAGAACTCCGCGCTTGCGACAAAATTTGTTAAGGCCGTAGTGGAATAGCCCGGTCGCGATGATTCTTTCGGAGCGGCCGATTGTGTTTTCGCGAAGCTCGCGCCTTTACTCCAACAGACCGGCGTTTAGATTTATTTGGTTGTTTTTGCGCCGAGATGCGCCGGTCGATCAAAGCGACTTTGAGCACGTCGGACATGTTTTTTACGATTACCCAACGGAGCTTCCTGCGGAGCGGTTTGGGGATTTCGTCCAAATCTTTTTCGTTGCGATCCGGCACGATGATCGTCTTGATCCCGGCGCGAAACGCGGCCAATGACTTTTCCTTAAGCCCGCCGATAGGCAGCACTCGGCCGCGCAGCGTGATCTCGCCGGTCATAGCCACGTCGCGGCTGACCGCTCGCCGCGTCAACGCGGAAATAAGCGCAGTCGCCATAGTAATCCCCGCGGAAGGGCCATCTTTGGGAATCGCGCCGGCGGGGACATGAATATGAATGTCGAGCTTCTGATAGAAATCTGCTTCAATGCCGAGCGTCTTTGCATGCGCCCGCGCGTAGCTAACGGCCGCCTGAGCCGACTCTTTCATGACATCGCCTAGCTGTCCGGTAAGTGTTAAATTGCCGCGGCCACGTGACAACGACGCCTCGACATAGAGGATCTCGCCACCGGTGCTTGTCCAGGCAAGCCCAGTCGCAACGCCGATTTCGTGCTCTTCTTGCTCCGCCTCGGGTAAAAATTTTGGCGCGCCCAGAAATGAGTGAACATTGGCGCGAGTGACGCGGGTGAGTTCTTTCTTACCTTCAGCAACTTTGCGAGCGACTTTGCGGCACACCGATGCAATCTCGCGCTCGAGATTTCTCAAACCAGCTTCTTTTGTATACTCGGCGATGACTCGGAGCACGGCATCATTGGAAATTTCAAGCTGTTTTTCAGAAATTCCGTTGTCATTCAGTTGACGCGGAATCAGGTACCTGCGGGCGATCGCCAGTTTTTCCTCGTTTGTGTAGCCGGATAGTTGGATGACTTCCATGCGGTCAGCCAGTGCCGGCGGGACGGGGTCGAGCAGATTTGCCGTGCAGATGAAAAGCACATTGGACAGGTCGAAAGGCAGATTCAGATAATGATCGCTGAAAGCATGGTTCTGTTCGGGATCTAGGACTTCCAGTAATGCCGCTGACGGGTCGCCACGGAAATCGGCGCCGACTTTGTCGATTTCGTCGAGCATGAAAACAGGATTGTTTGAGGCCGCTTGTTTGATGCCCTGAATGACCCGGCCCGGCAGCGCGCCGACGTACGTACGCCTGTGGCCGCGGATCTCGGCCTCGTCGCGTACCCCTCCTAAGGACACGCGCACGAAATTCCGCCCTAGCGAACGGGAGATGGACCTTCCTAACGAGGTTTTGCCGACACCTGGGGGGCCGACGAAGCAAAGAATCGGTCCCTTGATCTTACGCCGCAATTTGTTGACCGCGAGGTATTCTAGAATACGCTCTTTGATTTTCTCTAGATTATAGTGATCTTCATCGAGAACTTCTTTGGCCTTTTTAATATTTAAATTATCTTTGGTGCGCTTGCTCCACGGCAGGTCAACGAGCCAATCCAGATAAGTGCGCACTAACGATGCCTCGGAGGACTCGGGATGCATCTGTTCGAGGCGGCGTAACTGTTTCTCGGCTTCCGGTTTGACCTCCGCCGGCATCTTGGCTTTTTCGATTTGTTTTTTAAGCTCGTTAATTTCTTCGGCCCGTTCGTCCCCTTCACCGAGCTCCTGTTGAATCTGCTTCAACTGTTCGCGCAAATAGTAATCGCGCTGGGTCTTGCTCATTTCCTCTTTGGCTTGGCTCTGTATGCGCGCTTGCATCGCCGAGAGCTCGAGTTCGCGGGTGAGGAGTTCATTGACTTTCTTCAAGCGCTCGATGGGATCGAAGACTTCGAGAATGGCTTGGCTCTCGTCGATTTTGAGTCGTAGATTGGACGCAACCAAGTCCGCCAGAACGCCGGGATCGCTGATGTTGTCGGTCACCATGACGATTTCGGGCGGCAGATTTTTGAGATTCAGGATTTGTTCGATCTTTTCCTTAGCTGTGCGCATCAGCGCCTCGACTTCGATCGGCACCTCTGCCAGCGTCGGCTCGATGATCTTGCGGATTTTGACCTCGAAGAATGGCCGCTCGCGCAAGTAAGTGTCGATTTCACCTTTCGACAACCCTTGAACGAGGATTTTTACGCGACCATCCGCCAATTTTAACATGCGCATGATAGATGCGATCGTTCCGACGCGATGAATATCGGCGGGGACGGGACTCTCCTCTGCCGAGTTGACCTGTGACACGAGAAAAATCAAACGATCGCGTGCGAGCGCTTCTTCAACGGCACGGATCGATACGTCGCGTCCGACAAATAGCGGCAACATCATATAAGGGTAGATGACGATATCGCGGATTGGCAGGAGTGGTAGGACTTCCGGGATCTCGACTTGAGAGGTTTTGTTGTCCGAAGTTTCAGTTTTCCATTCGGTTTCAGTCATTGAGTCAACTTACTCAGCCCGGCAGCCCAGGTCAACAACAATCGGCTGCCGAAGCCGATTTTTTGCACGGGTCGATTCAACAGAAGTAAATTGCGAAACGCTCGAAACACTCGCGATGAAACTTAGCCGAACAACTCTTTCACTTTTTCGAAGAAGCCCTTGGCGAGCGGGTTGACTTCTTCGCCGCTGACCGCCGCGAACTCTTTCAATAGTTCCTTTTGTTTGGCCGTCAATCGAGTGGGCGTTTCCACGGTGACGCGGACATGCTGGTCGCCCTGATGAAGGGCGTGGACGTCCTTGATGCCTTTCCCTTTCATGCGAAAGACTTTGCCGGACTGTGTGCCGGCGGGAATTTTCATTTTGACTTTTCCGTCCAAGGTCGGAACGTCGAGTTCGGCGCCTAGCGCCGCTTGCACGAAACTAATCGGCACATCGCAGATGATATCGAGATTGTCGCGTACAAAAATTGGGTGAGGCTCTACCTGAACAACGACATAAAGATCGCCCGCAGGTCCGCCCGCAGCGCCGGTTTCACCTTCGCCGCGGAGTTTTAGCCGCGATCCGTTGTCGACTCCGGCGGGGATCTTCACGCTGAGAGTGTGCATGTTGCGCACGCGCCCGGCACCGCCACAGTTGGGGCACGGCTCTTTGATGATCGTGCCTTGTCCCTGACACTGATTGCAGGTGCGTGACACGCTGAAGAAACCTTGTTGAAAGCTCACTTGCCCGCGGCCCCGACAAGTGGGGCAGGTCTGTGGTGCCATACCCGGCTTGGCACCGTTGCCACGACACGTCTCACAGGTGCCGTGGCGAGGAATCTTGATTTTTTTCTCGATGCCGGAGACCGCCTCTTCGAATTTTAGGGTAAGATTGTAACGAAGATCCTGACCTCGCCCTCGTCGCCGGCCCGTGCTGCCGCCGAAAAATTCTCCGAAAATATCGCTGAAAACATCTTCAAAGCCGCCGGAAAAATCAAATCCTCCGGCGAACGGGCCGCCGTCGCCAAAGGCGGCATGGCCAAACTGGTCGTATTGAGGACGCTTTTGCGGATCGGAGAGCACCGAGTAGGCCTCAGAAACTTCCTTGAACTTCTCCTCCGCCTGTTTGTCACCCGGATTGCGGTCAGGATGATACTGCAGCGCGAGTTTCCGGTAAGCCTTTTTAATGTCCTCTTCGCTCGCGTTTCGTCCTACGCCGAGCAATTCGTAATAATCTTTCTTGGTAGCCAAGCCCGATCCTCGGAAATGTGATCAACTTTAAAACAAAAAAGCCCCTCTCCTCAATCATGGGAGGGGGGCCTGGTTCAGACTATTAAACGTTCGCCCCGCTGACGCTATTCCTTGACCTCCGTAAAGTCGGCGTCGACAACGTCATCCTTCTTTTTACCACCATCTGCATTTTCACCTTTCTCGCCCTCATTGTCTCCCTGTTTTTTTTGCGCTGCTTGCTGCTGAGAGGCCTTCGCGTATACCGCTTCCGCCAGTTTGTGCGACGATTGGCTTAATTCTTCCGCTGCCTTGCGCATAGCGTCGGCGTCCTGGCCATCCAGGACGTCTTTGGCCTTCTTGAGCGCGGCCTCGATATTTTCTTTGACATTGGCTTCGAGATCTCCACCGTGTTCTTTGAGAGATTTCTCGGTCTGGTAAATCAAACTATCGAGCTGGTTACGAGCCTCCACCGTGTCTTTACGTTTGCGGTCCTCTGCCGCATGGGCCTCGGCGTCGCCCACCATCTTTTTGATTTCCTCTTCACTGAGGCCGCTCGAAGCTGTGATCTTGATCGACTGCTCTTTGCCGGTGCCGAGATCTTTGGCAGCGACATGCACAATGCCATTAGCGTCGATGTCGAATGTTACCTCGATCTGAGGCATCCCACGGGGAGCCATCGGAATACCCACTAGATCAAATTGACCCAGCAGTTTGTTATCGGCGGCCATCTCCCGCTCGCCTTGGAAAACACGAATTGAAACGGCCGATTGATTGTCTTGAGCAGTGGAAAAGACCTGGCTTTTCTTGGTCGGGATGGTTGTATTGCGTTCGATCAACTTAGTAAAAACTCCGCCAAGTGTTTCGATACCGAGGGAAAGCGGAGTAACGTCGAGAAGTAAAACGTCTTTAACTTCGCCCTTCAGCACTGCCGCCTGAATCGCCGCGCCGACCGCGACCACCTCGTCCGGATTTACACCCTTATGCGGATCTTTGCCGAAAATCTTCTTAACTCGTTCTTGAACGGCAGGCATGCGCGTCATACCGCCGACCAGAATGACTTCGTGAATATCGCTGGCGCCAAGACCGGCGTCTTTCAGCGCTTGGCGACATGGGCCTTCCATGCGATCGATTAGGTCGGCGCACAGCGCCTCGAGCTTAGATCGCGTCAACTTCATGTTCAAATGCTTTGGCCCTTGCTGGTCCGCCGTGATAAAAGGCAAATTGATATCGGTTTCGACCGACGAAGAAAGCTCGCATTTCGCCTTTTCAGCCGCTTCTTTTAGACGCTGCAAGGCCATGCGGTCCTTGCGCAAATCAATGCCCTGATCTTTTTTAAACTCGTCCGCTAGATAATCGATTACTCTCTGGTCGAAGTCCTCTCCGCCCAGGAACGTATCCCCATTGGTTGCTTTGACTTCGAAGACACCATCGCCAAGCTCGAGTATGGAAATATCGAATGTCCCACCACCCAGATCAAAGACGGCGATTTTTTCGTCCTTTTTCTTGTCCAGGCCATACGCCAACGAGGCCGCCGTGGGCTCATTGATGATGCGCAAGACGTTCAATCCGGCAATACGCCCGGCATCTTTGGTCGCCTGTCGTTGGCTGTCGTTGAAATAGGCAGGAACTGTGATGACTGCTTCGGTGACTTTCTCTCCCAAATAGTCTTCGGCGGTCTGCTTCATCTTCTGTAAAATGAAGGCAGAAATTTCGGCGGGGCTGTAACGTTTGCCGCGAATTTCTACCCATGCATCGCCATTGTCATTCCGGACTATCTTATAAGGAAGAAGACTGCCCGCCTTTTGCACCATGGCGTCGTCACTGCGTCTGCCGATCAAACGCTTTACCGCAAAAATCGTATTTTCTGGATTTGTGATGGCCTGCCGCCGGGCGATTTGTCCGACTAATCGTTCACCGCTTTCGGTAAAAGCAACAACAGAAGGAGTCGTGCGGCTACCCTCGGCATTAGCTAAAACATTGGGATCGCCACTCTCCATGATTGCCACGCAAGAGTTAGTCGTCCCTAAATCTATTCCGATAACTTTTGCCATTTCAAAGGCTCCTCAAGAAAGATTAAGAAACAAAATATTAACAACTTTGGTTATTTAACCATCGGTCGGATCGTTTTCAACCTTATTGCTATCGTTTTTTTTCTCTCGTGATTTAGACGCCTTAGCTACGCTTACCAACGCCGGCCGCAGTAGTCTGTCGCGCAGGGTGTAACCCTTGTGAAGCTCTTCGACGACGCAATTTGCTTCGTGGACGTCGCTTTCTACCTGCGCCATGGCTTCGTGCTTGGAGGGATCAAACGGCTGGCCGACCGCGGAGATTTGCAGCACGCCATGTTTGGACAGAACGTCCAAAAGGCCTTTCAACACCATCTCAACGCCTTCGACAATTGGCTTACCGTTGCCTCCCCCGGCAGCGTGAGCGACCGCACGTTCGAGATTGTCGATTACCGGCAAGAGATCTCGGATTAGGGCTTCGTTAGCAAAACGAGTGCTATCCTCACGTTCGCGAGCACTACGTCTCTTAAAGTTTTCGAGCTCCGCCACCTGGCGCAAGAAACGATCATAGTTCGTTTTTGCTTCCAATTCCTTGGCAGCTAGCTCTTGGTGCAGACTTTCAATTTCAGATTCCATCGACTTCGAATTCTCGGCCGAGTCGGCAGTGGGTGGCTCATCCACTTTGCTCTCGACCGGGCTATCTTTGGTTTCCTCAGTCATAATTAGCATTCTTCTCCTTCGACTGTGGGTTTCAGAAACGTAACCACTTTAATCGCAATGTCAAGTCGTTATCGAGAAAAATCGTGTGGTTTTTTAATTACTTGTCTGGTTTGTGAAAAAATGTTACGCTTGTTGAAAGAAGCTCGGACTATGCTCTAAATGCGTGTTAATTTTGCTACTCCCGCTATAGTTTTGCGGGCTCGGCCGTTTGGTGAATCCGACAAGATCGTGTCGTTTTTTACCGAAAAATACGGAAAATTTAGTGGTATTGCTAAAGGGGCATTGCGCTCCAGAAAACGCTTTGTAAATTCGCTCGACACTTTCTCTATGGTAAATCTCACTTTTTATGAGCGTTCCCATAGCAATTTGGCGTTTATTCTGTCCGCTGATTTGGTTCACGGTCCTCGAATGCTGATGACCGAACTTGATCGTATCGCACATGCTTCCTATTTGGTTGAAATTACCGACGGTTTAGTCGCTGAACGAGAAGAAAACCCGGCGCTTTTTCAGCACCTCAAAGAGGGTCTAACGCAGCTCGAAAAAAATGGTACGTCACTGCGTTTCCTGACTTTCTTCGAGCTCAAGCTACTGCGCCTAACCGGATATCAACCGCTGTTAGATTATTGTAAAAAATGCCATAAAGAGTGCCTTGATGGCCCGCTCTCAAGATGGCACTTTAGTCTGATGGATGGTGCTGTCCTTTGTGATTTATGTTCGCGCTCGTCCCGGGAAGTGCTACCCCTAGGTAGGACCGCAGTAGAAATAATGACTGCGCTGCAAGCAGATAATTTGCCAACGCGCTTATCGCTGCCATCTTCCGTCATCTCAGAAATTCGTTCTGTGGTGCTGCGTTTCATTCAGTTTCAAATGGACCGCGAAATTAAATCCGTGCCATTCCTCCATCAGTTTTCTTCAGTGTAAGCCTCACCATAACCTCTTCCATCGGAAGCCGCGAAACGGGTATCGTTTAAATACGACGAGGAGAAGCAACATGCCGGAGAAAAAAAAGCTCATTTTTTCTTTTGGAAACGGCAAAGCAGACGGTCGTGCCGGAATGCGCGAGCTCCTCGGCGGTAAAGGAGCGGGCTTGCATGAGATGACCCGCATCGGTATTCCCGTTCCGCCGGGTTTTACGATTACGACCGAAGTTTGTAGATATTTCTATGAACATGATCATCGCTATCCTAAAGATCTTCACAGGCAGGTTACTTCTGGCCTCGCTCGCATTGAGAAAATTCTCAGCCGTCGCTTCGGCGATGCCGACAATCCGCTGCTCGTTTCTGTTCGCTCCGGCGCGCGCGACTCGATGCCCGGAATGATGGACACTGTACTTAATCTCGGTCTCAATGATCGAACCGTCGGCGGCTTGATTCGCCATACCAATAATCCGCGGTTCGCTTTTGATGCTTATCGCCGTTTCATTCAGATGTATGCCGACGTGGTTCTGGGGCTTAAGCAGCAAGAGAAAAACGGTGAAGATTCCCTCGAGCGGATACTTGAACGTAAGAAGAACCGCCGTGGCGGCCGCTTCGATACCGATCTCAATGCCGGCGATTTAGAAGAATTAATCAGGGAATACAAAACTGAAATTAAAAACCTTTTAGGAAAAGAATTTCCTGAAGAACCAAGCGAACAGCTGTGGGGCGCGATCGGCGCCGTGTTCAGTTCTTGGAACAACGACCGCGCGATTGCATATCGCGAACTTTACCAGATTCCTCATTCCTGGGGTACGGCCGTTAATGTGCAGGCGATGGTTTTCGGGAACCTTGGAGACAATTGCGCTACAGGCGTGGCATTTACACGCGACCCGTCGACCGGCGACAAGCGTTTTTACGGCGAGTTCCTGGTGAACGCCCAAGGCGAAGACGTCGTGGCGGGTATTCGAACTCCAAAGCCCATTGCGGAGCTAACTGAGGTTCTGCCCAAAGCGGCTAGTGAGTTGCAGCGCGTGTGCAAAGCACTAGAGAAGCATTACCGCGAAATGCAGGACATCGAATTCACTATCGAAAACGAAAAGCTTTGGATGCTGCAGACTCGCAATGGCAAACGAACGGGTTTCGCAGCCGTTCGGATCGCGGTCGACATGGTCGAAGAGCGGATTATCGATAAAAAAGAAGCTTTGCTGCGCATCGAACCCGAGCAGCTCAATCAGTTGCTTCGCCCCATTTTTGATCAAAAAGGAAAAGAACAAGCGCAAAAAACCGGGCGTCTCCTCGGTAGAGGTTTACCTGCCGGACCTGGTGCAGCAACGGGTCGCATCGTCTTCCATGCAGAAGATGCCGTGCAGTGGAAAAAACGCGGTGAGCGAGTAATTTTATGCCGCATTGAAACAAGCCCCGACGATATCCGCGGTATGGATGCGGCGCAGGGGATATTAACCGCTCGCGGCGGAATGACGTCTCACGCCGCGCTCGTGGCCCGCCAGATGGGTAAGGTGTGTGTTGCGGGCTGCGAAGCGCTGCATCTTGATTATAATCGCCGCACATTGCGCGTTGATAACGGCGAGCTCAACGAGGGAGATTGGATCTCGATTGACGGTAGCACCGGTGAGGTAATTCTTGGCGAAGTTCAAACCCTGCCCTCCGAAGTGCTCCAGGTTCTGCTCGCCAGGTCTTTGGATCCCCAAAAGTCTCTCATCTACCGGCAATTTGCCAAGCTCATGAAGTGGGCTGATGCGGTGCGCACTCTCGGCGTCCGCACCAACGCCGACCAACCCGACCAAGCCGCGA
>Ga0075289_1000003_pt1 | contig 28387 bp, 27 predicted proteins | sample SF_Rice_20C_80N__4_FD_69764 | JGI IMG/M metagenome (GOLD analysis project Ga0075289, IMG submission 69764) | Rice paddy soil microbial communities from Twitchell Island, California, USA - SF_Rice_20C_80N_103 | ecosystem: Environmental > Terrestrial > Soil > Paddy field/soil | place: USA... | reverse complement strand
TGACACACAACTGTCTTCTGAAGAAAGCACAGCCGCTCATGCGAGGAACATCACTGCGCCGCCCCGTCGTTAACCTGCATCCAACCGCCCAATGGCACCGACCAGCGCAGTAAAGATTGTTCAAATAATGCAAATACAATGATCAAAGGGACAGTGCGCGCCCGAATGGAAGTTATTAGAATCTGCGCACTTAATTACCGGCAGCGGGCTGGCTTGTATTTTGCGACTGGCTTCAAAGAATTCTCACTCAAGTCACCTCAAGTCAGGAGAGATAAATGATTTCGGATTTGATGTCGTACGGGCTACTGGCGGCGATTTTCGTTGTGACGGGACTTCGCGCGTTCTTCGACAAACCAAATAAGACAACCGAAATTCCGCTTCAGCATTGGGGGAAAAGCCGCGACCAGACAGTGAATCAATAATTACCCTATCGAATCCGCAGCCTGCTATCGATGCAGGTGATGGCAGAACCGCCGATGCGAATGTCATTTTCCGATACTCTTACTGCCACTTGGCCCGCGCGTCCTATTGCCATTCCTTGTCGAGCCACATAATTGGAGCCAATCTCGCGAATAACTCCGGTATGCGCGAGATACGCCGCCACGCTCGCGTTACCGCTGCCGCAAACCGGATCCTCCGGGACGCCGAGAATCGGCGCGAAAGAGCGCACGTGTAAATGCGCCGCGGTATCGTGCGTGCGACCAAATACGGTTACGCCTGCGGCTTGGGTTTCAGCGCTGAGGATTTTCACTTCATCTAGTTTGGGGTTCAACCGCGCGATCGTTTGGCTGTCGCCCAAATCCGCAACCAGCCAGACTACGCCGACATCGACACTAAGCGGAGCTGCACGAAAATCTGTGAGTCCCAGCGCCGACATCAGCCGACGACAGTGCGCCGGTTTCAACACATCGATCCTCGCTGGCGGCGCTTGAAAGAAAATGCGCGCGCCCTCCGTGGTTTTTTCGATATCGAGTTCGATTATCCCCGCAAGGCATTCTTGCCGGAGGCGGCCGTCCCGGCTGGTGGCGATGCCGCTTTCGAGCACGGCATGCGCGCTGCCGATGGTTGGATGCCCGGCGAACGGCAACTCCTGTTTTGGTGTAAAAATTCTCAGTCTATAGTCGGCCTGCGTCGAAGACGGCGGCAAAACGAAAGTCGTTTCCGAAAGATTCGTCCAGGCAGCGATGCGCTGCATGGCGGCGCTTGAAAGCATTTCCGCGCCTAGGACGACGGCGACAGGATTGCCGAAGAAGGGTTCTTGCGTAAAAACGTCCACCTGCTTAAAGGGGAGGAAGTCCATGGATTTAACTTTTCCGCTGGAGCTGTCTAAAGAAGCCTTCCTTCTCGAGCTCCTTGAGAAATCTGGTGTCGATGAATTCTTCAGGCTTTTTGGTCTTTACCGCAGGAACCCGCTGCGCGACTTCATCGATGGCGTTGCGCACGCCTTCGATATTTGGATTCGCGCTATAGTCGGTCACCTGTATGAAACTCTGATAGGTCGCTTCAAGAATCTCCGGGTCCGCCGTTTTTAGGTACTTGGTAATGATCTGTTTGGTTTCCTCTTTGTGGGTGGCGACGTAATGAACACCCTCGATAAAACCCTTGAGGAAGTTTTTAACCGCCTCGGGATTTTCCCGGTTAAAACGATCCGTAGTCTCGATCACGAGCTGGGGATAGGAAATTCCCAGCTCGGCGATGTTGACCAAAATCGGATAACCTTGCTTTTTCGCCGTTAAGTCGAGAGGCGGTGAAACCAACGTCGCGTCGATGGCGCCTGCTGCCAGGGCTTGTAGCCGCATCGGCTGGGTGCCGCCTTGAAGAATGACAAGGTCTTTGGCGGGATCCAGGCCGAATTTCTTGCAGACGAGCCGAATCGCGGTATCCGTTCCTGATCCGAAACGGCTGATCGCGATTTTTCTGCCTCTAAGGTCGCTCCATTTGGTAATTCCCTTTGCGGTGACCAGACTGTAAGGCAGTGTGTTGACGGCAGCGGCGATGATGACCGAATCCGCCCCCTGGGTGCGCGCGGCAATCGTGGTCGGCCCAGAATTAATCGCGAACTTAACGTCACCGGATCGGGCGACCTGCGCCAGCGTTGAACCCGCTTCGAACACAATCACCCGGGCGTCTAGACCATATTTTTTCCAAAGTCCTACATCCTGAGCGACGAATGCGTAAGTAAGATTGATCGCTGGGCCGGCGACGCCCGCCATGAGTAGTCGATTCGCTTGGGCCCACAGCGGCTTGATCATCAAAATGATAATAAGTCCCAGAGTGTACGTCACAATGCGGCTGAGTTTACCCATGTTGACTCCGATCTCTCATTTTTTCGCTTGGAAGGTCCGTGTTTTAGATGCCGGGCCGAGCGGCTTCGTCGCGTTTGATGGAATCCAGACTAGGGAGAGGCATCTAGTCACTTTAAGGGCTCGCGATCTGGAAGTAAACCGCGCATAGCTGCCGCAGGGGAGCGTCTCCGCCCGCGGAATCTATCCGAGGGCTACTTTGCGGTGTAAAGAATCAAGTAAATGTTTCAGCGTGGTTACTTTTAAATTCACATGAGTCTCAGGATCGAGGGTGCCCGCTGCCATCGGAATGACAACCCTTGTCATCGCGAGCCGTTCGAGCACTCAGGTAAACTCCGTAAGATGTTCCGAAATGCATCACTGCCGAGCGGCGAAGAGCGCGCTTCAGTCATTACTGAATGACAATCGCTTCTCCCCGATTGACGAGAACCTCGCGAATTTTTGCCGGCAGGATGAACGGCTCATCGATGTTGATGCCTCTCGGGTTTTCTTGTGTGCGCGAGAAGAATGTCACCAATTCTTGCAAAAGCGGTTTGGGCACCGGAATACGATGGATTTCGGCTGAAATGAGTTGGAACTGGCCTTTGCCATCTTTGGCGCGGAGCACGCCGCTCGCGGTCAGCGGCACTCGGCCCGAAATATAGCTTAGCGGGTCCATGACCCCTCCCGACCCGCGTTGGCGCTTGAATTCATCCATATCGACATAAACACTGCCGCGGAGATTACCGTTCTCAAGCGGTGAAATCTGCGGATGAGTCAGGCCGCGTGGAATTTGTTCCTTCACATTAAATTTCATATATGAATTGATTTCGAGCTCGGACATGGGTGTTTTCTTCGGCCTGACCGGCTCCGCCGCGCCGTTCTTGGCAATTTCCGCGATCTTTCGTTCCAAGCGGTCACCTTGCTCCCTGGAAAGCTCAACTGCGGTTGTTGCCGAAACCGCGGCGAGAAATATCAACAGTGTAAAGGCATTGAAGCGCGACAAATGTTTCTTCATCATGCCAACACGATAGGGTCTGGACCGCCGGGCTTCAAGCCACCTCGGAATTTTGCATCGAGAAATTCACATCCGCTGGTTGGTTCGAAAAGAAAAACAGCGGAAGCCGCGACCGACGCCGGAGTTTTTCGCTTGCTGGTCTTGCCTTTCGGGGCCGGCATTGAGATCTTGCAAAACCCGAGGCGGCATAGTTAATTGAAGCGATTTCCAATTGAAGCAGGAAGTATCATGGCTGAAAATCTGAAGCCGCGCAGCGGCGTGATTACCGATGGTCCCGACCGCGCACCGACACGGGCGATGCTCAAGGCGGCGGGTTTTACCGATGACGATTTGCGCCGCCCGATCATCGGCGTCGCCAATACCTGGATCGAGATCGGGCCGTGCAATTATCACTTGCGCCGGCTGGCGGTCAAAGTGAAGGAAGGCATCCGCGCCGCCGGCGGCACTCCGATGGAATTCAATACCGTCTCGATTTCGGACGGTATCAGCATGGGCGCCGAAGGCATGAAATGCTCTTTGATCAGCCGCGAGGTGATCGCCGACTCCATTGAGCTTGTCGCGCGCGGCAATCATTTCGATGGTTTGGTTTGTCTTTCCGGCTGCGACAAGACCAATCCGGGCGTAGTCATGGCGCTGGCGCGTCTCGACATCCCGGGGTTGGCGCTTTACGGCGGTTCCATCGCGCCCGGCCATTTGGGCGAAAAGGATTTGACCATTCAAGATGTCTTCGAGGCCGTGGGCGCTTATGCCAGCAAGCGCATCGACGCTCAGCAGTTTCTCGCCGTGGAAAACGCCGCTTGCCCGGGCGCGGGCGCCTGCGGCGGGCAGTTCACCGCCAACACGATGTCGACGGTAATGGAGTTTCTCGGCATTTCGCCGATGGGCAGCAACGGCATTCCTGCCACCGTGGCGGAAAAAGACGATGCGGCTTTCAATGCCGGCAAGTTGGTGATGGATTTACTGCGGCGCGATCTCAGGCCGTCGCAAATCCTCACTCGCAAAGCGATCGAAAACGCCATCGCGTCGGTGGCAGCCACCGGCGGATCAACCAACGCGGTGCTGCACCTGCTCGCGATCGCGCGCGAAGCCGGCGTGGAGTTGAGCATCGACGATTTCGACCGAATCAGCGAGCGCACGCCGCTGATCGCGGATCTCAAACCGGGCGGAAGATTCGTTGCCAACGATCTGTACAAAGCCGGCGGGATCCAATTGGTCGCCAAACGCTTGATCGACGCGGGACTGATTCACGGCGACACGATTACCGTCACCGGAAAGACCATAGCCGAGGCGGCGCAAATGACGAAGGAAGCAGCGGGGCAGGAGGTGGTGCGCCCGATCTCGCAGCCGTTGAAAGCAACGGGCGGACTGGTGATTCTCAAAGGCAACTTGGCGCCGGAAGGCTGCGTCGTCAAAGTCGCCGGTCATGAGCGGATGATTCACAAAGGGCCGGCAAGGGTTTTCGATCGTGAGGAAGATGCCTTTCACGCGGTGCAACAAGGCCACATCAAGGACAACGATGTCGTCGTCATCCGCTATGAAGGACCGAAGGGCGGGCCCGGTATGCGTGAGATGCTCGGCGTCACCGCAGCTTTGGTTGGGGCGGGATTGGGCGACTCAGTCGCATTGTTGACCGACGGCCGCTTCTCGGGTGCCACCCATGGTTTGATGGCGGGGCATGTGGCGCCTGAGGCGGCGAACGGCGGACCCATCGCCGCACTGCGCGATGGCGATACGGTTATGTTCGACGTCAAAGCGCGCCGCTTGGACGTCGATATTTCCGAACAAGAACTGAAAGCGCGACTCGCTCAGTGGCGCGCGCCGGAACCCCGCTACAAGACGGGTGTCATGGCCAAGTATGCGAAACTGGTGTCCTCGGCTTCCGAAGGCGCAGTGACGGGATAATCTCTAACTTAAAAACTCAGTTTAGCCCGAGGTATTCCGGAGCAAGCGCGACTCGACGGCGATTGTGATAACACGCCTGATGACTGTAAGTAGATCCTCTGTTCAGCGATTCAAGATTTGAAAGATTCAGCATGAGAGGGAGGCGGCGAGCCTCCTTTTTTTATTCTACGCTGAATGTTTGACAGTTTGCCGCGCGGTCCGATAGTGTGCGCGCCATATCGAGCATGGCGGCATTCCGCCCGGAAAAAGGAGAGAATTTCATGAGCCTTGAATTCGTCACCAACCAGGAAATCATCCAGGCAGCGCGCAAGAATCTTACCCAGGATATCTGGGATTATTTGAGCGGCGGCGCCGAGTCGGAAACCACCATGCGGCGTAATCGGTTAGGTTTCGATTACCTGGCCTTGCGGCCGCGCGTCTGCGTGGACGTCTCGAAAATCGATACTTCGACGACTTTTCTCGGCCAAAAATTGCGCATCCCGGTGATGATGGCGCCGATCGGGTCATTGCAAACGATTACGCCGGAAGGCGGCGTGGCTGTGGCCAAGGCGGCGAAAGAATTCGGCACGATGAATTTTGTCAGCTCCGTGACGCAACCCTCGCTGGAAGAGATCGCGGCGAGCACGGACCATCCGAAAATTTTTCAGCTTTACATCCGCGGCGGCTTGGACTGGTGTAAAGAGATCGTCGATCGTGTGCTCAAGGCCGGCTACGTCGGCCTGTGCTTGACTGTCGACACGGCGCACTACAGCCGGCGCGAGCGGCAGATGATGAATCGATATCTGCCTCCTAACAAACGCACCGAGACGGCGCGCCATTACCAAGGGATGTTAACTTGGGAACTGATGGCTGCGATCAAGCAGCATGCCGGTTTGCCCTTTATACTCAAAGGCGTGGCCACCGCCGAGGATGCCAAGATCGCGCTTGATCACGGCGTTGATGTGATCTACGTTTCAAACCACGGCGGACGCCAACTTGATCACGGCCGTGGCACCATCGATGTGCTGCCGGAGATCGTCGAAGTCGCCAAGGGCAAAGCGGACATCGTTCTCGATGGCGGCGTCACCCGTGGCACCGATGTGCTCAAAGCGTTGGCGCTCGGCTGTCGAGCCGTGACCATCGGCAAGCTGCAAGGTTGGGGCTTGGGAGCGAGCGGCAAAGACGGTTTGGTGCGCGTGCTGGAAATCCTCGAAGACGAATTGATTATCGACATGGCGCTCTTGGGCGTGACGCGAATCGACCAGGTCAATCCGAGCTTTGTTTGCAAGTCTTATCCGGTGACCTATCCGCACGAGATGAGCGCATTTCCACACATCCCGGGCAGGCGTTTGGTTTGAGATTTAACCACAAAGGAAACCGGCGTTTGCCGATGATTTGCCGAGCGCGGCCGGCAAAATGCACTGATCGAAAGAATTACTGAAGAATTACTATAGCCGCCCGCGCTGTCGGCGTTACCGATGTTGGTGCTGCCGCGGCGCGGAAATCAAAAAGTGATTTTGGCGACGGCTGTAGCGGCTATGCGGGAGCGCATCGGCTGATGCTGACGTCGGGAACTCTCGCGAATCAAGCTCCGTAAGGATGATCCAACGCAGCTTGTTTCATCTGCGCGTGCAGGTCCACCATCGTTAGCGCGCAATACTCCATCGAATACCCGGCGCGGAACTCAACGCTCTCCTGAAGCGCACGGGTCAGTACCGTGCGGTTAAACGCACCGTGCCCCATCGCTTCCTCGCCACCCTCACCGAGCTTGTGCGTATCCATATCCGCTTCTTCGTGGGTGGAAAAATAAATTGCATCTTGTTTGGTAAATCCGTAATGCGTCGTGAGGGCAGTGAACCATTGCCCCGACCACATGGATAACGACTCCTCGAACACATGCAGTCCCCACAGTTCGACGATAGAACCGTCGATAAAAATTTTATGACAGAAATCGTTGATGGCGCGAGCGGCGGGCAGATACGGATCCTCCAATACTTCCTTCTTGTTGAGACCCATTTTCTCGGCCGTTTGAAGCAAAACGAGCACATGCCCGGGCGCGCGCGGCGAAATGAGCTCGTCGGCAATTTTGGCACAGAAGGGGCCAAGTAGATCGAAGTTACGTACGAAGAAAGGCAGGTGCGTGTAGTAGGACAGGGCATTGAGCGCGTTGACTTCCAGGGAGAAATGGCCCCAGTTCTTAAAAAACTGGCGCATTACGGGCAGCGGCAGTTTGCCTTCGCGCAGTTGCGTCATGAAGGCGCCTTTGTAGATTTTTTCGTGTGCGTATTTGTACAGTGTCGAGTAGAGATAGTCGACGTAGGCCTTGGATTCTTGTTCGGTCAACTTCTCACCGGCCTTGGGTTCTTTGAGCTTGCTCACATGAACTCTCCGCAAAACGCCTTGTTCGTTGCGACTTTCTTGGTTACCACCGGCCTATTTTTAAGTCAAGATAAGTCGGCGATTTGGAAATGCTTTTGAGCCGCGCTAAGATCGATCGATGACGACCGGGCCGAGCAAAGAACTGGAAACTTTTGCCAATCCGCGACCGGAGCGCGAGTACGAAATCAACATGGAATGCCCCGAATTCACTTGCGTGTGCCCGCGTACCGGCCAGCCCGATTTCGCGACGATTCGCATCACCTATGTGCCCGACAAGCTTTGCGTCGAGCTTAAATCTCTCAAGCTCTATCTCTGGTCCTACCGCAACGAGGGAGCTTTTCATGAAGCCGTCATCAATCAGATCCTCGACGATTTCGTGCAGGCATGCCGGCCGAGGAAGCTGACGGTCTTCGGCGACTTCAACGTGCGCGGCGGCATCCACACGACGATTAAGGTCGAATATAGCCGCCCATAAAATCCTCATGCGTTCTTCGAGCTCGCTGAATCGGTTCACTCGCTAGAGCGCTCATGCCGGACATTGATTTAGTCGAAGAGCTGCTGATCGTTCTCGCGGTAACGATCGCGATCGTTTATCTGTTTCAAAAAATGCGCGTGCCGGCGATTGTCGGCTTTTTACTCGCGGGCGTGGTGATCGGGCCAGGCGGTTGGGGTCTCATCACAGGGGTCAGCCAAGTGGAAACCCTGGCGGACCTCGGCTTGGTGCTGCTGCTCTTCACGATCGGCATCGAGTTTTCTCTGGAAACTATTCTATCGATGCAGCGCCGGATACTGGTCGCCGGATTGCTTCAGGTGTTGCTGACGATTCTGGCGATACTGGGGATCGCGTCGGTCCTGGGAGTTTCGCTTGCAGTGGGTGTCTTTTTCGGTTTTTTGGTTACGATGAGCAGCACCGCCATCGTCCTACGCGCTTACCAAGAGCGGGGCGAGATCAACTCGCTGCACGGCCGATTGGCGAGCGGTACATTGCTTTTCCAAGACCTCTGCATCGTGCCGATGATGCTGATGGTGCCATTCTTGGCACGATCGGGGCACGTCGATGTCTTGGGAATTCTCTTTGCATTTTTCAAATCATTGCTCGCGGTCGGGCTGATCGTCTGGCTCGCTCGCAAGGTGCTGCCGCGGTTGCTCCGCCAAATTGCGCTGGTCAGAAACCGGGAGATTTTTGTTCTCTTTATCGTGCTCGTTTGCGTCGGCACTGCTTGGTTGTCGTCGAAGACCGGTTTATCGCTCGCCCTCGGCGCGCTGATCGCGGGCCTGGTTATTTCCGAATCAGAATTGAGCCATCAGGTCGTCGCCGACGTGCTGCCGCTGCGCGACTGTTTTAGCGGCATATTCTTTATTTCCATTGGCATGCTGCTCGACCCCGGGTCGCTCGCACGAGACTGGCTGACGCCCGCGTTGGAGCTCTTGGTGCTTGTAAGCGTCAAAACCGGGGTGACGTTGGTGGTCTTTTGGTATCTTTATCGTTCGCTTCGGCTAGGCATCCTGCTAGGCCTGAGCCTGGCTCAAATCGGTGAGTTCTCCTTTATCTTAGCCAAGGCCGGCATCGGTCATCAATTGCTGAGCGCCACTGAGGAGCAGACATTTCTCGCGGCGTCGATTCTGAGCATGATCGCAACGCCGCTGCTGATTCAAGCAGCTCACGGCATCACAAAGCGCATGACCGGAAAAGCAAGCCGGCACGCAACGGTTAAAAAAACGGCCGAAGGTGCCGCCGAATTGGGCAGCATAGAAGGCCATGTCATGATCGTTGGCTACGGGCTAAACGGGCAAAATCTCGCGCGTGTTTTGCGTGAGTCTGGGATACCCTATCAGGTTCTCGAGCTGGATCCGGAGCTCGTGAGCCGGGGAAAAATAGTCGGGGAGCCGATCAGTTTTGGCGACGGCACGCGAACAGATATTCTCGAGCAAATGCAAATCGGCCAAGCGCGCGTTCTTGTGATCGCCATCTCCGATCCAGCCGCCACGGCCCGGGTCGTATCCCAGGCCCGCCGCATCAGGCAGGACATCAACATCATCGTTCGGACCCGATACGTGGCCGAAATCGAGCGCCTGTACCGGCTTGGCGCCAACCAGGTGATCCCGGAAGAGTTCGAAACCTCGGTCGAAATTTTCGCGCGGGTGCTCCAAGAATACCACATTCCGCGCAACGTGATCGCGTTGCAAGTCGATTTGATTCGCAAGGAACATTACGGCACGCTGCGCGGGCTCCGCCTGCAAGGAAAGCCGCTCGATGAGTTGAGTCAATATCTCGTCGGTGCCACCACGGATATCTTTTCCGTGCCCCCCGACTCGCCGCTCGTTGGGAAAACCCTAAGAGAAATAGATTTCCGCGAACGCAGCCGTGTGACGGTGATTGCCGCGGTGCGTGACGGCAAACCTTTTCATAATGTGGGGCCGGAGTTCGTGTTGAAAGCGAGCGATCGGCTCGTGCTATTGGGCGATCACAAGGCACTCGATGACGCGGCGCGAAGGATCAGCCCGGATACTGTTCCAGAACGATTGAAGTGATCACGGCTGTCGCTGCTCAAAGGAACGTGGATGTTCACGCACAGCTCGCGAACAGTGCGCCGCGGTTTACGACAGCTGCTCACAGGTTGTGCACAGAAATATGCACAGCGGTCGATTTGGATCGAATAATACCGTGATCGCGCGTGAAAATATTTTTTCGCTGAAGCGAAAAATTTCTTGCATTTTGAAACCGTCGGCTACATATTCTTTCGACCCTCGGAAGAGTGCTCATGAAAAATTTGGACTGCCAATTATTCAGTAAAAATTCGACATAGCGATGGCGGCACTAGACGACAACCTGCGCAAGGTTCCACCACAGAACTTGGAAGCAGAATCTTCCGTGTTAGGCGGAATATTGCTTGAAAACGAGGCGATCAATCAGGTCCTGGAGCTCTTGCGGCCCGAAGATTTTTATCGCGAATCGCACCGAAAAGTTCTTCGTGCAATGATCGAGATCACCGATCGCGGCGAGCCGGTGGACCTGATCACGTTGAGCGAATTTCTAAAGAGCAGAAATGAGCTGGAGGCCGTGGGCGGCACGGCCTATTTGGCATCGCTGGCGGATTTTGTGCCGACTGCGGCGAATATTTCCTACTATGCCCGCATCGTGCGCGAGAAGGCGATACTTCGTAGCCTGATCAGTACCGCCACGGAGATCGCTACCCGGGGCTATGAAGAGCAAGGCAACGTCGATGAGTTTCTCGACGCTGCGGAAAAAGTCATCTTCGACATCTCCGAGAAAAAAATTAAAGCGTCCTTTGTTGCCGTCGGTGACATGATCACCGACACGCTTAAAACCATCGACAAGCTTTATCAGCGTAAAGAGATGGTCACCGGCGTACCGACGGGCTATGAGGATTTGGACAAGCTCACCGCCGGACTTCAGCCAGCCGATCTCATCATTGTCGCTGGACGACCGGGCATGGGAAAAACTGCGTTCGCGCTCAATATCGCCACCAACGCCGCCTACGCCGGCATCGGCGCGGCGGTTTTCTCGCTGGAAATGGCGAAGGAACAACTCGTTTTGCGAATGCTCTGTTCCGAAGCGCGGGTGAACAGCTCCAAAGTGCGCTCCGGGTATCTCGGTGAGCGCGACTTTCCTCAGCTGGCCAAGGCAGCGGGACGGCTGCACGAAGCGCCCATTTTTATCGACGATACGCCGGCTATTTCCGTCCTTGAACTACGCGCCAAAGCGCGCCGATTACTGCGGGATCGGACAAAGAAAGTCGGTCTCATCGTGGTCGACTATCTTCAGCTCATGCGCGGCATGGGTAACGCGAACAACCGCGAACAAGAAATTTCGGAAATTTCACGCTCGTTAAAGGCGCTTGCCAAGGAAGTCAACGTCCCGGTGATTGCGCTCTCCCAGCTCAACCGGCGAGTCGAGGACCGTGGCGATCGCCGGCCGCAGATGTCGGACCTGCGCGAATCCGGCGCTATCGAACAGGACGCCGATGTCATCATGTTTATTTATCGCGACGAGGTTTACAGCAAAGACGAGAGCAAAAAAGGCCTGGCGGAAGTCATCGTCGCGAAACAAAGAAATGGCCCGACCGACACGGTCATGCTCACGTTCCTAGGCGAGTACACGCGTTTCGAAAACTACGCCGAGCGCGATGATTATAGTTTCGACGACGCGGATGAAGCCTGATCGCGTCCACGCATTAAAACTCGGGATCCACATCAGCGGTAGGATCGATGTCCTGGCAGACTGCGAAACAGCTGTGGATTTTACTCTCAGCATGGGTCCTGATCTCTTGCCTGCGCGGTGTTGCGCTGGGAGCAGGCGCCAACATCCCGCCCTCTCTGCTGTTGGCCAATGAACTCGGTCCGCGGATTAACGTCGCCGAATACCTGGTCAGTGAAAAATACGACGGCGCGCGGGCGATCTGGGACGGCAAGGTTTTGCGTTTCCGCAGCGGCCGCTTGGTCAATGCCCCGGCATGGTTTATTGGCAAGTTGCCCGCGCAGGCACTCGATGGCGAGCTTTGGTTGGGGCGCGGAAAATTTGACCTGCTGTCGGGTATTGTGCGCAAGACCGAACCCCTTGATGACGAATGGTGGCAACTTAAATATATGATCTTCGAGTTGCCGGAGGCGGCGGGGACTTTCTCTGAGCGCGCGCAGCGTATTCGGGAAATCGCTGCCAAAACAAATTGGCCGCAGTTAGTTGCAGTGGAGCAATTTCGTGTGGCTGACCGGGTGGGACTCAGACGCAAGTTAGATGAGGTGGTGCGCGGCGGTGGCGAAGGGCTCATGCTGCATTTAGCTGATGCTCCCTATGTGACGGGCCGCAGCGATGTACTGATCAAGCTCAAGCCGTCGCAAGATACCGAAGCAGTGATCCTGGAGCATGTCCCCGGTAAAGGTAAGTACCGAGGCGTAATGGGCGCGCTGCGCGTCCGCTCTCATGATGGCAAATCATTTCTGATCGGCACGGGCTTCACCGACCAAGTGCGCAAGAATCCGCCTCCCGTGGGTACAACCATCACCTATACCTATCGTGGCCTGACACCAACGGGATTGCCGCGGTTTGCCAGTTATCTACGTGTGCGCGAGGATTTTTGATTATTATTGTGCGAGCCGACGATGTCGAGAAAACCCATCACTTTCACCTCCGAAGACGCAGCAGCAAAGTGACGAGCTAGCCCGTTCCGAATTGACCGATCGCCGAAAGCTTTCCCGCCGGACGAGATGAGGACATGCAAAATAAGCGATACGATAGACGCTTACGACGCTGCGATTCCAATAGGCCGAGCATTTTACGCAGGATCAGTTGACCGCACGACCTCACTGAGAACTGTCGCGGCAACGCACAAAGTTCACCATCTTCATGCTCATCACGACTTCTTTTTTCTGGTTCAGGACCTGGATGAATGTGCGGACGATGCCGCGGTCTGGGCGGGATTCGGAGCGGCGCGCCTCCAACACGGTGGCGCGCACGCACAGTTCATCGCCGGGGAACACCGGCTTGTCCCAACGCAGCTCGTCGCCGCCGGGCGATCCAAGATTGGCTACCCGAGATAGATAGTTTTCAGTGTAAATGCGCATCATGAGAGCGGCGGTGTGCCAGCCGCTGGCGATCACGCCGCCATAAATGCTGGTTTTCGCGGCTTCTTTATCCACGTGGTACGACAGCGGCACATAGCGCCGGCCGAATTCCAGGACTTCGGCTTCGTCGACAGCTACCGAGCCGAATTCATGTACGTCGCCCGGGAGATAGTCTTCAAAGTAGCGATCCTCGGCAGGATGGGCAAAAAAAGACTTGTTCATAATCTATTTCACTGATGATGGACGTTCTGGTGATTTGAGTATTGACGCAAGATGCGTGCGATTTTGGCAGGAATGTCGTCGGCGTTCAGGATGTCGCTGATGATTGCGGCCGACGCCGCTCCGGCCTGCCATACTTGCTTGACGTTTTGTTCATTGATGCCGCCGATGGCGACGATCGGGAGCTGGACCTTGGCGCGAACTTGCGCGAGCATTTGCACGCCGCGCTCGGCATAACCCGTGTCTTTAGTCGACGTGCCGAACATCGGGCCGAAGCCAATGTAGTCGGCGCCGTTTCTTTCCGCCTCCCGGGCTTGTTCAGGGTCATGGGTCGAGATGCCGATCACTTTTCCACTCATGAGTTTCCGGCCGACGGTAAGGGGCAAATCCTCCTGGCCGAGATGCACGCCGTCCGCATCACAACCTAAAGCAATATCGACACGGTCGTTGACGATGAGCTTGCAGCCATATTTACGCGTTTCTGTTCGGGCATGGCGCGCTAGCGCGAAAAATTGGCTTGGCGTCAGTGCTTTGACACGCAGTTGCAACCATTCCGCTCCTGCTTCAAGAAGATCGTGGAGAACTCGTTCTGGCTCGCGAGCGGCGATTTGCCCGGGGTCGAGGATGGCGTAGAGCGGTGGAATATCGAGCGGCGGCATGATTCTCAAGTCGGTTCTTTTTTGAGCTCGATGCGTAGGTCGGTGATTTTTTTCCGCAACGTGTTCCGATTGATGCCGAGGATCTGCGCGGCGCGGATCTGATTGCCATGGGTTTTCTTCAGTGTGAGCTCGATGAGCGGGCGTTCCACCCTCTCGATAACCAGCGTATAAAGATTATCGACATCGACGCCTTCGGTCCGCCGAAAATAGTCTTCGAGCTTATGACGAATAATTTCTTCGAGGGAGAGCTGCTCCACCTCCAAGGTCATGGCCGGCGGCCGGCTCTGCAACGTGAAATCCTTGGGAAACAAGATCGGCCCCGAGGACAGCACGGCCGCGCGGATCAACGTGTTCTCGAGTTCGCGCACATTGCCGGGCCAAGAATGTTCCTCGAGGATTTTTTGCGCCTCGGGCGAGACGCCGGAGATCTGCAGCCCCATCTCGCGGTTGATTTTGTCTATGAAATAGCCGATCAGCAGCGGAATATCACCCCGCCTCTCGCGCAGCGTTGGCAAATAAATCGGAATCACTTTAAGCCGAAAATACAGATCTTCGCGGAAGCGTCTTTCTTTGACCGCTTTCTCCAGATCCTGATTGGTTGCAGCCAGGATGCGCACGTCGGCTTTCAGCATCTCGCGACCGCCGACCCGGCTGTATTCATAATCTTGCAGCACGCGCAGAAGTTTGGTCTGGAGATCGAGCGGAATATCGCCGACCTCATCCAAAAAGAGGGTGCCGCCTTCAGCGAGCTCGAACTTACCGAGACGACGGTCGAGCGCGCCGGTAAAGGCGCCTTTTTCATGGCCGAAGAGCTCGCTTTCCAATAAATCGCGCGGGATCGCGGCGCAATTGATCGCGATAAACGGTTGATTCCAGCGCGGCGAGTTGTAGTGAATCGTTTTGGCGACCAACTCCTTGCCTGTGCCGCTCTCGCCCAAAATCAAGATGGTCGCCAATGTGTCGACTACCTGACCGATGGTCTTGTAAACGGCTTGCATGCTCGCGCTGGTGCCGATGATGTTGACGCCCGGCTCAAACCGTTTCTTGACCTCTTCCTTGAGCTCGCGAAAGTCGCGACTGAGCTTGCGACTATCGATTGCGCGTTGGACCAGCACCAAAACTTCATCGAGATCGAAAGGCTTGGTGATGTAGTCAAAAGCGCCGTTTTTCATGGCGCCAATAGCGTTGCGCATGGTGTTTTGCGCCGTCATAAGGATCATAGCCGTGTCGACGCCGTTCCCCTTGAACTCTTTGAGCAACTCCAAACCATCGACGTCGGGGAGCTTGATATCCATCAGCGATACGTCGAAATGGCTTTCATGGATCAGCCGGCGCGCGCTCGCGCCGTTGGCTGCGGTCTGTACCCAGTAACCTTCGCTCTCCAGTGCTTTCTGCAGAACGAATCTCAGCGATTCTTCGTCTTCGGTCACGAGAATTTTTCCCTGGTTCATGTTAATCGGCCACCACCAGTGACACTCTAAAAATGCTGCCCTGTCCCTCTGTGCTTTCGACTCGAATCGTACCGCCATGCTCTTTAATGATCCGATAGCAGGTCGCCAGACCGAGGCCGGTCCCGTTATTCTTAGTCGTAAAGAACGGTGAAAAAATATGCGGCAGATCCTGTTCGCGGATGCCCGTGCCTTGGTCGGCGAGATCGACCCAAATCAAACGGTTGGGTGCCGTGCCATGTTCCCGGACGTGATAGTCGGTTTCAAGACGAGTGGTCACGGCGAACGTGCCGCTCTCCATGGCCTGGAATGCGTTCTTCACGAGATTTAAAAAAACCTGTATAAGCCGAGCGCGGTCGCCGCGGATCGGCGGTAGACTAGGGTCGAACCACTTTTTCACCTGTAACCGTTTGTCGCCGAGCGTTTGAGATTCCAGCAGCAATACGTCTTCCAGTACCTCGTGAATATTGAGCGGTGCGAGTTCAAGCTGCGCCGGGCGCGAGAGATCGAGCAGTTGTTCGATCAACTGATTCACCCGGTCGACTTCACGAATCATAATATCCGTATACTCGCGAACGGTCGAGTTGCCGTCCGCCGAGCGGCGCAGCAACTGCGCCGCCCCTTTGATGCCGCCAAGCGGATTGCGGATCTCATGCGCCAGCCCCGCGCCAAGGGTGCCCATGAGCACCAAACGGTCGCCGCGATTTAAGTCTTCTTCAAGCTCCTTGCGCCGCTTGATGTCGCGCAACAACAATATCGTACCGACAAAATGGCCGTAGCGGTCTTGCAACGGCGAAACGGTGACGCTTACCGGAATTTTTCTGCCCCAGCGGCTGATAAGATCGCCTTCGGCGCGGGCGCGCGTTCGTCGAGCCGGGTTAATTTTATTGACGAGGTCCACGAGCCAGGGCTCGCGCTTAAAAATTTGTTGCAACGGTTGTCCGACCGCCGACGGCGATGAGATCTCGGTCAGAATTTCCGACGCGTCATTGAAGAAAATGACATTGCCGCTGGCATCGAGCGCGATGACACCGTCGTCCAGATTAGCGAGGATTTGCTCCCAGGAAATTTGCGGCGGTGATCGGCGCTTTGAAGCGGTGGGAGACTTCATGGTCTTTAGGTAAAATTGAAACCGAATGATAGCAAATACACGTCGGTGTACAACAGCGACGGGAGCCCCGGGCCTTGCAATGGCAAGGTTCCGTATGGTATCAATTTTCTTACACTTTAGGAGTTAGTACTCAAAGTGGGCTATGCCCGCTTTTTTTGTTTCTAGGCCGCAAGTTATGGATGCGACCGTCGCCCGCATTTGGGAACTCGCCGCGCCTTTGGCGGAAGCACAGAGGATGGAGATTGTCGATATCGAGCTTAGACCGGAGGGCAGCCGCGGCGGCCGGGTGCTGAGATTGTACCTCGACAAAACCGGCGGGCCGAATATGGATGACTTGAGCGGGGTGAGCCGGGAGCTGAGCGCGCTTCTCGATGTTCACGATGTGGTGGAAGGTGCCTATACACTCGAAGTTTCCTCGCCTGGTATCAATCGTCCGCTCAAGCTGCCCGAGCATTTTAGGCGTTATAGGGGAAAACGAGTTCGCGTACGCACCCGAGAGTTAGTGCACGGACGCAGATCATTTTTGGGGCCGTTGCTGGATGTAACGGATGAGAAAATCGTGGTGAATCAGGATGGGAAAGCTTTGGAAATCCCGTTCCCGGTGATTGAAAAAGCGAATTACGAGCACGACTGGGGTGCCGAATATGCAACAGGATCTAAATAGAGTCATTGAACAGGTCAGCAAGGAGAAGGGAATCGACAAGTCGATTCTCATCAGCGCCTTGGAGAATGCCATGATCTCGGCGGCCAAAAAGAAATTCGGCCACCAGCGAAAAATCGAGGCGCAGTTTAATCCGGAGATCGGCGAGGTTGAGCTCTTTGAAGCCAAAACTGTCGTCGACCAGGTCCAAGACGATGCCACGGAGATTACCTTGAGGGAAGCAAGGGATACTCTTGATCCCGACGCTCAGGTCGGCGACGAGTTGCTGTGCAAGCTCGATTCGAGCTTGTTCGGCCGGATCGCGGCTCAGGCAGCCAAGCAGAACATCGTGCAGCGCTTGCGGGATGCCGAGCGCGAAATCATCTATAACGAATTCAAAGGACGCGAGGGGCAACTCGTCAACGGCATCGTGCAGCGCTTTGAGAAGCGCAACATAATTGTCAATCTCGGCCGGACCGATGCGATTCTGCCGGAGAAAGAGCAGGTGCCGCGGGAGCGCTATCGTCAAGGTGACCGCATAAGGGCCTATATCGTGAGTGTCGAGATCACCGGCAGGGGACCTCAGATCGTCTTGTCGCGCACCCATCCGGGCATGCTGATTCAACTGTTCGCCCAGGAAGTCCCGGAGATCTACGAGGGAATCGTTGAAGTCAAAGGCGCAGCGCGCGAACCGGGAGGACGGGCTAAAATCGCGGTCGTCTCCAACGATTCGGATGTCGATCCGGTCGGCGCGTGTGTCGGCATGAAAGGCACCCGGGTCCAGTCGGTGGTTCAAGAGCTGCGCGGGGAGAAGATCGATATCGTTCATTGGATTCCCGATCAGGCCGAATACGTGTGCCGGGCGCTGGCGCCGGCAAAGGTTTCCAAGATCATCATCGATGATGAGGATCACACCATGGAAGTGATCGTGCCCGACGATCAACTGTCCCTGGCAATCGGCAAAAAAGGGCAGAACGTCCGGTTGGCATCGCGGCTTACCGGCTGGCGTATCGACGTGCGGAGCGAGGCTGAGGCCGAAGAGGAAACTCGTCGGGCACGCCAGTCGATCGGTGCGATCCCGGGAATCGGCGATTTTGCGTCAGAGTTGCTTTATCAGGCGGGGTTCAAGTCGGCCGAGGATGTGGCAGATACTGATTTGGAAGAAATTCTTGATGTCGAGGGTATCAGTAAAGAAAAGGCTGAGGCTTTGCATAATTCCGCAAAGCAATATGTTGCCGAAAAGCGAGCCCGAGAAGCCGAGGAGTCTCAGGCGGCTGCAGCTGCCGCTGCAGCCGCGGCGCAGGCTGCAACTGAGCAAGAGTCGCAGCCAGAGTAACACGAGCCGTGTCCCACAAAGGACACCGACCGCAACGAACTTGTCTGGGCTGCGGCGGCCGGGACAATCAAGCGAACTTGCTTCGTCTGGCGTTGACGGATGACAATAGGATAGCCGTCGTTAGGAACCACGGTCGCGGCGGGTATCTTCATAAAAGTCCAGACTGCTGGCAAAAGTTTCTCAGTCGAAAAGGCCATTACCGGGCATTTCACGCAGAGATCACCAGGGCGATGAAAACAGAATTGATTAAGGAACTAAAAGGTCGAGACGGGGAGTAATTGCAGATGGGTAAGACGAGAGTCCATCTATTAGCCAAAGAATTGGGTCTTGAAACCAGAGATCTCATCGCCCAACTAGACAAATTGGGAATGAGGGGCCGCAAGGCGCAGAGTGCGCTGGAAGACGATGAGGTCGCGCGCGTGCGCTCGGCGTTAGTTGCGCAAGAACGACCTCAAGTGCATGTTGGCGAGGAAAAGATTGTTGCCGACCGTGTCGTCAAGACCGAAGAGGAGGGTGAGGGCGGTGCCGAGGCGCGGGAGACGGTCGTTGAGCGTCGGGTGCGCGCCAATGTTATTCGCCGCCGCGTTAATCGGACCGAGGTTGCGCCGACCGACATACCCGCGCCTGCCGCCGAAGTCGCCAAAGAAACGACTGAAGAACCATCGAGTGAAACGATTGAGACCGCTCCGCCTGCGGCTGAGGCTCTGCCTCCGGAAATCACGCCGGACATTGAAGCGCCAAGCGAGTGGAGCGAGCCGATAGAGCCTTATAAGGAGAGCGAACCGACACAGCTTGAGAGAAAAATAGCTGAGCCGGAATCCGCTCCCGTTGCATTGCAGGGTAAACCCGAGAATCGCAGCACGGTAAAAGTCCAGGAGCCGGCTCCGCAAGAAGCGCCTCGTGGGGCGCGCATCCTTGGCCGGATTGATTTGAAACAGACCATGCGCGTGGAACCGGCGCCGACCCCGGTGCTGCGCAAGCCGCCCCTGGGTGCCACTGGCGTGCCTGGATCGCGCGCTGGCGATGGTCGGGCGTTATTACCTGCCGATGGCGCAGCTGCTCCAGCCGGAGACGATAAGCCGAAAGCCGGGCGCCATAAAAAACGTGTCGTCAAGAAACAAGACGTCCTAGAAACGCGTGAAAAAGAGCTCCGCGGCGGCCGCATTCCCAGGAAGAAACGGGTGCTCCCGGGCAAAGAGGTCCGGAGAACGGAGATCACCGTTCCCAAAGCGAGCAAACGAGTCGTCCGGATTTCCGAGGTCATCACGGTCGGTGATCTGTCTCGCGAAATGGGCGTCAAAGCCGGCGAGGTCATTAAGAAGTTAATGGGCATGGGAATGATGGCGACGATCAATCAAGTGCTCGATGCAGACACCGCCACTTTGATCGCGTCGGAGTTCGATCATCAGGTGGAAAACGTCGCTTTTAATGTGGACAGCGCTCTCGAGGTCGAACATCAAGTCGAAGACCAGGAAACAGCTCTAGCGCCGCGCTCTCCGGTCGTGACGATCATGGGCCACGTCGATCACGGCAAAACGTCTCTGCTCGATGCGATTCGCAGCACCAATGTGACGGCGCAAGAACACGGCGGCATTACTCAGCACATCGGTGCTTACCATGTGCAAGTCGATGGTCGCAGCGTCACTTTTCTCGACACACCCGGTCACGAGGCGTTTACGGCGATGCGTGCGCGAGGCGCGAAAGTCACCGACATTGTCGTCCTAGTCGTAGCTGCGGACGATGGGGTGATGCCGCAAACGGTGGAAGCCATCAATCATGCTCGTGCCGCCGAAGTGCCGATCATCGTCGCGGTCAACAAGATCGACCGCCCCGATGCCAACATAGAGAAGGTGAAAAGAGGGCTATCGGAATATGGCCTGGTCGCCGAAGATTGGGGTGGCGATACGGTGTTTGCGCCGGTGTCGGCGAAGACGCACGACGGCGTTCCGCATCTGCTGGAAATGCTGCTACTACAGGCCGATATTTTGGAACTCAAAGCCAATCCGGATAAGCTTGCCCGAGGCACAATTGTTGAAGCCAAGCTGGATCGTGGTCGCGGGCCCGTCGCCACGGTGCTGGTTCAGGAAGGGACGCTTCATGGCGGAGATGCTTTCGTCTGCGGCATTTATTACGGCAAGGTGCGCGCGATGATCGACGATCGCGGTCGTAAAGTCGATGCGGCCCCGCCATCGTTTCCTGTGGAGATTCTCGGACTTCAGGGTGTGCCGCAGGCCGGCGATTCCTTCGTAGCGGTCGCCGATGAAGCCAAAGCGCGACAGGTGGCGGAATACCGCCATAGCAAGCAACGAGAAACTGAGCTGGTAAAATCCAGCAAGGTTTCTTTGGAAGAGCTCTACGACCAAATCAAAGCAGGCGATGTTAAAGAGCTCAGGGTCGTGCTCAAAGCCGACGTGCAAGGCTCGGTCGAAGCTCTTACCGAGGCTTTGAGCCGTATGTCCACCGACGAAGTGAAGCTCAAAGTGATTCATGGCTCGGTCGGTGGTATCACCGAAAGTGATATTCTATTGGCGACCGCATCGAACGCCATCGTCATCGGGTTTAATGTCCGGCCGGAATCCAAAGGCGCTGTATTGGCGGCTCGAGAGGGCGTTGACGTGCGGCTGTACACCATCATCTACGAGGCTGTCGCAGATGTCCGCGCCGCTATGGAAGGCATGCTAGAGCCGGCGTTCCGCGAACAGACTCAAGCTCGCGTCGAAATTCGCCAGACTTTCAACATCGCCGGCGTCGGCACGATCGCGGGCTGCTATGTCACAGAAGGAAAGATCGCCCGGGGCAACTTGGTGCGTTTGTTGCGCGACCATGTGGTAGTGTTCGAAGGAAAACTTGCCAGCCTCAAACGCTTCAAAGACGACGTTCGCGAAGTTGCGGCAGGATATGAATGCGGTCTTTCCTTGGAAGGATTTCAGGATATCAAGCAAGGCGACGTCATCGAGGCTTACGAGCGTATTCCTGTGGTGCGAAGAATGAGTCCAACCTTGGCTGGACGCGAAGCACGAGTTTAATCTGCGGCGTTCCGAGTTGGCAATTTATTTATCCATCCCATGGTTGTGGGGATCCTCAAGCTTAGATTAACGATTCCCGAGAACCATTCACTAAAGGGCAAGCGCAGCGTTCTGAAAAGCATTCAGGCCCGGGTCGGTAATCAATTCAACGTCTCGGTAACCGAGTGCGGCGATCAGGAGCTATGGCAAAGCGCGGTATTGGGATTCGCCGCCGCAGGATCGAGCCAACCGATCGTCGAAGCAACGCTCGGTAACATTGTCGATTTTGTCGAAGCACTCGGCTCGGCCGAGATCGGCGAGGCCAAGATCGAATGTCTTCATTGCTGAGCTGTAAGCGGCGGGCTCTGTGGCCAGAAATCAGCACTAATCCAAGCATGGACCATCAACGCTCTGAGCGTGTAGGAGATTTACTCCTCGAACTGATCGCGGAACTCTTGCGCCGCGAAATTCACGATCCGCGCCTCCAATGGCTTAACCTGACCGGTGTAAAAGTCAGCAAAGACCTGAGACACGCCAGAGTGTTTTTTAATCTACTCGGCGCCGCCGTGGATAAAGGCGAAGTCACGGCGGGCCTTAAGAGCGCCAGCGGTTTCATTCGGTCCAGAGTCGGCAAGAAACTCAATCTTAGGTTTGTTCCCGCGATCGATTTTACTTACGACGATAGCGAAGAAGAGGCCGGGCGCATCGATGCTCTGTTGAACAAGGTTAAGAACTGATCTAACCACCGAAAGTTTTGTCCTGATCTGACCCCTAATCCGTTCCGGGATTTTTATGGCTATGACGCGAAGCGGCATTTTGCTAATCGACAAACCCGAGGGGCCTTCGTCGGCCCAAGTCGTGCATCGCGTTAAAACAATTTTGCAGGCGAAAAAAGTAGGCCATCTTGGGACACTCGATCCGTTTGCTTCAGGGTTGCTGTTGATCGGTGTCAACGAAGGAACCAAGATTGCCGACATTTTTCTCGGCGGAGTAAAAAGTTATTGGGGCGTCATTGCGTTGGGAATCGATACGGATACGCAGGATGCGACCGGAAAAATCGTAAAGGAACGGCCGGTGCCGCCGCTCGGTGAAACCCATTTACGGACCCTGGAACAGAAATTTACCGGCGAGCTCCAACAGGTGCCGCCGATGTTTTCTGCATTGAAAAGAGATGGCGTTCGGTTATACCGGTTGGCGCGCCAGGGAAAAGAAGTTCCGCGAGAGCCGCGACGCATTCGGGTCGATGCTTTGCGCGTGACAAGACTGGGTGCGGCGGAGCTTGAATTTACCACGACCTGTTCGCGCGGAACTTATGTGCGCACACTGGCGGCGGACATGGGCAGGGAGCTCGGTTGCGGTGCGCACTTGAAAAAGCTCCGGCGCACTGCCTGTGATCACCTCAATGTCGAAAATGCCATCGCGCTCGACCTGCTTGAAGAGCGCTGCGCCGCCGTTGGTGCGCCGTTGGTGTCGTTGCGGGAGGCGCTCGTTCATTTACCCGCAGTTACCTGGCAAAGCCGGTCATTATCTCGCTTGCGTTTGGGCCAGCAGGAATTGTTGGCGCAAATCGCTAAGCCCAGGGATTTTGAAAGTTTGGTAGGAATCCTTGATCCGCGCGGCGAGCTCGCCGCCCTCGCCAAGTGGTCCGAGGAGTTATCCGGCGGGCGATGGCGGCTGCATCGCGTGTTCCATGCCTAGCATTGACATCACGGCAATTCATCAGATAGTTTAAAATTTCGTTTGGAGTATTTGTCAGCGGTCATGCGATTGCGGCCCCCAGGAAGAGAATCTTGCCGGATGTATTCACAGCAAACCACAGCAGATCACGAATTGTTATGACGGAGAAAGGAACGCCCGCGTTTTATGAGCCAGTCGAGAGGTAGAATACCGGCTAATTCGCATATTCAGAACTGGGTGAAGGAAATCGCAGCGCGTTGCGAGCCGGACCGAGTGTTTTGGTGCGACGGATCGGAGGACGAACGGCAGGATCTGACGCGCGTCGCAGTCGAGACCGGCGATCTCATGCCGCTTAACCAGCAGGAGTTGCCGGGGTGTTACCTTCATCGTAGTGCACTTAACGATGTAGCGCGAACTGAAAACCTTACATTTGTTTGCACCGAGACTCAGGAAGAAGCCGGCCCCAATAATAATTGGATGGCTCCCGCGGAATCCTACGACAAGTTATCCAAGATCTTCCGCGGTTCGATGCGCGGGCGCACCTTGTACGTAATACCGTTCCTGATGGGGCCGCTGGACTCTCCCTTCGGTAAAGTCGGCATTCAGATCACCGACAGCGTCTACGTTGTTCTAAATATGCGCATGATGACGCGCATGGGAAATATTGCCCTGGATCATTTGGGCGCGTCCGATGATTTTACGCGTTGTCTTCATTCCAAGGCCGATCTTGATATGGACCGGCGCTTTATCTGTCACTATCCGCAAGACAACAGCATCTGGAGTGTCGGCTCTGGGTACGGCGGCAACGCGCTGCTGGCCAAAAAATGCCTCGCGCTGCGGATCGCGAGCAAGCTTGGTCAGAAAGAAGGTTGGCTCGCTGAACATATGCTGATCGTCGGCGTCGAGAGCCCCGATGGAGAGATCACTTATATTTGCGGTGCATTTCCTAGTGCCTGCGGCAAAACCAATCTCTCTATGCTAGCGCCGCCGCCCAGTATGAAGGGCTGGAAGATTCATACCATTGGCGATGATATTTCCTGGCTCCGCGTCGGTTCGGATGGGCGGCTATGGGCGATCAATCCAGAGGCTGGATTTTTCGGGGTGGCACCGGGCACGGGCGCCAAAACCAATTCGAACGCCATGGCAATGATAAAAAAAGACACGATTTTCACGAACGTTGCCTTGCGTTCGGACGGAACCGTTTGGTGGGAAGGTCACGATGATCCACCGCCCAATAATGCCCACGATTGGCGCGGCAAACCTTGGGATCCGCGGAGCGGCCATCCGGCCGCGCACCCGAACTCGCGCTTTACGGTTTCGATAAAGCAATGTCCGACGTATTCGGCCGAATGGGAAAAGCCTGAGGGCGTGCCGATTAGCGCGATTCTATTCGGCGCGCGCCGAAACAAACTCGTGCCGCTGGTATATCAATCGTTCAACTGGCAGCACGGCACGTTTCTCGGGGCAACCCTGGCTTCCGAAACCACGGCTGCGGCCACTGGCGCGGTCGGAGTTGTTCGCCGCGATCCAATGGCGATGTTGCCGTTCTGCGGTTACAACATGGGCGATTATTGGGGCCACTGGCTGTCCATGGCGAAGCGGGCGACTAATCCGCCGAAAATTTTTCGCGTCAATTGGTTTCAGCGCAACGACCAAGGAAAATTCATCTGGCCGGGTTTCGGCGAGAATTTGCGCGTACTACGGTGGGTGATCGAGCGCTCCAAAGGCGATGGCGATGCGAATGAGACGCCGATCGGTCTCGTTCCTAAAGCCGCTGCGCTCAACGGCGGCCATTTGAATATCTCCAAAGCGGATCTCGATCAGTTGGTCGCTGTCGATCGCGACGGTTGGAAGAGCAATTTAAAGAGCCAGGGAGATTACTTCGATACCTTTGGTGATCATTTACCCGCCGGCATTAAAGAAGAGCACAAGGCACTGGCCAGCCGACTGAAAGGATGAACGGAATTATGGCACGCGGACATCACGACGTGGGCGGATTGCCCGGCGCGGGGCCGATCGATCAGACCGAGCATCAGCTTTCCGATTGGGAGATCCTCGCGGATGCCGTGAACCAAGCACTAGGAGCGAAAGGAATCAAACGAACCGACGAGATGCGTCGAGCCCGCGAAGAGATGGATTCTGCCGCCTACCGAGACATGACCTATTATGAGCGATGGATTGCCAGTATCGAAGCCATACTGATTGAAAAAAATATTCTCACCAAAGAAGAAATCGATCGCAAGCTCCGGGAGTTCGATGCTAAATGGGGCGAACCTTGAATGCAGAAGTTGGAAAACTCAAACCCGGGGATCGAGTCACAGTAAAGTTTGAAGATCGGCCCGGTCACCTGCGAACGCCGTGGTACATCCGGGGCAAGACCGGTTGGATCGAGCGCGTGCATGGTGAGTTTCTTAACCCGGAGTCGCTGGCCTACGGCCGTGACGGACTGCCGAAAAAAACGCTTTACCTGGTTGCGTTCAATCAGAGTGATATTTGGGGCAGGACCAGCAATGCCGATAAGCTCCTCGTCGATATCTATGAGCACTGGCTGGACCCGGCAAGTAATTAATAGAGGAGTTTGAGCATGACGACTGCGACAACCGAGCATGGTCACGATCATCCGAAGCATGAGCTGAGTCATTGTGCGAGGCGGATTTACGCGATCCGCGATCTGCTGCTGGAGAAAAGCGTCATTACCGAAAAGGATATTCGATGCCAGATCGAGTATCAGGAGGCGCGCTCACCGGCGAACGGCGCCAAACTCGTGGCCCGCGCGTGGGTCGATCCCGCATTCAAAGAGCGTTTCATGGCGGATCCCAAAGCAGTCTGCGCTGAAATGGGTATCGATGCCAGCGCGATTAATGAATTTGTTGTCTTGGAAAACACGGAACGCGTTCGTCATATGGTCGTGTGCACTCTTTGCTCATGTTATCCGCGACCCATTTTGGGAAGACCACCCGACTGGTATAAGAGCTTTAATTACCGCCAGCGTTCCGTAGTCGATCCCCGCGGCGTCATGCGTGAATTCGGGCTTGATCTGCCGGATGATGTCGAGGTGCGAGTTCACGATAGCACCGCGGACATGCGTTACCTCGTCTTGCCTGTCCGGCCGGCCGGCACGGAAGGCTGGAGTGAGGCTGATCTCGCGAAACTTGTCACCCGAGACAGCATGATCGGCGTCATGGATCCATTGCCGGCTATTTCAGAATAGTCTCAAAAATTCCTTCAATAAGCTCCAGTGCTCGAGATCCTTGCCCGCTACCGTGTGCCGTTGGGCTGGCAACCGCGGTTTTTTTTATGTTGATTTTCTGACGTCCTGCCCTTACCATTTACGCTTATAAATTGCGTAAATTCATTGTCATTATATTACCTACAGGAAATCTCCAGAAAGGCCCGCGTGAACTACGCTACGGCATTGCGTTGCATTGGCCAAGATCTTGAGCGAAGAGGTCTGAAGTCCTTCGACATTCGGCTGCAAGGCAGGCTCTACATTGTCGACGGCGGCTACCAAGATCCGCCATCGCCCATGCCCGTCTCAATCGAATATACTTTTGCGGATATCGAGGAGATCGACAGTGTAGGTCAGGGCAAACGCGGGGGGATTCTACGGGCGCAAGAATTCATCAATCAAGTTCAAATCTTTCGAACGATCGGCGCCTATTTGGACAAAAATGAAGCTCAATTCGTTCACCTGACCAATAATGACGGCACGGCAAGAGATTCTTTGTTCAAGATCGAGTATGTAACACGTGACGGCGATCGCATCATCGATGATCATGCGGGCTCGGCGATCTATGACATGTGTGTGCAGATGTATAAGCAACGTGGAAAATGGACCGGCACGGGAGGCCGGCGCGCAGGCGGGCGCCGTTAGTAGCAAGACAACGGGCTTCCGGGATTTGACTGTGAGCGGTCCGGCGGCGGAGAGTAATGGGTTTGGATACAGCTTCAGATTATTATTCGGTTTTGGGGATCAAGCCGAGCGCCACTCAGGAAGAAGTTAAACGGGCGTATCGCAAAGCCGTCTTTCGTTATCATCCAGACCGCAATCCGGGAGACAGTGAATCCGCGGACAAATTCAAGCAGGTTTTGGATGCTTACGAAGTACTTTCTGATTCCAATCAGCGCGCGAAATATGATCAGGTGGCGCGGCCGGCGCAAAACGAGAGCGAAGCTGAGGAAGAACCCGCGAAAGAGGAATCGACTCAGTTCGGCGCCGATTCAGGCAATGGTTTTCATTTCACACAGGATTTTAATCGAAAAATAGAACCCGAACCGAAATGTCCCTCTTGCGCAGTGGTCGGCACCGAGCGGATAATTTCACGCAAAGCGGGTGCAAGCTCGGCGCGCGGCAAACAATTCATTCTCGCCCCCTTCAACATCATTTTCTGCAGTGCCTGCGGTCACGTATACGGCGTGACGGCGAGCACGACGTAGCCTGACGCCGGACCTTCGTGATCGGGCGTCCGAAACACTTCACCGAAAACAAATCGAAGTGTCTGCGTGGGTCCGCCCGGCGTCTCCTATAGATTAGATGATCATTTAGGGCGAACGTATGGAATTCCGAACCCGCGGGTTCCGAAATTCTAGTGCATTATCCCGCCGCCCTCGACGACGAGCAGTTGCCCGGTAATGAAATTACTATCGGAACTTGCCAAAAATAGCGCTGTTCCGACGATATCGGCGGGAGTTTCGATGCGCCGGAAGGCGCGCTTGTCCATGCTGCCCTCGCGGCGTTTGAGAACTTCTTCCGACACGGCTTCTTCGCTCATAGTTGACCCTGGAGTCATGCAGTTCACGTTAATGCCCCACTCGCCCAATTGGCGCGCCATCACGCGCGTAAGTGCAACCACGCCGCCTTTCGCGGTCGTGTAGTGTGGCATATTTCCCGAGCCGCTGAAGAAAGTCCCGGAGGCGATATTGATGATCTTGCCGCTCTTTTGCTGCTTCATGATCGGAATGACGGCTTTGCTGCAAAGAAATACTCCCTTCAAATTGACTTCCATGACGCGGTCCCATTCCTCCAGCGCCAATTCTTCCACCGGGCCTTTCCAAAGTTTCTGGGTCACGTAGATCGCCGCGTTGTTGAGCAGCACATCGATGCGGCCAAATTTCTTGGCTGTGTCCTGCATTAGTCCCTGAACATTCA
>Ga0075289_1000002_pt1 | contig 29664 bp, 15 predicted proteins | sample SF_Rice_20C_80N__4_FD_69764 | JGI IMG/M metagenome (GOLD analysis project Ga0075289, IMG submission 69764) | Rice paddy soil microbial communities from Twitchell Island, California, USA - SF_Rice_20C_80N_103 | ecosystem: Environmental > Terrestrial > Soil > Paddy field/soil | place: USA... | reverse complement strand
CCTCGCTGTTGAAAATGAGTCGAAATAGATTTGTCCGCCTATTCTTTTAGCCGAGATATCTTACTATTATGAATGATGACCGCAATTCATAAGCGGATACCATTGTAAATGCGGAGAGTGAACGAGTGATGAGCAACGAAGAGAAGACTGAAGCGAATAGCGGCGCGGGTTCATTGCCGCGTGCCGATCGGTGGCAGGTTGCGCTCGAGAATAGTCTCATAACGGACGAAGATCTTCATCTATTCAATGAAGGCACACACGCGCGGCTTTACGGGAAATTGGGCGCTCACCGTGCCAAAATTGGCAACTGTGAAGGCACCTATTTTGCGGTCTGGGCGCCCAATGCCGACCGCGTTTCGGTGATTGGCAATTTCAACGCGTGGGATAGGGAAAGTCATCCGCTTTCGCGCAGAGCAAACTCCGGTATTTGGGAGGGATTCATCCCGCAGGCGGACAAGGGAGCGCTCTATAAATATTTTATGCGCTCACGCTTAATGGGATATAACGCCGAGAAAGCGGATCCTTTTTCTGTCTTCAACGAGATTCCCCCGAAGACCGCGTCAATTGTCTGGGATCTCGATTACGCCTGGGGCGATCGTGACTGGATGGCGGGCCGGCGCGAGCGCAATGCCTTAAGCAAGCCGATTTCGATTTATGAGATGCATCTTGGATCCTGGCGCCGGGTGCCGGAAGAGGGAAACCGTTCCTTGTCCTATCGCGAGATCGCGCCTTTGCTGGTGGACTATCTTCGCCAAACCGGATTTACCCATGTCGAGTTTCTACCGTTGATGGACCATCCGTTTTTTGGCTCCTGGGGCTATCAGATCACCGGCTACTTTGCCCCCTCGGGAAATTACGGCACGCCGCAGGATCTCATGTATTTGATCGATGCGCTGCACCAGAAGGGCTACGGCATTATTCTCGATTGGGTGCCGTCGCATTTTCCCGCCGACGAGCACGGCTTGGCGTACTTCGATGGCACACATCTTTTCGAGCATGCCGATCCCCGCCAGGGTTATCACCCGGAGTGGAACAGCTATATTTTTAATTACGGCCGGCATGAAGTGAGAAGTTTTCTGATTAGCAACGCGCTTTTCTGGCTCGACAAGTACCATGTTGATGGGTTGCGCGTGGACGCGGTGGCATCGATGCTTTATCTCGATTACGCGCGGCGCGCAGGCGAGTGGATACCGAATCGCTACGGCGGCCGGGAAAATCTCGAGGCGATCGAGTTTCTCAAGCAGTTCAACAGCACGGTTTACGAAAACTACCCGGATGTCCAGACGATCGCGGAGGAATCTACCTCGTGGCCAATGGTCTCCCGGCCGGTTTATGCCGGCGGTCTGGGTTTTGGTTTAAAGTGGGACATGGGTTGGATGCACGATACGTTGAAGTATTTTGCCAATGATCCCATTCATCGCAAATATCATCACAACAATGTGACGTTTCGGATGCTCTACGCATTCCATGAAAATTTCGTGCTGCCGCTGTCGCACGATGAGGTGGTGTACGGCAAGGGATCGCTGCTGGGCAAAATGCCTGGTGATGATTGGCAGCGCTTCGCGAATCTCAGGCTGCTGCTGGGTTACATGTATGCCCAACCTGGAAAGAAACTTCTTTTCATGGGAGGCGAGATCGGCCAGTGGGGCGAGTGGCAACACGATGGCAGTCTTGACTGGGCTGCATTGAGTTACCCGCTGCATGCGGGCATACGACAATGGGTTCACGATCTCAATGAGCTTTACCGCAGCGCTCCGGGACTGCATGAGCTCGATTGCGACTCAGCAGGATTTGAATGGATCGATTGCAACGACTCGGATGCGAGTGTCGTCAGCCTGCTGCGTAAAGGCAGAGCCGATGATTCGACCGTCGTCGTAGTTTGCAATTTTACGCCAGTCTCGCGTCGAAATTACCGCGTCGGCGTGCCGCGCGGCGGCCCGTGGCGAGAGCGGCTCAACAGCGACGCACGAGATTACGGTGGCAGCGGCATCGGCAACATGGGTGGAGTCGAAGCCTCTCCTTTGGCATGCCACGGCCGCCCGTTTTCCCTTTCTGTCGAATTGCCCCCGCTCGCAGTCGTTTTTTTCACAAATGAGTCCATATAAGCGCTGCAGACAAGCAGTGGCACCGGATTACGCTGCAAGCAATGCTTGGAAGCGGCGGATCGCGCCCTGAACACCATGCACAAGGATGCGAAGCAAATCGGCGCGACGTATTTGGGTCATCAGACAGCCCTTTTCCGCCTCTGGTCACCCAGCATCGATCACGTGTATATTCGTTTGCTCGCCACCGATAGAATCATTGCAATGGAAAAAACGGACTGCGGATATCACGAAGCCATTGTCGAGGATGTGTCTCCCGGCGCGCTCTATCGATTTCAACTGGGTGCAAGCAAAGAGCTGCCCGATCCCGCATCACGCTTTCAGCCGCAGGGCGTGCACGGGCCGTCTGCTCTACTCGACCCGGAGTTTCCCTGGGAGGACACCGGCTGGTCCGGTATCGCGCTCGAAGACTATGTTATTTATGAGCTCCACGTTGGCGCATTTACGGCGGCGGGAACTTTTGAATCCGTCATTCCTCACCTGAACTATCTCGCCGAGCTCGGCATTACCGCCGTGGAGCTCATGCCGGTGGCGCAGTTTCCCGGCAGCAGAAATTGGGGCTATGACGGCGTTTATCCTTTTGCGGCGCAAAACTCCTATGGTGGTCCTGAGGGATTGAAAAAACTCGTGAACGCCTGCCACCAGCGCGGCCTAGCCGTGATTTTGGACGTGGTCTATAACCATCTCGGACCCGAGGGCAATTACCTCGGCGAGTATGGTCCCTATTTTACCGACATCTACAAATCACCGTGGGGACCCGCTCTCAACTTCGACGGGGCCTATAGCGACGATGTGAGAGAGTACTTCATTCAAAACGCGCTTCAGTGGCTCGTTGATTTTCGCATTGATGCGCTGCGTCTCGATGCAGTGCACGCGATTCTCGACCACTCGCCGGTGACGTTTATCGAGGAACTAAGCGCCGCCGTCGAACGGGAAGCAAGCGGCCTCGACCGGCGAATGTTTTTATTTGCCGAAAGCGCCGACAACAATGCGCGCTTGCTGCGCACCCGCGAGCGCGGCGGCTATGCGCTCGACGCCCAGTGGAACGACGATTTCCATCATTCTTTGCGCGCGCTGCTTACAGGCGACCGCAGCGGGTACTACGGCGATTATGGCGACTTCGCCCAACTGGTTAAAGCCTATCGCGAAGGTTTCGTTTATTCCGGCGAGTATTCGCCGTTTCGTAAACGGCGCCATGGCAGTTCCTCGCGGGATATTCCCGCGCGCAAATTCGTCGTGTTCTCGCAGAACCATGACCAGGTCGGCAACCGCAGGGCCGGCGACCGCTTAACTCAGGCGGTTTCCTTCGAACAGCTCAAGCTTGCCGCCGCTCTTGTGGTCCTTTCGCCGTCTCTTCCGCTTTTGTTTATGGGCGAGGAGTATGGCGAGACGGCGCCGTTTCCATTTTTTGTCAGTCATTCCGACTCCGACCTGGTGGAAGCCGTGCGCCAAGGACGGCGCATGGAATTTGCTTCTTTCGAGTGGCAAGGGAGAGTCCCTGACCCGCAGGACGAGGCGACTTTCTTAAGCGCTAAGCTTCAGCACGACCTTCGCGACAGCGGGCATCATAAAATTTTGCTGGAATTTTATCGCGGGCTGCTAAAGCTGCGAAAAACCATTCCGGCGCTCGCCCAAACAGACAAAGACAGCATGGCGGTGAACGGATATCCGAACGAGAAGATTCTTGCGGTCGAGCGCTGGTGTCGAGAGCATAGGGCGTTGATGGTCGCTAATCTCGGCGCTGCGGAAAATTCCGTTGCTGTATCGATAGCGCAACGACACTGGCGCAAGGTTTTCGACTCAGCGGCGCGCAATTGGCGCGGCTCGGGCGGTGCGCTGCCCGACGAAATCGACGTCGGAAGCGATGGCCAGTTTACCATCGGCGCCCACTCACTTGCGCTTTATCTCACGGAGGATGTGTCATGAATGATCTGCCCAGCACCGATACCAAGAGTGCTATGAATGTTTGGCCGGGGAACTCGTATCCGCTGGGCGCCACCTGGGACGGCGCGGGTGTCAATTTTTCGCTCTTTTCGGAAAACGCCACCAAGGTTGAGCTCTGTTTGTTCGATAACGCGGATGGAGCCGGCGAAATTCGATTGCCGATAACCGAGCAAACGCACCAAGTGTGGCATATTTATTTACCTGAAGCGCGGCCAGGGCAATTTTATGGTTACCGAGTGCATGGCCCCTATGAGCCCGAGAACGGGCACCGTTTCAATCCCGCAAAACTGTTGCTGGACCCTTACGCCAAAGCGATTCAGGGTACCCTACAATGGAGCGATGCCTTGTTTGGTTATACCATCGGTCATCCGGATCAGGACCTTTCGCGCAGCGACAAGGACAGCGCCGCGGGAGCGCGCAAGTGCGTCGTCATCGATCCGGCGTTTAGCTGGGGTAATGACGCGCCGCCGGCGACTCCTTGGCACAAGACGATCATCTACGAACTTCATGTCAAAGGTTTCACCATGCGCCATCCGGCTGTGCCGCCGGAGCTGCGCGGTACGTATTCGGCGCTTACCTTACCGGCGGTAATCGACTATCTTAAAGCCCTCGGCATCACCGCGGTGGAATTGCTGCCGGTGCACCAGTTCGTCGCCGACAAACATTTAGTCGATCGCGGCCTGACCAATTATTGGGGCTACAATTCCATCGGCTTTTTCGCTCCCGACGCGCGCTACGCGAGCCGCGGCGCTGCCGGGCAGCAAGTGGTGGAGTTCAAAAGCATGGTCCGGGCGCTGCACCGGGAGGGCATCGAAGTGATCCTCGACGTGGTGTACAACCACACGGGCGAGGGTAACCATCTCGGTCCCACACTTTGCTTCCGTGGCCTCGACAATGCTTCCTATTATCGGCTGGTGGAGAACGACCGCCGCTATTACATGGATTATACCGGTTGCGGAAACACTCTCGACATGACTCATCCGCGCGTGTTGCAGCTGATCATGGACAGCCTGCGCTACTGGGTCGAAGACATGCACGTGGACGGTTTTCGCTTCGATCTCGCTTCTACGTTGGCTCGCGAGCTTCACGATGTCGACCGTCTGGGCGCTTTCTTCGATATCATTCAACAGGACCCGGTCATTTCCCAGGTAAAACTGATCGCCGAGCCCTGGGACCTGGGCCCGGGTGGCTACCAGGTCGGAAATTTTCCGGTTCTCTGGGCCGAATGGAACGCCGCCTATCGCGATACGGTTCGACGTTTTTGGAAAGGAGACGGCGGGCAGGTCGGCGGCCTCGGCTATCGCTTGACCGGGTCGAGCGATCTTTATGGCCATAACGGCCGGTTGCCTTACGCCAGCATCAATTTCATCACGGCGCATGACGGCTTTACGTTGCAGGATCTGGTGAGCTACAACGACAAGCACAACGAGGCCAACGGCGAAGAAAATCGCGACGGCCACAATGACAATCTCAGCTGGAATTGCGGGGCCGAGGGCGCGACGGACGATCCTGACATACTTGCGCTTCGCGAACGGCAAAAACGGAACTTCTTAGCCACGCTTTTCTTATCGCAGGGCGTGCCGATGCTGCTGGCAGGAGACGAATTCGGCCGCACGCAAGGAGGCAACAACAACGCGTACTGTCAGGACGACGAAATCTCTTGGCTCGATTGGAAGCTTGACCGACCGCGACGCGAGCTGCTCGACTTTAGCCGCTATCTGATGCGCTTTCGCGGCGAGCATCCGATGCTCAGGCGCCGTCATTTTTTTCAGGGCCGGCGGATTCGCGGCTCAGAGGTGAAAGATCTCGCCTGGTTTCGCACTGACGGCAAGGAAATGAGCGACGAGGACTGGAACAATCCGGAGACGCGCTGCTTCGGCCTTCGGCTGGCGGGTGACGCGATCGAAGAGTTGGACGATCGCGGCAATCGGATTGTCGACGACACGCTACTCATTCTCCTCAACGCGCACTACGAAACAGTTTCGTTCAGGCTGCCGGCGCACCGCAGAAAACTTCGCTGGGAAGTTGTATCGGACAGCTTCGACCCGAATCTCGACCGCAAGAAGCACCGGCTGATGCGCGGCGGCGAGATCTATGATCTAAAGGATCGCTCGCTGGTCGTGCTGCGCTTGCCGGTCGGCGAAGGCGAAGACAAGAACGGCGAGTCCCGGTCCGCGCCGCGCCGTAGCCGCCGGGAAGCGGGGAGCGCAGCGAGCGCATGAGAATACCCGCGGCGACCTATCGGCTGCAATTTACGGCGCAATTCGCGTTTGACCAAGCGCGTGACATTTTGTCTTATCTTTACGAATTGGGAATCAGCGATATTTATGCATCGCCGATTTTTTATGCGCGCGCCGGGAGCACGCACGGCTACGACGTTGTCGATCCGAATCAGTTGAATCCCGAGCTGGGCACCGCCGCGGACTTCGAATTCTTAACCGAAGACGCACGCCGCCTCGGTCTCGGCTGGTTGCAGGACATCGTACCGAACCACATGGCCTATGATTCGCGAAATCAGATGCTCATGGACGTTCTTGAAAACGGCCCGGCTTCGCCGTACTCCGATTACTTCGACATCGAATGGAATCATCCCTACGACAGCATGAAAGGAAAAGTGCTGGCGCCGTTTTTGGGCAAATTCTACGGAGAATGTTTGGAAGACGGCGAGGTTACATTGCACTACGACCAGGGCGGATTCCACGTTCGCTATTTCTCTTTGACCCTGCCAGTCAACATCGAATCGTACAGCGACGTTTTGACCGACAATTTAGCCGGGCTGCGAAGGCGTCTCGGCACCGGTCATTTGGATTTCATTAAACTCTTGGGGATTCTTTACACGCTCAAAAATATCGCACCCAAACAGGAAAGCGCCGAACGCGCGGATCAGATCGTCTTCGTCAAAAGAATTTTGTGGGAGCTTTATAACTCCAACAGCGAGGTCAAGCAGCACCTCGATGCCAATCTGGCCAGGTATAACGGCACTCAAGGACAACCGGAAAGTTTTAACCCTCTCGACCGGCTGCTCTCGCAGCAGTGGTTTCGCTTGTCGTTTTGGAAAGTCGCGGCCGAAGAACTCGATTACCGGAGATTTTTCAACATCAATGAGCTCATTTCCCTGCGCATGGAAGATGAAAAGGTCTATTGCCATACGCACGCGCTGGCGTTGAAGCTTGCCGCAGCGGGCAAGTTCACCGGACTCCGAGTCGATCATGTGGACGGGCTTTACGACCCGCTCAGCTATCTCCAATGGCTTCGCCGTGATGTGCCGGAGAGCTACCTCACGGTAGAAAAAATTCTCGGTTTCGACGAAGATCTGCCGGCGCTCTGGCCGGTGCAAGGCACAACGGGTTATGAATTTCTTAATTACCTGAATGGAATTTTCTGCGCGCGCGAACAGCGCCGGACGTTCAACCAAATCTATAGCCGTTTTACCGGGATCGAGACCAGCTGCGCCGAGCTGGTGGTCGAGAAGAAACGGTTGATTATCGGCAAGTACATGGCCGGCGATGTCGAAAATCTCGCCTTTGTGCTGAGAAGCGTCTCGAGCCGGGATCGGCACGGCGCCGACGTTACCCTTTATGGGCTCAAAAGGGCGCTTGTGGAGGTGTTGTCGTTTTTTCCGGTCTACCGTAGTTATACCAGCCGCGAGCAAGCCGGTGTTGAGGATCAGCAGTGGCTGCGGGTCGCCATCGTGCGCGCGAAAGCGGCCAACCCCGGCTTGCTTCTCGAATTGAAATTCATCGAACGATTTCTGCTGCTCGATCTTGCGGATCATCAGGGCGAGGAGGAGAGAAATCACTGGACCCATTTCGTCATGCGATTCCAGCAGCTGACCGGGCCGCTAATGGCGAAGGGATTTGAGGATACCGCGCTCTACGTCTATAACCGCCTGCTGTCGCTGAACGATGTCGGCGGCGATCCCGATCGCTTCGGCGTATTGGTGGATGAATTTCATCACTTCAACCAACGCCGCCAGGAGCGCTGGCCGCACACCATGAACGCGACGGCCACGCACGACACAAAACGCGGCGAGGACGCGCGCGCAAGGATCAACGTACTCTCGGAATTGCCCAAGGAGTGGGAGAGCCGGCTGAGATCGTGGAGTAAAATCAACCGGCCGAAAAAAGTTAAAATTAAAGGGCTTGATGTCCCCGATCGCAACGATGAGTATTTCTTATACCAGACCCTGATTGGCGCCTATCCACCCGATAGCGAGCACGACGGGGAGTTTGTCGAACGACTGAAAGCTTACTTGATCAAAGCGGTCAGAGAAGCCAAGGTTCATACGGAGTGGCTCAAGCCTGATTTGGCGTATGAGGAGGCTTTCGTTGATTTCGCCGCAGCGATTCTTGGGCCGTCGGAACAAAACCGCTTTCTCGCTGATTTTGTGCCGTTCGCAAAAAAGATCGCATACTGCGGCATGTTCAATTCCTTGGGACAAGCGCTGCTTAAGGTGGCCGCGCCGGGTGTTCCGGATGTTTACCAAGGGACCGAGCTGTGGGACCTGAGTTTTGTCGATCCCGATAACCGCCGCCCGGTGGATTTCGACCTGCGGCATCGGTGGCTCCACGATCTCAAAGCCGCTGAGTCCAAAAACCGTATGGTCTTGTTGCAAGATCTGCTTGCGAATTGGCGGGACGGCCGCATCAAGCTTTACCTGTTGCATAAGCTTCTGACTTTCCGACGGGCTCATACTGAGCTCTTCGCCGGGGGCGACTACATTCCTCTGAGGGCGGGCGGCCGGTGGGGCCGGCAAATTTGCGCTTTCGCCAGGCGCAGCGGCCGGGCATGGGTGATTGCTATTGCGCCGCGCATGATCGGCGAATTGGTCTATCATGGCAACGTCCCCTTGGGAGAGGCGGCCTGGGAGTCGGGCACCGTGAGCCTTCCGGCGGGAGCTCCCAGCCGGTGGCGCAACGTTATCGGCGATAAACGCATCGAAACGATGGGCGACAATATGTTGCGACTGAGCGACATCTTTGAATATTTTCCCGTGTCTTTGCTTTATCACGAAGAGCTTACAGGCGAATCCCAGGCGCTCGAAGGAAACACCAATGCCACGGCAATCCAACATAGCGTGTGAGGGGAGAGAGCGGGTCGTCATCGAAGGCGTAACGCCAGAGATCGACGGCGGGCAATTTCCAATCAAGCGCATCCGCGGCGAACCGGTGGTGGTAGAGGCCGATGTGTTTGTCGACGGGCACGAGGTGATTTGCTGTGCGTTAATTTTTCGCCATGAATCGGAGAGCGACTGGCGTGAAGCCACAATGGAGGCGTTGGTCAACGATCGCTGGCGTGGCAGATTTGTCGCGGCCGAGCTCGGGCGTTACGTTTGCACGATCACGGCATGGGTCGATCGCTTCAAATCTTGGCGCCGCGATCTCGAGAAGAAAGCCGAGGCCGGAACGCATACCGATGCGGATTTGCTGAGCGGCGCTCTTCTGATCGGAGAAGCCGCTGAGCGCGCCGCCGGCAGGGATGCGAAAACGTTTAAAAATTGGATAGACGGCCTGAATGACAAGAAGCGCGATCTCCCCGAAAAGCTCGCTCTGGCGCTGAGCGACGAACTCGCTCGACTGGTCGATCAATATCCCGATCGAAGGTTCGCGACGACATATCAAAAAAATCTAACGGTCGTCGTCGATCGCGAGAAAGCGCGGTTTAGCTCGTGGTATGAAATGTTTCCGCGCTCGTGCGCGCCGGAGCCCGGGCGGCACGGAACCTTCAAGGACTGCGAACGGCTGCTTCCGTACGTCGCATCGATGGGCTTTGATGTGCTTTATCTGCCGCCGGTTCATCCGATCGGGCGTACGCATCGCAAAGGCAAAAATAACACTGTTATAAGTTCCGCGAACGATCCGGGCAGCCCGTGGGCGATCGGCGCCCAAGAAGGCGGTCATAAGTCGCTGCACCCCCAGCTCGGCACGTTGGCGGATTTTAACAGCCTGGTTAAGAAGGCCGAGAGCCTGGGAATTGAAATCGCCCTCGATCTGGCTTACCAGTGCAGCCCCGATCATCCTTACGTTAAAGAGCACCCGAAGTGGTTTAGGCGCCGCCCGGATGGGAGCGTTCAGTACGCCGAGAACCCGCCAAAAAAATATGAAGATATCTTTCCGCTCGATTTCACCTCGGAGCAATGGGTCGGGCTTTGGCAAGAGCTCATAAGCATCGTGCATTTTTGGATGGAGCAGGGGGTTCGCATTTTTCGCGTCGATAATCCGCACACCAAGCCGCTGCCGTTTTGGCAATGGCTGATCAACGAGGTCAAGAAAAAAAATCCCGAAGTGATTTTTCTCGCCGAGGCGTTCACCCGTCCCAAAGTGATGTACCGGCTGGCCAAGCTCGGTTTTAGCCAGTCTTACACCTATTTTGCCTGGCGCAACACCAAGCCCGAGCTGACTCAATACTTTACCGAGCTTACCCGAACGCAGACGCGCGAATACTTTCGCCCCAGCCTCTGGCCCAACACCCCGGACATCTTGAACGAATATCTCCAGTTCGGCGGCCGACCGGCGTTCATGGTGCGGCTCGTCCTCGCCGCTACGCTCGGCGCGAGCTTCGGCATCTACGGGCCCGCCTTCGAATTGCTCGAAGATCGCCCGCGTGAGCCCGGCAGCGAAGAATACTTGAACTCGGAAAAATATGAGATTCGCAACTGGGATCGAGAGCGGTCCGACAGTCTCAAAGAGCTGATTGCCAGAGTCAACCGAATCCGCAAGGAGAACCGCGCGCTGCAAAGCGATCAAAGCCTGCGCTTCCACACGGTCGATAACGAGCAGATCATTTGCTACACCAAACAATCAGAGGATTTGAGCAATGTCATTGCCGTGGTGGTCAATCTGGACCCACACCATGTGCAGTCCGGGTGGGTGACGATACCAGTCGAGACGCTCCAGCTCGACCCGCTGGAGTCCTACCAAGCGCACGATCTTTTAACCGGCGCGCGATTTCTTTGGCACGGCGCAAAAAACTTTGTGGAACTCGCACCGCAATCCGCTCCCGCCCATATTTTGCGGCTGCGCCGCCGCGTCCGGCGCGAACAGGATTTTGATTATTTCTTGTGATCCATGACCAAAGCAGAAAAACCATCAAATCGAGACCCTGCTCTCATCGACGAGCCACTCTGGTACAAGGACGCGGTGATTTATGAGCTTCATGTCCGGGCGTTTTCAGACGGCAATGCCGATGGTATCGGCGATTTTAAAGGCCTGACGGAAAAGCTCGATTATCTCTATGATCTGGGCATTACGGTGCTGTGGCTCTTGCCGTTTTATCCCTCGCCGTTGAAAGACGACGGTTACGACTTGGCGAGCTACACCGAAATCCATCCGGACTACGGCACCCTCAAGGACTTCAAAATTTTTTTGCGGGAAGCGCATCGGCGCGGTTTGCGGGTTATCACCGAGCTGGTAGTCAATCATACTTCCGATCAACATCCGTGGTTTCAGCGGGCGCGACGAGCCGCCCCGGGCAGCAAGGAACGCGATTTTTACGTTTGGAGCGACAGCCAGGAACCGTACAAGGAAGCACGGATCATTTTCAAGGATTTTGAGACATCCAATTGGGCGTGGGACCCGGTTGCCAAGGCGTACTATTGGCACCGCTTCTATTCGCACCAGCCGGACCTGAATTTTGCGAGCCCTGCGGTCAAGCGCGCTATTTTCGAGGCCGTGGATTTCTGGCTCGACATGGGTGTCGACGGTTTGCGTCTCGATGCTGTTCCTTATCTGTTCGAACGAGACGGGACGAGTTGCGAAAATTTGCCGGAGACCCATCTTTTTCTAAAGGAATTGCGCCAACACGTTGATTCGAAGCACCGAAACCGGATGCTGCTCGCGGAGGCCAACCAGTGGCCGGAGGAAGCGGTGAGCTACTTCGGCGTAGGCGACGAATGCCACATGGCTTTTCACTTTCCGCTGATGCCGCGGATTTTCATGTCGGTTCACATGGAAGATCGCTTCCCCATCGTCGACATTCTCGGCCAAACGCCCGAGATCCCGGCCAACTGCCAGTGGACGCTATTCTTACGCAACCATGATGAACTCACTTTGGAAATGGTGACCGACGAAGATCGCGATTACATGTATAAAGTTTATGCCAGCGACCCCAAAGCGCGGATCAATCTCGGCATCCGCCGGCGTCTTGCGCCGCTGGTGAGCAACAACCGCAGAAAAATCGAGTTGCTCAACTGCCTGCTCTTTTCCTTGCCGGGAACTCCCGTCGTCTATTACGGCGATGAGATCGGCATGGGCGATAATTTTTACCTTGGCGACCGAAACGGCGTGCGCACGCCGATGCAATGGAGCGCCGATCGCAATGCAGGCTTCTCTCATGCCAACCCGCAGAGGCTGTTTCTCCCGATCATCACCGACCCGCAGCATCATTACGAAGCGATCAACGTGGATGTCCAGCAGGAAAATTTGAGCTCGCTTTTGTGGTGGATGAAGCGGCTGATCACACTGCGCAAGCGCTTCCGTGCTTTCGGCCGGGGCACCACCGAGTTTCTTTATCCCGCAAATCGCCGGGTTTTGGTTTTCATCCGCCGCTTGGAAGATGAAATCATCCTGACGGTGGCCAACTTGTCTCGTTTCGTGCAATGCGCCGAACTGGATCTGTCGCCGTTCAAGGGCCGTGTGCCGGTGGAACTTTTTGGTCAGATCGATTTTCCGTCGATCGGCGACTTGCCTTATTTCATCACCCTGGGGCCGCACGGTTTCTACTGGTTCAAATTAGAAAACGCAACCGCGGCGGCGCCCCGCGCGTTGGAAGAGGCGCCGCTCGCCACGTTGGAGGTCAACGGCCCCTGGGAGCAAGTTCTCGCGCGCGGCGCCAAATCGGGATTGGAAAAAATTCTGCAGGGCTACTTGCAGAAGTGCCGTTGGTTCGGCGGCAAAGGGCGGAAATTGCGATCGGTAAGTCTTGCCGAGCCCATTGCCATTCCAGCGAATTCCCATGGTGCCCAGCTTGCCGCCGTGGAAGTCCTGTACGGGGAGGGCGAGCCGGAGGTCTATGTTTTGCCGATAACGCTCGTCACTGCCGATCGGGCCTTGGAAATCCAGCAATCTTTCCCGCAAGCGGTGATTGCGCGCGTCAAATGGAAGCACGACGGCGCAGCTCTCGAGGGACTGCTTATCGACGCGCTCTACGATCGCGATTTTTCCAAAGCGCTGCTCGATGCCATTTCGCGTCGTCGCAGCTTTAAAGGGAAAACGAATGAAGTTCTTGCGGTTCCAGAGAAGTTTTTTCGCACCTTGCGAGGCTCGACGGAGACGGCCCTCGAACCATCGATGGTTAGAAAAGATCAGAGCAACACCTCCATCGTATATGGCGACCGTTTGGTTCTTAAAATATTTCGCCGGCTCCAGGAGGGTGTCAATCCAGATCTCGAGATCGGCCGCTTCCTGAGCGAGAAAACGACTTTTGAACATACACCCAAGCTGGCCGGGAGCTTGGAAATTCGCCGCTCCAATAAGGCAGTTGCAACTATAGGCATCCTGCAGAGCTGGATTCGCAATGAGGGCGATGCTTGGCAGTATACGTTGGATCATCTGGCTGATTTTTTTGAAACTTGCTCTGCGATAACGGTGATGCCGGCCGATCTCTGCCGTCCGCAGGGCCATATTGTGGATTTTCTCGAGCGCGAAGTGCCCGCGGCGATGCGCGAGAGTACGGGAGCGTATCTGGCGTCCGCGGCTCTGCTTGGCCGGCGTACGGGAGAGTTTCACGTCGCTCTGGCTTCCGACGCGCAGGATTCCGACTTTGCCGCTGAACCTTACACGCCGTTTTACCGCCGCGCCGCTTATCAAAGCCTGCGCACTTTGGCTGATCGCGCGCTGGCGACGCTGCGCGAACGATTGAAGCAACTGCCGGAAGACGGTCGCGGGGAAGCGGAGCGGGTTCTCAGTTTGAAAAATGAAATCTTCAATCGTTTTCGCTTCATCGTCGATGAAAAAATAACCGCCCTGCGAATTCGCTGCCATGGGGACTATCATCTCGGCCAAGTGCTCTTTACCGGGAAGGATTTCATGATCACGGATTTTGAAGGAGAGCCGGCGCGGCCGATCGGAGAGCGGCGCAGCAAGCGCTCGCCGCTGCGCGACGTTGCCGGTATGCTCCGGTCGTTTGATTATGCGGCCTTGACCGCGCTCAAAAGCGCCGATTTCCGCGCCGGCGATGTAAACCGCCTTACAGTGGTGGCAAGGTGTTGGGTTTTTTGGGTCTCGCTCGTGTTTCTGCAGAACTATCTCGATAGCAGCCGCACGGCCGGATTTTTGCCCGCCTCGAAGCAGGAACTGAAACGTATGCTCGATCTCTATCTGCTCCAGAAGGCCATTTATGAATTAAATTACGAACTGAATAATCGGCCCGATTGGGTTGGCGTTCCGATTCGTGGCATTCTGGATATCATGAATGCTGCTGAGTGACGCATGACCGTTCTGAAGCCGCAATAGTTGCAGTACCTTGGATCGCGAAACTTGCGAATTGCCAAGTCCCCTTGCTAGCCTTTTTTCTCTTCTGGCTCGGATTCCGCCTTACGCGTGGTTATTCTGACCGTCGTCGGGGAAAGCCGTTGTAATGTGAGATTGGGCGGGTGGCGCACGTTCAGCTCCGATATTCGAACAATTTTGCGGCCGGCTTCCGGAGACGACAAATCAATCTCCGCTCTGAGCTTGTTCGGATCGAAAAAATAAAATGCCCGCTTCGGACCCGTAAATGTGGCGTTCACGACCCGCGGTTCCACCACCTCCACGCGGTATTCGGGCGGCAGGTTCTGCACTTGAACGGGAATTTGATATGTGATCTCGATGGTGCTCGACCCCGGGACCAGCACGTACCAAAGTCCGACCGCCAACGAAAAGGTGACAAGTTTTGCGACCCAGTTCTCGCGCAATAGTGAGACCGACAGAATGCGCCGTTCGCTAGGCGGATATTTCTCTTGCAGAAACGCCTGGAGCAACAAACTGAACTCTTGAATGTTGCCTACTGGCCGGAGCCGGCCGGCGCGAGCCACTGAGATCGTGCCGCGCTCCTCTGAAACCGCGATACAGAGAGCATCGCTTAATTCAGCCAAGCCTAGAGCGGCGCTGTGACGGGTGCCGACGTTAGCCAGTTGCTGAAAATCCTTTGACAGCGGCAAATGAGCGGCGAACAGCGAAATCTGGTCGTGTTCGACTATAACCGCCCCATCGTGACCGGGTGAATGCGGATCGAAAATACTTTTCAGTATGGGCTCGCTGATTTTTCCGCCCAACTCGATTCCGCCCATCACATGGCGGGCAATTGGATCTTTTCCTTCAACGACGATCAGCGCGCCGATTTTATCCTTGGCGAGATCGGCCACTGTTCCGACCAAAATATCAGCCGTGTTGGAGCGCAAGGCTCTCCCGCCCTTTCGCGCCAGGCTCCAGACCGCGATGCGTTCAAATAGTTGTCTGAGCTCCTCCTGAAAAATCACAACAATGATGATCAAGAAAATTGCGAAGAAACCCTGAAAGATCCACGCGGTCAACTGCAGATCGAGGTATCTGGCCAGAATGTAGATCGCCGCCAATATAAATATTCCGCGGATAATAAAAGCCGCACGGGTCTGCTTCAGAAAAGCGGTGGCGGTGTAAAGCAAAATAGCTACGAAGAGTATATCGATGACGTCGGCAATGCCGATATTCAGGAATGGCGTGAGCATGGTGACTACAAGGGTTTAAGGAATTAAATTACCAGCCAAACGCTGCCGCTGTACCGTGTTGCGATAGTGACTGATAGTTTTGTTGTCGCACCCTGGGCTTCGAGAAGCAACAACAGAGAGCCGCCGCAAAGAGCCCGAGTACCCCGGCCTGGTCCGCGGTTTTAACGTCGCCTTCCAGAGACAATTACTAGTTTTAATAGAAGCGATAGGGAAATCCCTTCACGGAGGGAAATATCCTACAAATGTTGGTCTATCCCGTGAACAAGTTTCGCAAATTTGTCAACAAATCACGGGATTATGAAGGGATCTGCAGTTTTGGCACAGACCTTGTTAATACGACCGTCTAACAGACCGGTTTCTGGAAAGTTGCGTAACGTTTTGCCAGATTAGATCATCGCTGCGAGTTTAATGTACGCCCATCGGTTGCCATTGATTCGCGCGCAGTGCAGTGGTTAGCTCAAAATCTGAATAGCTATTCTACAAACACACGTAGATGATAAAGGTTTAGTTGCTTTAGTCCTGATTCGCGGCACGATCCTCGGGTTGTTATCATAGGCGGGAACTATATAAAGAAATCGGAGACCGAATGGCTGCCGCTAAAATCCTTGTAGTAGACGACGATCAAAACTTGCTCGAGCTTGCGCGCGCCCGATTAGAGGGCTCAGGCTACGCCGTGGTGACGGCTCCTGGCGATGAGCAGGCGCTGGACGCCGCGAAGAGCGGGAACTTCGATCTCTCAATTGTCGATCTCCGGCTTGCCGACCAGGACGGCATCACGTTGATGGAAAAATTGCATTCCATCAATCCCGAGATGCCCGTTGTCATCCTTACTGGCCACGCCAGTGTCGAAGGCGCCGTCGAGGCGATGAAACGAGGGGCGTACACATACTTAACCAAGCCCTTTGATCCGCGCGAGTTAATTCTCCAGATCGGCAGGGCGCTGGAAAGCCACCAGCTCGCGACTGAAAATCAGAGGCTCCGTGGGCTGCTCAAAGAAAAATATGATTTCGCAAATATTGTTGCGAAGAGCGACAAGATGCAAAGCTTACTCGAAGCCGTGACGCGCATCGCCAAGTCGGATTCCACGGTTTACATCCACGGTGAGAGCGGCACGGGCAAGGAGCTGATTGCCAAGGCGATACATCTGGCGAGTGACCGAAAGGATAAGCCATTCATCGCGATCAATTGCGCCGCGATTCCGGAATCGCTCCTCGAAAGTGAGCTTTTCGGTCATGAGAAGGGCGCGTTTACCGGGGCGGTGCGAAGTACCAAGGGTCTATTTACTCAGGCCCATGAAGGTACGCTGTTCTTGGACGAGATCGGCGACATGCCGCTCACGATTCAAGTCAAGTTGCTGCGCGCCCTGGAAGAGCGCCAATTCTATCCCGTAGGCAGCGAAAAGCCGGTGTCGGTCGACGTTAGAGTCGTCGTCGCTACCAAGAAAGACCTGATCGAAGAAGTCAAAAAGGGCCAGTTTCGCGAGGATCTTTTCTACCGGATTCACGTCATTCCGATTATTCTGCCGCCGCTAAAAGATCGCAAAGAAGATATTCCCTACTTGGTTGAACATTTGTTAAAAAAGATTTGCCAACAGATGAAAAAACCGGTCAAGGGGCTGACTCCGAAAGCCATGCAGAAGCTGATGCAACATGATTGGCCGGGAAACGTGCGCGAGCTGGAAAATATTCTCGAGTACGCCGTGACGATGACGCAAAAAGATATTGTGACGGATGATCTGGTTCTGCAAACGAAAATTTCCAATGGGGCGGCGGTGACGGAAGAAGCGATCCAGTCGCAGCTCCTGCCGACGCCCGGCTCGTTTAAAACGCTCAAAGAGGCACGGGCCGAGTTTGAAAAAGCTTACCTCATCCGCCTGCTGCAGATGTGCGATGGGAAGGCGACAAAGGCCGCCGAAATCGCGGGAAAATACCGGGCCGATTTCTACGACCTGCTAAAAAAACACGAGATCCGGGTCGCAGACTTCAAAAAATCCGCGTGACGTATTTTGCGCGGCTTATTCGATACTGAAAGTGACAGCGACAGCATGGCCAAATGGATTGAAGTGCCGGCGCATCGTATACTTGTGGTAGAGATTCCGGAATTCTTGGACGGGTTTCGGACGCTCGATGAGAATGGCCGGGAGTGCAGAGGCCTGAGTTCATTTGCGATCGCAGAACGAAGATCGGATGGAAGAGTCTTCCGGCTCGCTAAGTTTTACCCTCGCAACCCGCCTCATGAAAGTGGCGATTCTTCTGTTTATCTAGTGGAGATCTGACGGTTAACGAAGTTCTTCCGCATCCGGAGACCCGTTGCACGGGGCGCCCGGGATGTGATCACTTTTCGTTTTATTGCGCTTTGGACAGGGTCTCGAGCGCATCTCTCAGGCGCTCAGCCCAACTCTTGAGTGTTGATGCACTGATTCTTCCGTCCGGGGTATTGAAACCGACTCCATCCGTACTGATGTCCAAGAGGACTGATTCAAGATCTGAAACCACCTTGTCGTATTTGGCCTCCGATAACGCTTTGTAATTCTCCGGGACCGACTTATACGCCTTTTTGGGTGATGCAGCCTCCTTGTTGCGGGATATTGTTGCTGACGGTGTGGTAACAGTGACTCCGGGATTCAATTTGGCGATCTCCTTTCTCAGAGCTCGACTAGACCATCGGTCCTCTTTCGCTAAACCAGTCGAGCAAGGATTGCGCCAAGTGAATCGTAAAGATCAATGAGCAATTTACGTGGGAAGTCCCGAGGTTAATGGAGAGGCAATCTGCGTTTTTCTCTACGGATTTAGAAAGAAACCGCCGTGCGTTCTTATTTTTGCAACAAATTACGAGTTCTTTTTCGAGAGCTGCGTCGGAACTAAGTCCGGGTGAAACGGCCCGCCGGCGATTGTTAGGGCACTTTTATTCGGAGTAACTCGCCGAGGCTTTGGAATCGTGCGATCCATTGCTGCGCAGCTTCGTCTCCGGCCCGCTGCGCCACGAGTTGCTGCGGGTGCTGGCGCTGCAACAGCTCGTAAAAATAATTCTGCACTTTCCAGAGATCGACGTAAAAAGGCAGATGCAGCAGCAGAGTGGCTGCTTCATACAAAGTTTCGAGATTTGCCAAGGAGGGCTCGGCGAAAAATACTCCAGCGGCGCGTTCGAGCGACTGGTGATAGGCAAATTCAAGGCTTTCGGTATCCAGGGTGACCCCTTCCAGCCGCGCTGACTGCAGCAGGCTCAGCAGGCGCTTCTTTTCGATGGCCGGCTGTCCCAATGCCGCGCGCAACTGACTATTCAGAACAAACTGTGCCGCGGCCGCAACGGCTTTAGGCAGCGGTATTCCGAGGTCGGTAAGAAAACGCATCAGCGGGGCGCGGGGCTCGTAAATTTGCCGATACAACGCTTCTGCTTCTTGCAGGTTGGCGGCCAAGATCGTGTTTAAGACACCTCTCTGTTCGTCACGAAAGAGCGACTGGATCGAATACTGTAAATCTCCCAACCAGTGTTCCATCTCGCGCAACACGGCGGTAAGATCGGCACGCCCGAAAGGCTCAGAAATTTTATTGACGATTTGCTCGTAAGATTCCTGGCCCGTGTCTTTGGCTATCGCCGCGGTCATGTTGTGGTCACCGAGGTGAAGAGCGGCGAAGATCAGTTTCTCCGATTCCAAAGTAATCCTGGAACGCAGCTCGATGCGACCAGCTCCAAGCTTGGTCCGGCCCGCATTGAATATGCGCGGATCCGCGAGTCGAGCGTCGTAGCAATAAATCGCCCCCCGCTCGGGAAAGTCTTCGGGCAAATTAGCGAGCGCATAATCGGCCGCAAGAGTGGCCCAGTCGACGTTGACGGAGCGGACGCGGCGTTCGTAGACGCGAGCGCCGTCGCCTTCGTCCGGCTGGTTGCTCTTGGCCGGCTCCAGGCGACGCACAAACCGCTTTTCTAGAGAATCGCCGAACAGATCTTGCGCCAAGCGCACGGTTCGACCTGCTAACTTAAGAATCTGAACGGTTTCGAGGCCCGCCAGGTCGTCAAAAAACCAGCCGCAGCTCGTATACATGAGCATGGCGTTGCGCTGGAGCTCGAGCAGCTTGAGTGCGAGCGTCGTTTGCGAGGCATCCAGCGGTTGGCTGGCGTGTCGGGACAAAAATCCGTCAATATTGTTTTGCGACCGGTCAAGTATGACCCCAATGTAGTCGTTGCGCGCCTCCCAGGGATCGTGAAAAATCTTGTCGGCCTGGCGCTCCCATAGGGGAGTGACATGGTCGCGTAACCAGTCGAGCGCATCGCGTAGCGGCCTGCGCCATTGCTGGTTCCAGCCTGGATGAGCGCCGGAGTTGCAGCCGCAATCGGCCCGCCAGCGATCGACCCCGTGCGGGCAACTCCAGGAGCTTTTCTCGACGATTTGCACTTCGCGGGCCGGCGGATGAGTTTCCAAATATTCGCCGTAATTGGTCAGTCGCGCCAAACCGCGCGCCTCTATTTGCTCCAGGACGTAAGCCAAGGCCATGTCGCCAAAGCGGTGATGGTGCCCGTAGGATTCGCCGTCAGTGGCGATATGCACGAGTTGCGGGTGGTCTTGCGCACCCGAGAAAGCGCCCGTCAACCGCTCGATAAAGTGCTCCCCGTGCGAAAGTAGTCCTTCGAACGCGACCGCGCGCGAGATCGGGCCGTCATAAAAAAATACCGCGACGGACCGGCCCGACGGCAGCGCTTGACGATAGGTCTGGGTGGGATCGATCTCCGCCCCGTTTAATTCGTGCCAAACCGTCTCGCCGATGCGCCGGATTCGCGCGGCTTGATGCGGCGCCAATATGACAAACCGAATGCCGAACTGAGACAGCAATTCCAGAGACTCTAAATCGACAGCCGTTTCGGGGAGCCACATGCCTTCGGGCGCGCGCTTGAATCGATGTTCAAAGTCGTGGATGCCCCAGCGAATTTGTGTCAGTCGATCGCGAGTATTGGCAAGCGGCATGATCATGTGATTGTAGATCTGGGCGATCGCGGAGCCGTGTCCGGAAAATTTTTTCCGGCTTTGCCGGTCGGCATCGAGAATTGCGGCGTAAACCTCCGGAGCTTTAATCTCGAGCCAGCTGAGCAACGTGGGGCCGAAGTTGAAACTCATTTTTGCATAATTGTTGACGAGTTTGACGATGAGTCCCTGGTCATCGAGGATGCGCGATACCGCATTGGGCGCATAGCACTCGCGGGTGATGCGCTCGTTCCAATCATGGTAGGGCGATGCCGAATCCTGCAGTTCGATGGCTTCGAGCCAGGGATTTTCCCGCGGCGGCTGGTAGAAGTGGCCGTGAATGCAGATCCAACGTTCCATGAAGTTGACTACAGGAGGGGCACAACGGGATGCTTCAGGGGTTTGTCATAATCCAGGTCGTCTTGCGCGGCCCACGCCCGAGCACCACGATGCCACTGCGCGAGACGGTGTAATGCTCGCGGTCTTTGTCCATATCGTACCCGATGGAGGTCCCTGACGGAATTACGTTGGCCTTGTCGATAATCGCATTTCGGATGCGGCAGTTGCGGCCGATTTCGACCCAGTCCATGACCACCGAATTTTCAACGTGGCTGAAGCTGTGCACTCTCACGTTTCGCCCGACGACGCAGTTGTGGACGTAACTTCCGCTGATAATGGTGCCCTCGGCGACGATCGAATTGACCGCCATACCCTGGCGGTCCTTCCAATCGAAAACAAACTTCGCCGGCGGGTCAGGGTAACCGACCGTACGCAGCGGCCAACTGCGATTGTATAAATTAAATGACGGGTCAATGGAGCATAGATCCATGCTGGCCTCGTAGTATGCGTCAAGAGTGCCGAGATCGCGCCAGTAGCTCGGCTCTTCTCCCTTGGATGGAATAGGGACACGGTTCTTGCGAAAGTCGTAGGCGTAGACTCGCTGGCTCTTGATTAACTCCGGCAATATGTCTCGCCCGAAATCGTGCGTGCTCGCGTCATTTTGCCCATCGGCGTCGAGCGCCTCGATCAGAACTTCGTTGTTAAAAAGATAATTGCCCATCGAGACAAGGGCGAAATTGGGCTCGCCCGGTATCGATTTGGGATTTTTGGGCTTTTCGTCAAAGCCGATAATGCGCCAGTCGGCATCCACAGCGATCACGCCGAATTGTGATGCTTCTTCGATCTTGACCGGCAGCGCGGCCACTGTGACGTCGGCGGATTTTTTCTGATGGTCGTCGATCATCTGGCGCACGTTCATCCGATAAATGTGATCGGCGCCAAACACGGCAACCAGTTTGGGATTATGACGTTGTAATAAATAGGAATTCTGGTGCACCGAATCGGCGGTCCCCTGATACCAATCCGTTCCCGAGCGCATCTGCGCGGGAACCGGCGTGACAAAATGTTCGCCGAGAAAATCGGTCGTGCGCCAACCGCGATCGAGGTGTTCCAGCAGCGACTGGGCTTTGAACTGAGTTAAGACATAAATCGATAGAATGCCTGAATTGACAAAATTCGACAGCACAAAATCGATGATCCGATATCTGCCGCCGAAAGGCACCGCCGGTTTCGCACGATGCTCCGTCAATGGATAGAGGCGCTCGCCGCGACCGCCGGCCAATATGACGCCGAGAACATACATTCTGAACCTCTGTTGCTAAGTCACGAGCTGCTGATACAGGTCACCGTAAAGTTTAGCCGAGCGGTCCCATGAGAAATCCATGCCCATGGCCCGGCGCTGCAGCGCGAACCAGGCCTGCTTGTCGCGAAAGAGGGCCAAACCCCTGTCGACCGCGGCGAGCAGTGCGCTGCTCTCGTAGCGTTGGAATAGGAAACCGGTGCCCGTTTGGGTTTCCTTATTATAATCCTGCACGGTATCTTTCAAACCGCCGACGGCGCGCACGATCGGAATCGTACCATACTTCAAGCTAAACATCTGATTGAGACCGCAGGGCTCATAGAGCGAAGGCATCAGGAATAAGTCGGCGCCGGCCTCGATTTGGTGGGCAAGCGGCTCATTGAATGCGATTTCTACGGCGACCCGGTCCGGATGGCGTCTCGCCACGGCCTTAAAAAAATTTTCAAAATGCGGCTCGCCGTTCCCCAGCAGGACAACTTGGAGGTCGCGCTCCATCAAGGAATCGAAGATCTCCTCAATCAAGTCGAAGCCTTTCTGCAGCGTCAACCGGGAAATCATGGCGATCAGCGGCGTGTCGTTTTTTTCCGGCAATCCGACAGCGCGCAGTAGCGCGCTCTTGCAATCGCCTTTAACCGCCAAACTCTTTTCGCCGTAGTGGCACGCCAGGAACGGATCTGTCCAGGGGTTCCACTGATGGTCGTCGACGCCGTTGAGAATGCCGACGAGGTCCGCCGCGCGTTGCTGCAAGACGCCTTCGAGGCCGAAGCCTTGCTCCGCGGTCATGATCTCCTCGGCGTAGCTAGGGCTCACCGTGGTGATTTTATCGGCAAAAATCAGCCCGCCCTTTAGAAAATTGACGCTGCCGTAATACTCGAGAAACTGCGGCGTAAGATAGGTCGGATCGAGATTTAATAGCGGCCAGGCGGATTGTGGAAAAACACCTTGAAAGCCGAGATTGTGGATGGTGAAAACTGTTTTCGCCGCCGCAGTCTCAGCGTAGTTTTGAGGCTGGATCTTTAAAAAAACCGCTACCAAAGCGGTTTGCCAGTCATGGCAGTGCGCGATATCAACCGGTTTATGGCGCAAGAGTTCCAACGCGGCGCGGCTGAAAAACACAAATCGTTCGTCATTGTCGGGATAGTCCCCGGTTGGCGCGCCGTAAAGATTTTCGCGACCGAAATACGGATCAGCGCGGATCAAGTAAACAGAGACGTTCTTGCCGATTGAAGCTTCAAGAACGCCGGCTTGTTGGCGCCGATCGGAAAGCGGCACTGAAAGCTCCAAGCCGATTTGGCGCAATGAAAAATTTCCCTGCAGCGCTGAGCGATAGGCCGGCGCTATGACGCAGAGCTCATGGCCGAGGCGTTCCAGCGCGATGCTCAAAGTTCCGATGACATCAGCCAGGCCGCCGGTCTTGGCGAAAGGAGTTACCTCCGAGGCGATCATGGCGATCTTCATTCAATTAAGCTTTTGAACAGTTGGAATTCCGCCCGATGACTAACCACGCTCGCTACCTGAGCTTCCCGACCTGGAAGGCTGGCCCCGGACCGGAGAAGCCAACGATGCGTCCGCAAGCGTGCGTGCTCCACGTCGTGGCGCTTTCTTAGCGCCAGGCGTTTTTGGGATTTTAACTCATCCGGCGGCGAATGTCGCCGATTGTTCGCAGGAGTTCGACGATCTCGGGCGTTGCTCGGATTTCCTCAAGAGTCAGTCGAGCCTTGCGCTGCCAATTGGGTCGTTCCTCCCAGGTGCCGGGGACATTTTGCGGTGCCGTTTCGAGCCATAAATCTTCCAAGTTGATGAGCAGAAACTGTGCTCCGCCGGCGGCCAGAAACTTGAGCCATGCTCCGAGCACCGCGCCCGCACCGATATCGCTCCCGAGTAGGCCGGCGGAGCGAAGATAAGCAACAATCGCGTCGCGTTGCGCGGCGCGATAACGAGCTTCCTGTTGTGCTTGCTCCTGATTTATCAGACCGAGCGCCAGGCGATCGTCAGTGTCCGCGCCTGTCCAGAAACTCATGAAGGTCGCCGTGTCGTGGGTATTGAGACTCGCCACTGTATGCGAAGGTGCGGCATCGAGCGCATTGGCAGGGTCCGTGTTGACGCCGAACTGCCCTACATGCATACCGAGAATTTTGTGGCGCGCCAGGGCCTCGGTCACGTAGGGTGGGACGGTGCCGAGATTCTCGCCGACGATTTGCACGTGGTGACGGTGCGACTCCAAACTCAAAACTGCGTAATACTCCTCTGCTCGATTGTGCACGTAAAGACCGTCCGCCGCGCTAAAGCCATCGGGAACCCAGAAGGCGCGGTGCAGACCTAACACGTGGTCGATGCGCAGCATGGAGGCATGGACCATATGATGGCGCAGGCACTCCCGATAATAACGGTAACCTTGACGGCGAATGGCTCCGGGATGAAATGGTGGAAAGCCCCAGTTCTGTCCCTTGATGAAGAGGCTGTCAGGCGGGGCGCCGCCGGATGCGCGCACGGCAAACAGACCGCGCTCGCGCCAGACATCGTAGCCATCCCGATTGACGCCGAGCGGAAAATCGAGATACAGGCCCGCGGCATTGTCGCTCTCGCTGCGCAGCCAAAGAGCCTGTTCGTCACAGAGCCATTGGACGTAGAGATGGTACGACTTAGCCCGATCATCGTAACCGCCCTGAGTCAGCGCGCCGTTGCGATCCGCTTCGGGCCAATGCGGCCAAGTCTTTCGCTCGCGCTCGCCCTTGGCCCGAAAGGCGGCGTAGTCGCGAAGGGCGGAGCGGCTCGCGACGAAGCTCTCGAAGCTTTCACGACGCGCCGAGGGAGCTGCCAGAATAAAATCCAGCAGCTCTTCGAGCACGATGCGCTTGAGCCCAGCTACCTTGCGATAGTCGACCAGATTTTGCGCGCGCACGGCATCGAGCTCGCGAGCAAATTGTTGTGAATTGATCATCGCGCGCGCGGCGGGACACTCAGCGAGCTCCGCGACTCTTGTAACGTCAAGATAAAATTCGTTCCAGAAAAGCCGGCTCACCGGCGCGTAGGGACTTGGATTGAACGGTTCGTCTAAAAAGCCCGCGAGCATCGGCAGGGTAGCGACGGCCTGGCCGCCGAGCACGCCGACGAAACGCCCTAAGTCCGCCAAATCGGTGATATCGCCCGTGCCCCAGCTCCGTGCTGAGCGAAGCGCATACAGCGGGCAGAACACGCCCCAGCGTTTGGCATTGAGATCGGCGGGGCCATACGCGTGGAACGGTGCCGCGAAGAGATAAGTTTCCAGATCTTGATCACCGACTCGAAGATGAAGCCAATGATAACCGAGCGGCAGCGGTGCGCGCAGGACCAAAGCGCGCGTCACAAACCGGATGCCTTCCACTTTCCGGACCACGGGCTGAATAGGATTTTTCTCTTCCCATTGGCAGCCGATGCGCTCGCTGTTTTCGGTGATGATTTCCCCGCTGAGAGGAGTTTCCGCGAGACTAGCCGGTAGCCGTAACTTTATCTCAAGCGCCCGATCTTGCCAGGCCACCGTCACCGGTTCGATGGCGCGCCGCCATAGCGCCTGATGACGCTCGCGCAGCGCGTTGGGAACGTCGGCCAAAGATTCAACCGGTGCATCGAGCGATTTTAGAACGTTCAGGACTGCTTCCGGCGGCGCCTTACGAAATTGGCCGAGCCCGTCAAAATAGGCTGTCTGAAGATTGTAAAGACGGGCGAGAGCTTGGAGTGAATCTGGAGCCGCCATGTATTCCGAAATACTTTAGCAAAGTGTGCGCCACATTCGCGGGGAGAGACGGTTGTCCGGTGCTCGATGATCGATTGCCGCTCCATTGATCGCCGGTCGGGCGTCCTGCTCTGCTCGATTTTTTTTAAGGCGGCTCTTTATATGTCCGCGGAAACGCGCCGCAGCAAACCATGCAACAACTTAGACGAGGCGAACCCAGGGTTTTTGCAACGAAGTTGCATAACCGACTTCAGTAGCATGCGTGACGCCGGCAGCGTGGAGATCGTCGATCAATTTCGCTGCGTGCCGTTTCGCGATCGCGATCAGGAGACCGCCCGAGGTTTGCGGATCGAGCGCCACCTGAACGAGCCCTTCGCGGATGGATTTGTCGATCACCATTTTGTCCGACAAATAGTCCTGATTCCGTTTGCAGCCACCGGTAACGTAGCCTTTTTCCGCCAGGCGGGGCGCGCCGCGCAATAGCGGCAGCTTCGCAGATTCAATGATCAGTGTAATGCCGCTGCCGCTCGCCATCTCAAGGGAATGGCCGAGAATGCCGAAACCGGTGACATCGGAGCAGGCGTGCACCGGATGTTTGCGCATGGCGGTAGACGCGGCAGCATTGAGAGTCGTCATCGCTTTGACGGCTTCATTGACGCTCTCTTCGGAAGCTTTGCCTTTTTTGAGCGCAGTAGTGATGATCCCGGTTCCTAACGGTTTTGTGAGAATCAGCACGTCGCCTTCCTGCACACCGACATTGCGAAAGATCTTATCGGGATGAATAATGCCTGTCACGGCCATGCCGAATTTTATTTCTTCGTCGATGATGCTATGGCCGCCGATGACTACGGCACCGCTTTCCTTGACCTTCTCGGCGCCGCCTTTGAGAATCTCGCCGAGAATCTCTATATCCATCTTGCCTTTGGGAAAGCAGACGATGTTCATGCAGGTCTTGGGCTCGCCGCCCATGGCGTAGACGTCGCTCAGCGAATTGGCCGCCGAAATCTGACCGAAAATATAAGGGTCGTCGACAATCGGTGTGAAAAAATCCACCGTGTTGACGATGGCCAAATCGGGGCGCAGTCGATACACCCCGGCGTCGTCGGCGGTCTCGGTGCCGACCAGCATGTCGGGGTTATTGAACTTGGGCAGGCCGTGCAAAACTTGCACGAGGTCGGCGGGGCCGAGCTTTGCAGCTCAACCCGCAGCCTTGACTTCTTGCGTCAGGCGCACGCCCTTTTTCTTAGTCAAAATCATGTTTGGAAACTCTAATTCGATCCAACGCGGTTTGCAATGATCACAGTCCGAATGGCAATGGTTTGCTTCCGTGGGCTTGGGAGTTTTATCGAGCAGGGCTGAGCTGTTTTACCGAAGCCCCGCATCCTATAATAGCAAACCCAGTGCGAGTCCGGACCCGCTTCATGCATGCAGGATGAATTAGACGCCTGTTTGTTGTGAGGCCGCGTCAGCGCACCAGCGCGTTAATCCAGTGCTAAGTTGTTCGGTTCTCGCCCGGCACCGCTTTAAGGCGGCGAATATCGCCGATCCTGATGGTCAACCCGTCGCGATCGAAAAATTCCAACAACGGGATGGTGTACTTTCGGCTGGAGCCGATCAAGTCCCGAAATGAGGCGGCAGTCATCTCACCCTTGTCGGTCAAGTAGTTTCTCAAGGTTTGCCGAAGCTGCTCGATGCTGCTCGCGAGGAAATACATATCAGTGGTGACGCGCACCACGGCACCCTCGCGCTCCAACAGACGAATCACTTCGTTTATCCGATTGCGCGGGACGCCCGCTTGCTTCTCGATTTCTTTCAAATCCGGCGGCGCGAGCGGCTGCTCGCTGAGGAGGTTCTTGATCTTGTCCATCAGCGTCTTTTCTTGGCCGCCGAGTTGCACGCGATGGCCGGCCAGACGCAGCAGATTCTCCTCCCGGGCGATAAGTTTTTCGTTGATCAGCGTGTCGGTGACGACGCGGAAAATCTTCGGTGCGAGCGCATAGAGTAGTTTGCCGCGCAGCTCTTCCATATCCATCCCCGGTACCAGTGGATGGCCGGCGTGGAAGGTTTTAAGCAACCCGAGAATCTGCTCTTTGACCCGCTGCCACTTTCCTTGCGTGGTATAAAGTCTCTCGCCCTCGGCGCTAAGAACGCGCAGGTGCTTCATCTTCTCGATGGCATCGCCGATTTGTTCCTCTCGGACGTTGAGAAATTGGTAGATCGCGTCGATCGGCAGGGCGAAGGCGGCGCTGCTCTCGATATACGCTTCGGTAAGCGCCGCCGTATCACCTCGCAAGAGCGCATCCAAGCGGTTTTGCAGCTGGCTCTCGCCGCGTTTATGGCGATTGGCCCACGGATTGATAACGACACCGCCGGCGAGTGTGCGCCGGGCGGTTTCGTCCCGCAAGATGAAATGGTCGCCGCGCAGCGCCAGCAGCGGCTCGGAGATCGTGATCTGGCAGAAGGCGGACTCCTTCGGTTCGATCTTTTCGGCGGCGCCGAGAATGACGATTTTACCGAGCCGTTCGGCGGCGCCGAGATGGACGCGCACGCGCTGGTGATTTTTAAGACCGTTGCGCGCGCCCGGTCGAACTTCGAGATGAGCATCGAAGCGATCCGTTACCAAGTGGATTTTCTCATGGCAGATCACGTGCCCGCGCGCTATTTCGGCGCGATCGGGTCCGGTGAGATTCATCGCAACTCGCTGCCCCCAGCCGGCGCTATCGACCGACTTGCCGTGGACTTGAAGGCTGCGCACCCGGAACATGTGGTTCCCCGGCAAACAGCGCAGTTGCTCGCCGACTCGGACTTCGCCGCTTAGGCCCGTGCCGGTGACGACCACGCCGTGTCCTTGCAGGATGAAAGCACGGTCAACCGGCAAGCGAAAATAACCGCTCGGCGGCTTTTTATTTTGGCCCTTTAGGATTTCAGCAATGCGCTCTTTGAGTTCAGCGATGCCTTGCCCGGTGGCGGAGGACACCGCGATCTTCGGCGAATTTTCCAGCACGGTGCCGAGAGTCAGGATGTCGATTTCCTCGCCGACTTCGGCGATGCGGGACGGCGGTACGAGATCGGCCTTGGTGATGACGAAGATCGCCATCTTGACGCCAAGCAAATGAACAATGTCCAAGTGCTCCTCGGTCTGCGGCATGACGCCGTCGTCGGCGGCGACGGTGAAGAGCACCAGGTCGATGCCGTGGGCGCCCGCCAACATATTTTTGATAAATCGCTCGTGCCCGGGCACATCGACGATGCCCGCCGATGTGCCGTCCGGCAGATCGAGATGGGCAAAGCCGAGATCGATCGATATGCCGCGCTCTTTCTCTTCTTTGAGCCGGTCGGTATCCAAGCCAGTCAGTGCCTTGATCAAACTGGTCTTGCCATGATCAATATGGCCGGCGGTGCCGATGATGTAGGGCATGATTCAATTTTCGATTTTGGATTTTCGATTTTCGATTGGGGATCGCACACGGATCATATCGGATTTGATCCTATGCAAACCGCGGGATTAGATCACTTGGGTCGAAGATTGTTCTCAAATCCAACAAGAAGCGGTCGTCTTTGATCCGGCCGATGATCGGCGGATCGGCGGCCCGGAATTTTTGGGCGAGGGCGTTGGCGCTGAGCTTG
>Ga0075289_1000001_pt1 | contig 36831 bp, 39 predicted proteins | sample SF_Rice_20C_80N__4_FD_69764 | JGI IMG/M metagenome (GOLD analysis project Ga0075289, IMG submission 69764) | Rice paddy soil microbial communities from Twitchell Island, California, USA - SF_Rice_20C_80N_103 | ecosystem: Environmental > Terrestrial > Soil > Paddy field/soil | place: USA... | reverse complement strand
ATTGCCGATTTGCAATTGCAATCCCGTCGGCTCTCCGATAATGCACATGTCCGCCATTACGCCGTGATCCATCAAGTAGCGGGCGCCGACGCCGGCGCCGCGATAAGCTTTACCTTGAAAACGACCGACTTGCGCCTTTTCGATCTCGCCCACGACGCCGGCGATGATCAAATCTCCTTTGAGCTTGATCCCGGCCCTTTGCAGCGCCGCCACCGCCTCGATGTAACAGGGAAACGCCGCCTTCATGTTGACCAGGCCGCGGCCGTAGATGCGGTCGTCGTCAACGACCGTCTCCTGCGGATTATCGAAATGGTCCATGTGCGCGTTGAACATCAACGTCGCTCCCCCGCCCGTTCCCTTCAGCGTCCCGACAACATTCGGTCTGCCGTCCTCGACGTACTGATACTCCACCTCCATGCCGAGCTTCTCGAACTCGCTGCCCAGATATTTCGCCACTTCCTCCTCTTCACCCGTAATGCTGACGATATTGGCCAGATTGCAGGCTAACTCGACAAGTCGATCGCGATCCACCTGTCGCAGAACTTCTTCCATTCCGTTCTCCTTCCGAAGTTATCCTATGCTAGTAAAACGAAAATTTTTTGTAGCACACTGAGCCTGACAGTGACAACGATCCAAGTTGACGGAGCAGTATTATTTACCTAGATTATGGCTTCCATGACAGTGGGACTGGACATCGACGGCGTAGTGGCGGACTTCATCACGCCTTTTTTGCAGCTGCTCGAAATGCACAGCGGAAGCGGCCCCATCGACCCGGCCTCGATCACCGATCCGAACTTTATCCATCATCCGTTTTTGACGCGCGAGGTTATTTTCGAATGCATGGAAAGGGCATCTTACGATCCCGAGTTCTGGCGCGGAATGGCACCGCTGTTATCGTCCGATCAATGGCAGGCCCTCGACAGAATCAGCAATGAACACGACGTCGTATTCGTCACTCACCGCTGGGTCCGTGATACTTACGACATCAATCAGATCACGTGCGATTGGCTGCGCCGGCATGGATTGACGCGGCCCGTCGTTCATTTCACCCAAGAAAAAAAATCTGCGATGATTCGAAGCCTCGGTATCGAGCTTTTTATCGATGACCGCCATGAAAACTGCGAAGATGTCGCCACCCAAACGCAGGCGGTAGTGCTGATGCCGCACCGGCCGTACAATCAAGCATTCAGTCATCCAAAAGTTCGGCGTATTCACGCGTTTGACGAGATCTGGGATCACTTACGATAACCAGCGGAGAAACTCATGGGCGTACTGGAGAACACGATCGCGATCGTCACCGGCGGCGGTGGCGGCATCGGCGGTGCCATCGTGCGAAGATTCTCAAGGGAGGGCGCCAAAGTCGCTGTCGTGGACATCGATACCAAGACAGCCGACGCCGCGGCTGCTGAATTGACCGCTCAAGGAGCCGACGCGATGGCAACGGTGGCGGACGTTACAAAAAAGCAGTCGGTCGGCGAAATGGTGCAATCGACTCTTGACCGCTGGGGCCGCATCGATGTTCTCGTGAATGTCGCCGGCGGCGCCGAACGCAAGCTGGTCGTCGAAATGACGGCGTCGGATTGGGATCATGTCGTGGATATGAACTTGAAGTCGACGTTTCTCTGTTCGCAAGCAGCACTGCCCGCAATGCTCAAACAACAATACGGCAAGATCGTGAACATCTCGTCCATCTACGGCTTCACCGGCAATGCGACACGCTCGAGCTATGCGGCAGCTAAAGCGGGCGTCGCCGCATTCACCAAGTCTCTCGCCTTGGAAGTGATCCATGACGGCATCAACGTCAACGCCGTCGCGCCAGGACGCGTGACTACCCCCAGGGTCCGAAATCGATACTCCGATGAAGCTTGGGCCGCGGCGGTGGCGCAAGTGCCGATGGGCCGCGCCGGCACTCCGGAAGAGATCGCCAGCGCGGTGCTTTTCCTCGCCAACGACGAAAATAAATACATCACCGGGCAAACCATCCATGTGAACGGAGCATGGCTGAACTGGTAGTTCAACGGTTCAAGGTTCAAGGTACGCTCTCAGAACAGTTAATACACTCTAGCCGAATTAAAGGACTGCAATCGTTAACGGCTTCCGGATTTACTTTGAACATTTGAACCTTGAACTTTGAACGACAGATTAAGGAGGTCTTAAGAAATGTACGGTTGGCGCGCTAAAGTCGGTCACGTTGCCCCCTCGCGGGGCGATACATTGGTTTATGAATTTTATCAGATGCTGCCCGAGGGTTTTATGATCCTCAACAGCACCGGAACCATTCGCCAGTTGGTTGACGCCGACTTCGAGCGCCAATTGCAACGCATAGAAGAAGCCGCGGCCGATTTGGTAGAGAACAAATGCGATTCGATCATCATCGGCGGCTCGCCGCTGTTCACCAAGCTCGGTCATGGCAGCGATATTGAAATGGGCAAGAAACTTACGGCAAGGTTCGGCGTGCCTGTTTCACCCGGCATCACGGGCGAAATCGCGGCGCTCAAGTCGCTCGGTCTCAAAAAGCTCGTAGTCGCCACGCCGCATGAAGACACGCTCAACGAGCGGATGAAAGCATTTCTTGAGGCATCAGCCTTTGACGTCCTGAAAATTCACGGTTATGGCGTGAGAAGAAATGCGGATTTGACCGACATGGACGTGCACGCGGCTTATAAAATCGCCAAGCGGCTATATGAGCAGGCGCCGGAAGCGGACGGTGTGTTTGTCCCCTGCCCCCGCTGGCCGACGATTACGGATGTTGCGCTGTTAGAGCGCGAAATCGGTAAACCGGTGGTCACGAGCTGCCAAGCGTATATCTGGCACGCATTAAAGATGGCGAAGGTGAAACAAGAGGTAAGCGGCTTCGGGCGATTAATGGCATCGCTCGCCAATTGACTGCTCGTTCCACAGCGGGGAGCGAGCATTCCGAGCGCTTCGCGAAGGGCTATGCCGGAAGACCTGCCGAGCTTGCCGCTGCAATCTGCCTGAAGGAGCGGCCGGCTACCTTCTACTGCCAAACACTTCTTTTAACAGATCCGTGGCGCGCGCGGCGGGATTCGTGCGGATTTTCTTTTCCTCTTGACCGACAACGTAAAAAAGTCCGTCGGTAGTTTTTTCGGTGACATACTGGTTGATATCGAGGGAGATACTTTTCGCGAACGGGATGTCCTTGTAGCGACCGATGAGATCGTTGTATTGGCGGGTGACGCCGACATCGGCCATCACGGTTTCGACCGGCGGTCTGAACGCGGTCTGAAGTTTTTTTGAAGTTCTCGCCTTGAAGTAATCCGTCGCCGCAGTGTCGCCTCCGTTGAGAATTTTGCGCGCGTCATCAAAGGTCATCTGACCAATGGCATCCCAAAAAATTTCTTTGGCGAAAGGCACCGCTTTCTCGGCAGCACGATTCATGCTGATGATGAATTCGTCGATCTGCGGGCCGTAACCGACAAGCCGAAGCGGCTGCTCAATCGTTTGTAACGGTCTTGGCATTAAGATCTTGATGGCTTTGTTTTTCAAGAAACCATCGATCGTGCCGGTTTGCGTGACGGCATTTTCCGTCCCTACCTTCAGAGCTTCTTGAAGACCGGAGCCGATCTTCGCATCGCTCAAACCAGCGCCGCCGGACATGCCTCCCAAACCTTTTAGAAATTTGTCGAACTGGGCGGACGCAGGCGAAACCATCACCCCAAGCAACGCGACGATGAGAATTACCTTAAACATCGTTCCCCCTCGATAGTATTCACAAACAAAAGAACACCGACTGCTCCATCGGGCTGGGTGAGCATTTCGAACATCAGTTCGCGAAAAAGGAAAGATCGGACTAGAGCAGCTCTTTGAATGGCTCAGGACGCGAGCGGCGATCGCCGCCCAAGTCAAAATCGTTTAATGCCGCCGCAAACGTGGCGTCCACGATCAAATTCATGATCTCCTGCTGTGCGGCGCGCGGCGAGAGCCGGAACGCCGTACGCAGCGGTGGAATCGCCGCTCGCCACTTGCTCTGGCTCACGTAGGCTCGCCCCAAATAAAAATACGCTTCGCCAAATTCGGGATTCTGGCGCGTTGCGCGCTCGAAATAAGGTACCGAATCGGCGAAACGTCCCTGATTGAAAAGCGCCAACCCCCGATCAAAACTATCGTAAGCAGGGTTGAAGCGTCCCAGGCTGGCGCAAGAAGTCAAGAAAACTGTCACGAGCGCTAACAAAATGATGGCTCGGTTTTTCATAGGATTCTATCTCCAGGCGCAGCTTGGACGAGCAGGGACATCAAATGTTGCGTCGGCTACTTCTCGAACGCCGATTTCAACATCGGCTCGAGATCGCCGCGTTCATGCAGCTCGTGCACGATATCGCAACCGCCGACGAATTTACCATCGATGTAAACCTGAGGAATTGTCGGCCAATTCGAGTAGCGCTTGATTCCTTCCCTTACTGCCGGGTCGGCGAGGACATCCTCGCTGGCAAATGGAAACCCGTAAGATCTTAGAATTTCCACAGTATGGGCGGAAAAGCCGCACTGCGGGAAGTCCGGAGTGCCCTTCATGTAAACCATGATTTTGTTGTTCTTCACGTTTTCGTCGATTCGACTTTTAACATCCTCGGCCATAACGTTCTCCTTGTTTGCCTGAGCCTTTAAGACCCCAGTTTGTCCCACTGCGCGGGGCTGAAAGTTTTGAGCGATAACGCATGAATCCGTTGATCTCCGAGCGGCTCTTTTAGCGCTTCGTTCACCAGACGATGCTGCTCGATAAGCGCCTTGCCCTCAAACGCCGGCGAAACGATGATGAGCTGCCAGTGATCGCCGCCGCCGGTTAGATCCTGAGTTTCCACGAGCGTCACAGGGATCGCCTTGCTTAACGTTTCCTTAATTTCTTCAGGGGAGATCATGGGAAAATCTTACCGATTAAGCGCCAAGCTTGCAACTCTGAAGTTGCTAAGCACAAACACGTCGCGTCAAACGATAATTAGCCTGCGGGAGCAAATCAATGCGGCTCGTAGAAGCTTTATCCGATGGGACCGGCGAAATCCGGACGAACCTTGTTCAACATGGCTCGTAAATCCATCCTCAATTCATCGAGCGTTGGCCGGCCGAGGTACCAGTAGCCGCAGTAAAGATTGTGAATCGTGAGATCAGGCATGAGCGAAAACGTATACGGCATGGCGGTCACACCGCGGCTCTTCGACGTTTCCGTCATATCGAGCATCTTGACGACTTTCCGTTCCTGATCGCTCAAGAAAATGAAGTTGGCGCCGAGGCCGGTTCTGAAAGCGTCATTGACTTCCACTGTGTCGACGCTCACCACTGCGAGTTTGCAATAGTTGATCGCCAGCTCTTGTTGAAGTTCTACGTAATGGCGCAACTGCACCTGGCATTTGCCTCACCAGTAACCGCGATAGAACGACAATATGAATGGAAACTTTCCAACGACTTCGGAAAGTTTGACAATTTGGCCGTTCTGGTCCGGCAGCTCAAAGTCGGGAAAGCGCTGGCCGATTTGCAGGTTCATGGTGATATCTCCAATATCAGAATTCGCAGTTGTTGGCTGAACCTTCTACAGGTAACGCTTTGCCATCTCGGTGAAGAACCCTTTTCTTCTATAAGACGGCAAAACTAGGATCAAAGCTTTCATGTTCATATGAAGAAAACCGGCTGCTGAACCTTTACTTTGCTTTTGAATTTCCAATCTGAGCCTGAGACTGGCTGAGTTGTGCTCGACAATTGCTGCGGCCGATAGCGTATCGCCGCACCAAGATAGTGGGTGAGCACTAACGCGATCACCGCGCATTCGCAATGATCCAAAGAATCCATGAATATTGTGTGAATGCCCGAACCTAGGGCATAGTCCGATCTTTGTAGCTGAATGCATCATCAGCGTCAATCGCTGGTTTTCAGCCAGTCGCGGGCTTCCAAAGCCTGGCCACTTACCGCGGCACTGGCGTCGGAAGCTAGATAAAGGAATACCGGAACAATCTCTTTGGGCGTGGGCAGGGTTAACGGATCTTCAACGGGGTAAGCCTGCGCCCTCATCGCCGTGCGAGTCGCGGCTGGATTGACCGAATTCACTCTTATCCCAGCTTGGGTCACCTCATCCGCAAGCACCTGAGTGAAAGACTCAAGTCCGGCCTTCGAGACTGCATAAGCGCCCCATCGCGCTTTAGCCCGGCGTCCCACGCCGGACGTGACGTTGATGATCGAGCCGCCTCCCTGATCCAACATCGCAGGCAAAACCGCGCGTGTCATCAGAAACAGGCTTGTCAGATTGATGCGCAGCACTTCGTCCCACGCATCGGGCGGATAGTTCGCGATGTTCTCACGAGGTCCCAGGATACCTGCGTTATTGACCAGCACGTGGATCGTGCCGAAGCGACGCAAGGCCGCGCTGACAATTCGCTGGACATCTTCAAGGTTGCCGATATCTCCGGAGATCCCATCGATATCCCCACCGCCATGACGAATCGCTTCAACCGCCGCAGTCACTTTGTTTTCGTCTCGGCCGCAAATAAATACCTTGGCTCCCGCGAGCGCATACGCTTCGGCAATCGCTCTGCCAATGCCGCGGCTGCCACCGGTGACAAGCGCCACTTTGCCCAACAAAACTTTTTTTTCGTCACTTGTCATCAAAACAGGCCCCAGATATTTCTATTTACCCGTGAAATCGCTAAGAATCCATTACCGCCTGCTACTTTTTTCCTTACGATTTCGGTTAGCGATTGCCTGCGTCAGTCCATGGATAGTGGTCGACACGGGTGGTTTGCCGCTGAATGGCCGACTGACCCCGGAGCTTCGCTGCGAAACAATGAGTTGCCGCGAACCATTGTCAGCTCACGAATCGAAGCACTGCCAAGTTTGCAGTGGGGTACGAACAAACGACGATTTACAAAATCGGTCGTGACTAATCCCCGAACAATATTCAAATCTTTGTAGATGGAATACGCCTTGCGTCTTTCAATAGGGGGCTTCGCCAACGAAATGACGCGAGCACCATTGGAGGTGGACCATGTGGAAATTTTTACTGTTCCTATGGCTTATTCCTACAGCGTTGGCAATTCTGATTGTGTCGCGATTATGGAGCGGAATCCCGGCACTGAATCACGATCAGCGGCGCCTATTGTTCGATGAGCGAAGAGCGCGAGAGCTGACGCCGTGGCTCCTGACGAAACTTGCGGTGCTAGCGCTTCCTTTTTTTGTTATCGGATTAGCGGAAGGCGTGATCTTGCTAAATCTGCCGTTTGTTTGGACTGTATTGGCGGCTTCACTGACAGGCACCGCCGCCATTTTGCTCTCCGCTCTATGGGTACGTTCGAACTCTCAGCTGCCCCGGATTTTCCGTCGCGTCGTAGGACGAACAGCCAGTCGCCTCCGGCAGAGGGCGCATATTTCCTCGGACTGATTGTCGGGCTGCATGCATGCGGCCAGTGATCCGCACTCACCGGCCGCGCATGCAGCCCTCTAAAAGAACGTTACTTCTTCTTCGATTTTTTTTGCGGCACTTTTCCACCGGCGCGGCGTGCCTCGGATAGACCGATTGCAATGGCTTGCTTCCGGCTTGTAACCTTCTTGCCTGACCGCCCGCTTTTCAAAGTACCTTTCTTCCGTTCATGCATCGCTTTTTTGACTTTTGCCGATGCTTTGGCGCCATACTTAGCCATCAAAATTTCTCCTTTCTAGCTCGTCGCGAATCTCGTCGGTCCCTGAGCGGTAAACAATGTTCGCTTTTGTCGGGACCGAAGTTAGTCCCCTAGCACTATCCTAACAACTCTCGTGCCAAGCTGACACGACGCGACGAACCGATCCGCGCATCAGCGCTACAGTGTTTCACAAGCTACCGAGCTGTCATACGGCCGCCCTTACATCTGTAGGCATTTATCCGACGAAACCGTCCGGCACGCATCTGACACCTCTAGGCCGGTAAGCCTCCAATTCGACCTGTGCTTTGTAAGAATTTTTTCCGACACTCGGAAAAATTTCTTTGCCTTTCGGCGGGAAATGGGATAAACAACGAAAAATTTGTACAGTGTTCATACTTCGCTACTTTATTCTCATAACTGTTCTGTTTCTGTTCCCCGCCCCGGTGTTGAGTCGATTCATCACCAGCGCCGTGGAATTCGCTGCATCTAAAGACGTCGGCTTTACATGGACCAGTGCGCATTCCCGAAGCGTGAAGATCATCCTTGAATATCGCGATAACGACACTTCGTGGCGCCGTGTGAATCTAGGATCGGGGTTTCTCTTGTCCCCCGATGGGCTGTTTGTCACGGCCTATCACGTGATGAAGCATTGTCTCGAGGCTCAGCGAGAAATCACCGGGCTTGCCGTGAGCATCGACTGCTCCAGCGCGCGGCCCAATCTTCGGTATGTGGCCGTCAATGGCGCTGATGAATTTCCGATCGAAATCGTTTCACATCTAAAAGAAGCGGACTCGACCAACGGCAAGGAAAGACAAACTCCCGACGAGATCATCAAACAGCGAGATTTTGTCATCGGTAAGTTGAAGACCAATGACAGCAGGAAGTTTGCATTTTGGCGGATAAAGGATTTCGATCCATCAAGTTTCGATGCAAGTCAGGCGAACGTCGATTTTAACCTCACTCCCCTGCTGCCTCCGAAACGAGTTTTTATCGCGGGATTTCCGAACGATCATGACTTTGTCATCTCGGAAGGGTTTTTGAATCTGACCGAGAAAAATAAGCGCGGCTACTTCGCGGCCGACATGAAAGTCTACACAACACCCTATCTGCAAAGCCAAGGCGTAGCGGCCGATACCAAGTGGGGCATGCGCATCGAAAACCACATGAGCGGGGGGGCGGTCGTCGACTCGTCGGGGTATGTGATGGGATTGGTCGTCAACGGCAATAAAACTACGGCAGGGGTTCTATCCATCGAAAATATCTTGTCAACTTTCTTTTCCCGGACAACCAGCCCCGGTGCGGCGCCAGCCGTGTTGCTGAATCCGACCGATACGCCCTTGTTTCTCAAGCGCGAAGCTCCGGAAACACCAACTGAGGACGAGGAGCCCTTACCGAACCTGCTGTCGCACGCTACGCATTCGGATTTCTCCTTTCCTCAGGCTCCAGCTTTTCCTGGCCGTGTTGCGCCACCTCCCGCTTCCGCTCCGTTCTCAGTGCCGCCGCGTTAGGCAGGCCAGCTTTACGGTTGTCTTTTTGCCGATTTTTTAGCGCCATCCAGGCTGCTATACATTTTAGCCACGATTTTTTACTGCTCTTTAGGCGTGGGCTTCGGCCCAATTGAGACCGGTATGGATATCCACGGCCAGCCCACAGCGAAGATTGGCGGCCTGAATCATCGCTTTTTCAATTAATGTACGAGCGCGCTCTAGCTGATCGGCCGGAACTTCGAAAACCAGTTCATCGTGAACGGTCAGGAGCATTTTCCCGACAGGTTCTTGGCGCAAAACGGCATCGACATCGATCATAGCTTTCTTAATGATGTCGGCCGCGCTTCCCTGGATCGGCGCGTTCAGAGCCATGCGCTCACCCAATGCGCGTAACCGAAAATTTGAAGACGCCAACTCCGGTAGATACCGGCGGCGTCCAAACATTGTAGTCGTGAAGCCGTCGATTTTAGCTTTCTCGACCTGGCGCGCCAGAAATTCCCTCAGCTTCGGAAACTGCGCGTAATAAGTCTCGACAAAACTCGCCGCCTCGTCCATTTCGACACCCAGCCGCTGGGAGACTCCGTAAGTGGACATCCCGTACGCAATTCCATAAGAAAACTGTTTGACCTGATTACGCATTGCCGAAGTGACATCGCCTAAGTCGATGCCGTAAACTTTCGCCGCGATGGTTGCGTGAAAGTCATGCCCCTGCGCAAAGGCCTGGCAAAATGTCTCGTCCTCGGAAAGATGGGCCAATACCCGAAGCTCGATCTGCGAGTAGTCCGCGGAGAGCAAGACATGACCAGGCGGAGCGATAAAAGCTCGGCGGATTTGACGTCCGGTGTCGCCCCGGATCGGGATATTTTGCAAATTTGGCGCAGTTGATGACAAGCGCCCGGTTGCTGCAGTCGCCTGCTCATATGTTGTGTGAATCCGATGGCTTTTCGGGTCGATCAACGCCAGCAGCATTTCCGTGAAACCGTTCTTAAGCTTCGAAACCTCGCGATACTCGAGCAGTGAAGCGATGATCGGATGGCTGCCCGAAAGCTTCTCCAGTTCCGCGGCATCGGTCGAGTAACCCGTTTTGATCCTGCGAGTTTTGGGCAAGGCCAGCTTCTCGAACAGAATGCGCTGAAGCTGCACGTTGGAATTAACGTTAAAATCCTCTCCCGCGGATTCCTGAATCGTTCGCTCCAGGCTGGTCATCTTCTGACCGAAGTCGGTGTTGAGCTTGTCGAGATACTCGCGATCGACGAGAATGCCGCTCTGCTCCATGCGCGAGAGCACTGGGACCAAAGGAAATTCAAGCGTGGTGGCGAGCTGCCAGACGCCTTGGCTCCGGAGTTGTTCCTCCATCAATGGAGCGGCCGCGCGAATCGCCACCGCTTCCCGGGAAACGAGTTGTTTCTCGTCAGTGGCAAAAGACAGCGTTACCTGTTCGCCTGCTTGAAGCTCGTGCTGGTCTGCGTCAATAGAAACGCCCAAGTAGCGAGCGACCGTATCAGAGATGGTGTAGCCGGAGCTTGATCCGGGCTCGAGAAGATAGGCGGCTATCTTTGTATCGCAATAGAGCCCTTCGATTTCCACTCCGGCACTGAGAGCCGACCGGTAGAGCCATTTGGCGTCGTGCGCCACCTTGCGCCAGTTTGGATCGTTCAAACAGCCAGCCAGCCGCGGCACTGCATCGGCGAAAGGCAATATGCGCGCTTCAGCGGGCCCGTCGCACACGGCCAGCCAGTGCTCGTTCCACGCAAACGCTACGATTTCGGCCTGCCGTAGATCCTCTGTCGATGTGAACTCGCCGACAGACACAAGTTCCAGGGCGGGTGTTGCCGTGGCCGAATGAAACTTGATCTCCTTCAGCCGCTCGTGCAGGCTGCGAAACTCGAGCGAGGCAAACAAGGCGCGCACGGCTTCGTCATCCCACGGTTCCAGGTGAAATTTCGCGGGATCCACATCCAAACTTACGTCATCGAGCAAACGCCCGAGCTCTTTATTGATGCGAACTTGCTCCGCCCGTTCTTTGATCGCGCCGCGCAGCCTCGGCGTGAGTTCGTCGGCGTGAGCGATCACTTGCTCGATATCCCCATACTTATTAATCAGTTGAGCCGCAGTTTTGTCACCGACCCCTGGCACGCCCGGCAAGTTGTCCGACGTTTCGCCCTTAAGCGCGACGAAGTCGGTCCATTGCGCCGGTGTCACGCCGTAACGCTCGAAGACAGTCGCGGCATCATAGCGAATGACATCCGAAATCCCCCTGCGGGTCATGATCACGGCTATGCCGTCGCCGACCAGTTGAAGTATGTCACGGTCGCCAGTCACGATAATGACCTCGCACCCATGCTCTCGACATAGGCGGGTCAAAGTCGCAAGCAGATCGTCGGCCTCATATCCCTCGCGCTCGAGCATGGGAATTTGCAAAGCCTGGAGAACTTCGCGGATCAACGGAAGCTGCTGCCTGAATAAATCGGGAGTTTCGGCTCGCCCTGCCTTGTATTCAGCATATCGGTCCAAGCGGAACTGCGGCACGCCTTTATCGAAACAAACAACAACGCCTTGCGGCCGCTCATCGGCCAACAATTTGATCAGCATGGCTGTAAAGCCGTAAACGGCATTGGTAACCTGCCCGGATGACGTGACCAGCGTGTCAGGCAAAGCGAAAAAAGCGCGAAACGCCAGCGAGTGTCCGTCGAGCAACAACACCTTGCGCGAATCCGCTTTTGGGGGTGACGAACTAATTGATGGCTTTGTGCGCGGTTTCTTTGAGACGGCCATGATTTGGCAGTGTAATCAGAGAATTTGCTTGCGGCAACCTCGCGAGCTTACGAAGTGTTCATCGACACGGGCTCTCCATGATGACATTCGCCTCGACTCAGCAAAGACGGCAAATTGATATGGGCTGGGGAAGTAAATACGGAATTATCGCGGCGGAAAAGAATCCGGGCCGGCGAGCTTTTGATACAGTTGAACAACCTCTTTGTCCCGCGGCAATTCCTTGATCGCGTGCTCCAATTCTTCGCCATTAAGCGGCGCCGGAGGGTCGCCCATCAACTTTTTATATTCTATGGGAAATTCCGGATCTGCGAACGCCTTGCGCATGGCCTCACGGAGCATCTGCACACGGTCACTGGGCGTTCCCGGAGGGAAGATATAGGGCCAGCGTGGATATTGGAAGGCGCGGAACATGTCGAGCAGCTTACGCTCAGTATCGGACTTGGCGAAACTCTCCAGCTCGGGCACCTGAGAAAACACAGGATGATGGCGCCCTTTGGGAACCGTGAGTGTGGCATGGAAATGCACCAACTTCTTTGCGATCCACTCTGGCTGCTCGATCACGAACCTGGCCGCTCCCGTGGCGTGCGCGTCGATCTCGCCACGGTTAAGAGCGATATAAATTTCCGGACCGGTAAACCCGGTGACAAACTTTGGATCTTTCAAACCAATTAGATAGGCGACCATGCGCGCCGTAACATAGACTGGATGGCCTACCGCGTGAGCGCCAAAACGTATTCCGCTGGCGCCCCGGAGTTTGGCAATCGTGTCGAGCCCCAGCTCCCCCTTGGTATAAAAAATGTAAGGATCGCCGGAGTCCGTCGATCCGAGGTATATAAATTTATTCAGATCGTAGTTGCTCCCAGGGAGAGCCAAGATCGGACCTACGACTAAGCCGGCGCCGATCGATCCGATCGTCAGGCCGTCGGGCCGGGTAGAGCTATAAATGACGTTGGCGGCTTTCCTGCCGGCCGCTCCTTGGATGAACTCAAGCTGCAGACTCGGCTTTCCCGGAATGTATTTTTCCAGGAATTTCATCAGCGCCCTGGTCTGAAACTCTCCGGACCCGCCGGGTCCACCACCCCGGACTATTTTGATCGTTTTCCCCTTGTAGAAATCTGCTTGCGAGAAGGCGGTTTCCGCCGGCAGGATTACAAGCAGACCCAACAGAACCATTTTCAACGGCAAGGGTAGAGCTGCTCCCTTGAATAGCGTTTTCATAGCCATCCTCCTGCAAGAGATCGCACGGTTTTACTGAGGCTGAAAAATGCAAGCAAATCGGATCCACCGCGTTGTAGCGCTAAGGGCTACTGAATCATCGGTGCGCCCAGCGCAGATACCAACCTTCGTGTCCTTCGCGTCCTTCGGTGAAATATTTGTTTCTTTTTGGTTGCGGCTCTGAGCGCCCGGAAATTTGCTGTTGATAAATGGATAGCTCTACCTATCCTCTCAAGACCAGTCAGTCATCGCGCACGACGACGCAATTATCGCAATGGGCAGCGGCGTAGATCGATTGGCCGGACGCGAAGCGTTGGGATGGTGGCGCGATAACCCTCAAAGACGCGCCCGACCCGAGCTCCACGTTGTAATCGACGGCGTCGCCAAAATGGGTGGACCGGCGGATCGTTCCTGAGAAAAGATTGTAACCCTGGTCGGCGAGGTGTCGCGCTCCGGCCTGGTCGGCGACAAGCATGATGTTGTGCGGACGCAAACACACCAAAACTTCGCCCGCAGGCGGCGGACCGCCGGCGTCGCTCAGGCGAATCTTCACGCCGTCGGCTAAGAGCAAATGCCCATCGCCGTCCATGCGCCCCGTGAGAATATTCGCTTTGCCGACAAATTCGGCAACAAAGCGCGTCTTCGGCCGGTCGAATATCTCCGCCGGTCCTCCGACCTGAACTAAACGACCTCGATCGAGCACGGCAATCCGATCCGAGGTCGCCATCGCTTCGGCTTGATCGTGCGTGACATAGACGGTGGTGATTTTGAATTCTTCGTGCAGCCGGCGGATCTCGAAGCGCATCTCTTCGCGCAGGTTCGCATCCAAGTTGCTGAGCGGCTCGTCCATCAAAAGAATTTGCGGCTCGACGACCAAGGCGCGCGCCAACGCGACGCGCTGCTGTTGTCCGCCCGAGAGCTCGGCCGAGTAACGATCCTTCAATTCCGCCAGATGCACGACACCGAGGAGTTTGGTCACCTTGGCGTCGATTTCCTGCTTTGAAAGTTTCTTGAACTTGAGACCATAGGCGACATTTTGCGCGACGGTCATGTGCGGCCACACTGCGTAGCTTTGAAAGATCATCGACATGTTGCGCCGCTCCGGCGGTACCAGCAGCGCCGCGGAAGAAACCACCTTGCCGTCGACGCGAATCTCTCCCGTGTCGGGCTGTAAAAATCCCGCAAGCAAACGCAGGGTCGTGGTCTTACCACAACCCGAAGGGCCGAGGAGCGAGACAAACTCGCCGTCGGTGATCTCCAGATTGAGATCATCGACAGCCGCCGTGTCGGTAAATTTTTTAGTGAGCCCGCGTAGAGAGACGATCGCCATGGACTATTCTCTGGTCGCGACCACGTCGCGACCGGCAAACCACTGGACGCCGAGGATCACCGCAAAGGACACGACGAGCAGGAGGATGCCGAGCACCGCGATGACACCCACCTGCCCTTCTTCTTTGAGATCGAAGATAACCACGGAGACGACTTTCGACTTGGGTGCGAAGAGCAATATCGAGGCGCTCAGCTCGCGAATGACGCCGATGAAGATGAATGACCATGCGGCGATCAGCCCCGAGCGCGCCAGCGGCGCCGTGACATCGATCAGCGAAGTGAGCCGGTTGGCGCCAATGATGCGGCTCGCGTCTTCCAGCTCCGGGTGAATACTCTTGAAAGTCGACTCGGCCTGGGAAAATCCGATGGGCATTTCCTTGGTTAAATAGGCCACGAACAGAATCCACACCGTGCCGTAAAGCACCAACGGCGGGCGCGTGTAAGCGATAAACAAGCCTACTGCCAAAACGATGCCTGGTATAACGAGGGGCGCCAAGGCGAAAAAGGACAGGTAGCGCGCGCCGCGAAATAGATTGCGATTGGTGATGTAGGCGACCAGCGTTGCCAGCACCGTGCCGAGTGTGGCGGTCAATAGCCCTAATTTGAAGGTGTTGTAGATGGCGAGCTGAGTATCGCCGTATTCGAAAAAAGCGAACGATAAATTCTTCAAAGTAAAATTATCCCAGGTCAGGGGCATCGCCCAGGCTTGCGACAGCGCCGCCTTGAGCAGGATCCAATAAGGCAAAAAAACCGAGAGTGAGAGGATGCCTAAGACGAACAACAGCACCGGAAAACGGCCCCAGCCCAGCCGGATCAAGCGTTTCTGCCCGCCCTTCCCGCCAACAGTACTGTAACCTTTGCGTCCGAGTATCTTTTTCTGCACGGCGATGAGCCCCATGGTGGCGAGCAGCAGCGGCACGGAAAAAGCCGCCGCCAGGTCCAGTCGCGGTGGATACTGAAACAGCGCCCAGATCTGAGTGGTGATCGTGTGCAGGCCCGCCGGCAGGCCGAGAATTGCCGGAGCCCCAAAGAGCGACAGTGATTGCAAAAACGCCAATATGAAACCGCCGAGCAGCGCCGGCAGCGCCAAGGGCAGCGTGATACTCCAGGCCGTACGCCATTTGTTTGCGCCCAATATTTCCGCGGCATCTTCGAGGTCGGAGGAGATCAGCTCGCAGACATTGGCAATCATCGAAAACACGTAGGGAAAACTATAAAGGGCCATGACGAAGATCAGCCCGGGCATGCTAAAAATATTGAAGAGCGCCCCTTCAGCGCCGGTGACGTAGCGATAGAGCTTATTCAGCGAACCGGCGTTGGGCCCAGCGAGCAGCGTCCAGGCAAACGCTCCTAGGAAGGGCGGCGTTACAAAGGATGCCATGACGAGCGCGCGGATCGTTTTTTTCCACGGCAAATTCGTCCGCGTCACGAGCCAGGCGAGCGCCGCTCCGACCGCAACCGAGATGATTCCTACCCACGTGGAAATGATCACCGTATTCCAAATCGCTTTGAGGAATTGCTCGTTGGTGAAGACTTCGAGATAGCGGCCGATGGAGAAACCGCTCTCGTCCCACAGGCTGGCGCGAAAGATCGCGCCGAGCGGCAACAGCATCAAAAAGATCAGCAGGAGCGCCGCGCCAAGCCACACAGGCAAGGTCGGATCTTTGAAACGCCACGCTGACCAACCGCCCTGGCGGGCGCGATCGAGCGTTCCGGTTTCAATAGCCATGAGTGGTGTTACCCAACTCTAATTGCGCATCCCCTAGGGAAAGTCGCGCCTCTAGTCACAGATCTTCCCATCCGTTATTCCGCCGGCCATAGGGGCAGACCCCGTGTTCTGCCCTTCGGAGGGCAACCACAGGCGGTTGCCCCTACACAAATTCTGCGAAAGCAGCCACATTGACCCACTTCCGAGATAGTTTATGCGCCGAAATACTCGGTGAAGCGTTTCTTGATTTCGCTGTTGCGCTTTTCGAGCTCGTCCGCATCCGCCGGCAGCAATTTCAATTCCTTCAGCTTGGGTTTGTCGGCGGGATATGTAACCTCCGGATGGCCGGTATAGAGACCTTCCTTGTCCGCCAATAACTGCTGCGACTCTTTGCTAAAAATAAACTCGGTGAAGAGTTTTGCCGCATTCGGATGAGGCGCATCTTTGGCGATCGCCACCGGCGAGACGACGAGCGGCACGCCTTCCTTGGGATAGACGATTTTGATCGGATTGCCCTGCTTCAGCGTCTTGTAATAAAAATATTCCGCGCCGTTTACGCCCACCGGCCGTTCTCCGGACGCCACGACGCCCGCGGGATCATTGGCCGACTGCACTATATGTAATTTATTTTTCGCCAGATCGCGGAAATAGTCCCAGCCGTACGTTTTTACCAGCGCCAGCACATGCGTCATTATGATACCGCTGTAGCCCGGATGAGCCGTAACCTCTTTGCCGCTCCAGCGTGGATCCAAAAGTTCCTTCCAAGTTTTAGGCGCGTCTTTTTCCGCGACGACCTTCGGGTTGTACGCGATCACCGACAGCGTCGCCCGCATGCCGTAGTAAAAACCGGCCTTGTCTTTAAAGCCATCGGGAAAGTTGCTCACACCTTGGGGCGTGTACTTGAACAATAGGCCTTTGTCCTTCAAAAGCACGAAGTGACCAGCATCGGAGGTATGAATCAGGTCAACGTTTTTGATGCCGGCGCTGGATTCCTGCATGGTGCGCTGTAACACTCGTTGGGACCCCGTGCGGTGCACTTCGACCTCGATCCCTTTGTATTTATTTTGAAAATAATGGGCGATGGCAGTGGATGAGGGGATCGCCAAAGATGTGTACCAGACGACCTTTGCTTCTTTTCGCGCGGCCTGAATCAAGGTGGCATCCTGACTAGACGCCAGCGACCTCAGTAAAAACACTGACATGACCGAAACCAAACAAAGCACCGCTTTTTTCATAAATGCCTCCTGTTCACGCGATTCGGCTGATCGATTGTTATGCTGGCTTCCGGGCGAACCATGGAATCCAGAGCCATTTGATCACCCCTGATTTTGCCGACCTATAGCAATAATTCATTACGGCTCACCGGCATGATTCTAGACCGTTCGCACCGGCCTATTATCCGGAATCAGCTTGTCAGTCAAGATGGAGATCGCCGGGAGATCCTCCAGCCGACTCACTTTATCAATAAGATCCTCAACTCTACCGCTGGATAGAGCCAAGCGGGCGTTGGCGCGAAATTTGTCTTCGATTTCCGCGGGCGGCAAAGGATCTTCCAAGCCGCCGCGCGGATGCGGCTGATTCTCTTCGAGCAGCGTCCCGTCTTTCATGAACACTTTCAAGTGGCCCGAAAAATGGCGCGGGTAGTCGATGGTTGGGTCGAGTTCGTAGCGAATTTTGCTCGCCAAGTCGAGGACCGCGGTGTCGTGAATGGCTTCTTCGGTAAATTCTTCGAGCCCGGCGCGACCGCGCACAATCATGACTGCGATGCTGTAAGGTAGGCTGAATTTTGCGCCGTAGGAGCTCACCGGTTTTTGTTTGTCGGCGATCGGCTCCCAAAGCCGGTGCACCGGCCCCTCCGCCGTGCGGCAGACAATCGCGGCAATATCCCCCGGCGGCGGGAAATATTTCTGCCTGATCTTGAGCGCGCAGTCCATGTAGGGATGCGAGATCGAACCGCAGGGATAAGACTTGAAAGTCAAGCGGGGAATCTCCCAGTCTGTCCCGAGCTCGAGCAGTTTTTCAAAACGATATTCGTTCTTGCCTCCGAAGGTGCTAAAAAACCCGTGTGTACCCTCGAAAACTTTCGCCGGACCGCGGAATCCTTCTTTAGCTAACATAGCTGCGATGACGCCGCCGTGAGCGGACCAGCCGGGATGCATGCGCTTGGTCCAGGTGCCGTCGGCAAGGTATTCGATAATGCCCGAGCTTTGGCTGCCGCATAGGCCGAATGCATCGATCCACTGATCGAGGGTCAGGCCGTAAAGCTTCCCTGCCGCTGCCGCGGCGCCGAAGGTCGAACAGATCGCCGTCGGATGAAACCCGCGCGCGTGAAATTTCCCCGGCGCCACTAAACCGACTTTGCACAACACTTCCGTTCCGGCGATCGCCGCTTCGAGCACAGCTGTTCCGCTCGCGCCGAGTTCCTCGCCAACTGCGAGCGCGGTCGTCCATGCGCAGGAGCCCGTGTGCACGATGGCTTCCTCCAGGGTATCGTCGTAATCCAGCCCGTGCGCTAGGGTGCCGTTAGCGATCACGGCATTGGCGGCAGCGACTTTGATCGCCGAACCTATCAACACGCTGGTGGTCGACCCGCCAAGTTTCTGCGCCACTTTCGTCACCATGATCCCGAAGTCCATGGTGGATGACGCCAGCGCGATACCGAGCGTATCGAGAAAAACGAATTTTGCTTTTGCGACGACGGCCGGCGGCACATCGTCAAGCTTCAGCCCGCCGGCGAATCGCCCTATGCTCTGCGAGTATGGCTCCACTTTTTTTAGCTCCCAGCTTTGTATGGCATGACTATCCGGCAGAGTCGCAGCGGCTTGCGGAAATTTTCTCATAGACCCTGGACCCGCTGCGGGCATCCAAACTACAAAGTTAACCCCAGAGGCGCTGAGGGCACAGAGTAGAGCGCCTGCTTAAGAAACCTTCCGAACTCTGTGCACTCTGCGCCTCTGGGCTGAATCCTTATTTTTTCTTGCGGTTTTGCCGCGAGTACCGCTGAGAGCGCGGAGGAGCGGGCGTAAACTTTTAAGCTCGTCCACCCGCGCAATGAGCTGAATAACATCGTTCGCGCATTTGTCCGGCAACACCAGTGCGGCGCAGTCCCGGAATTTCTCGCCGATTTCGGCCCAGCTCAGCGGCTTTTCCGGATGGCCGCGGGCAACGTCGTAGCGGCCTTCGATTACTCGGCCATTCTTGAGCGTAATGCGAATGCGCGAGCGCACCTGATCATACCCGAGCTTTTCGAGCTCGTCATCGACAGACAGCGTCACCCGCTTCATCAACTCGACTATTTTTTTGTCGCTTACCTTGCGGTCTTGGAACTGGGCTATGCCCGCTTTGCGCTCGAGCACTGCGATTGCCATGCAAAAAGGTATGCTGAACTTTCCTTCCAGCGCGGTTTTGGGCGTGGGATAGATAAGCGCGTTGGGCACGTTCGAATTGGTGCCGACGTCGATGTGCTCGATATCCGCCGCGCCAAGATCATGCTGCCGCACCAGATCGAGAATTAAATCCTGCGCCGGATGCGAGAGCGAACCTGACGGATAGGGTTTGATAGAAATCCCCGGCTCTTTCATGAAGTACGGCGAGCCGAGCCGCCCACTGATCTTGCTTTCATCAAAGCCGCCGGCCATGGCGTTAAAAAAGCCCCGGCGCGCCTCGAGGATATTGCTCGCTGCGGTAAATCCGTCGCGCGCCAGCAGGGCCGCGTTGACGCCGTTTTCAGCGGCGCGGCCGGCGTGAAGCGGCTTGGTCATGGTGCCGAAATTTTCCCGAAGCCCTGAAGCCATGCTGGCAGCGATTCCGAGACTCCGAAGGAGTTGCTCTTCTTTGGACCCGAGCAGTTTTCCAACTGCCACGGCCGCACCCAGCCCGCCCATCGTCGCCGTGGAATGAAAACCGGATTGGTAGTGGCGTGGGTTGATCGCATCGGCGATGCGGCATTCGACCTCGACTCCGAGCACATACGCCAGAACGAGTTCTTGGCCGCTGATTCTTTCCTTCTCGCCAATAGCCAAAACCGCGGCGAGTACCGGTGTGGTCGGATGCGTGAGCAAACCGTAAACCGCTTCCTTGGACGTCGAAAGCTGGGTGTCATCGTAATCCATGGCGTGAGCCGCTACCCCATTGGCAAGTGCGGCTTTCGGAGCCGGCGCCATGAGAGACGTCCCGAAAATCGAACAGTCGCTCCGCCCTCCCGCCTGCCGGATTTGATGCTGCACGATGCGCGAACATTCGTCGGTCGAACCCGCCAGCGCCACACCCAGTCCGTCCAGTATAAAGCCGCGCGCGAGTTGCACCACGTCCTTCGGAATATCCCGATAGCGCGTGCGCGCGACAAAATTCGCGACTTCTTGTGTCGGTCCCATCACTTCCTCTGCCGTCGCTCCGAAGCTTGCTAAGAAGTTGCCTGGAGCCTCGCGCAACATTGCACAGGCTAAACTGCAAGTTCAAGGGCTACTAGTGCTTGCAATCAGCAAAAACCGCTGTTGCCACTGCTTGGCGTTATGAAGCTCTGGCGGCGCCAGAGGGATTCTTTCGCCCTTGCCCTCCAATGGCCTTTAAGCGCTGAAACCCCTGCCTTCAAATCTTGACAGCTTTGGTCACGTAGGATAGGTTTCCTGCAACTGGAACCTTATCCAGAGTGGTGGAGGGATAGGCCCTTCGAAGCCACAGCAACCGCGTCCCATATACGGAATGCAGGTGCTAATTCCCACTCCCGACTTCGGGGGTAAAGATAAGGTGAGGTTTTTCAAACCTCTTCTTATCATGTGTAAGAAGAGGCTTTTTTTTGTCGTAAGGTTATGACCGTAAGGCTTACAACCGAGCAGATCGAGCGCTATAGCCGGCAGATCATGGTGCCGGACATCGGCGGCAAGGGACAAATTCATCTGCGCGAGTCACGTGTGCTCGTCATTGGCGCGGGCGGGCTTGGTTCACCCGCGGCCTTTTATTTGGCTGCCGCGGGAGTGGGGACTTTGGGCATTGTCGATCCCGACAAGGTCGAATTGTCCAATCTGCAACGACAGATTCTTCATACAACCGCGGATATTGGCTGGCCAAAAGTCGAATCGGCACAAGGGAAGCTCAGCAAACTCAACCCCGACGTTGAGATCAAGCCCTACGCGGTACGTTTTGAGGAAGAAAATGCCGCTGAGGTTGCAGCGGGTTATAATTTTATCGTGGACGGCAGCGACAACTTCGATACTAAATTTCTCGTGAACGACGTCGCTATCCGGTTGGGGATCGCCTTTTCGCATGCCGGCATCGTTCGTTTGCAAGGCCAAACAATGACCGTCCTGCCGCGCAAGAGCGCCTGCTACCGCTGTCTCTTTCAAGCGCCTCCGCCGCCGGAAGAGATCCTCAACTGCCAGCAGTCCGGCATTCTCGGCGCGGTCGCCGGCACGCTCGGCACACTGCAAGCAACCGAAGCGGTGAAATACCTCATTGGCTACGAAGAAGGGTTGCTCACCGACCGGCTTCTCACTTATGACGCAAGAATGATGAAATTTCACAGCGTAGAAGTGACTAGAAATCCTCAATGCACCGCTTGCGGTGTAAATAGCCGCGTTGAGCCTATTGTATCGGTTGGCGCGTAAAGCGCGGGGTAGGAAAGGAACTGCATGAGTTTTGTTACCGGACTTCAGTGCCGCGAATGCGGCCAAGAATATCCCCAAGAGCCTCTCCATGTCTGCGAGCTCTGCTTCGGTCCGCTCGAGATCCAGTACGATTACGCGGCCATTCGCAAGACGATTACTCGCGAGAGGATCGCTCCTCGCGAGCGCAACCTGTGGCGCTACCGGGAGCTCTTGCCGATCAATGGCGAGCCGCGCGTCGGCTTATATTCCGGCTGCACGCCTCTGGTGCGCGCCGAGCGATTGGGCGAAGCGCTCGGCGTGAAGGAACTCTACGTCAAGGATGACTCGGTCAATCATCCAAGCTTTTCGTACAAAGACCGCGTGGTCTCGGTGGCGATTGCGAAAGCAATCGAATTTGGTTTCGATACGGTGTCCTGTGCGTCGACAGGCAATCTCGCCAATTCGGTGGCCGCCCACGCCGCCAAAGCGGGCTTGAACTGTTATGTGTTCATCCCCGACGGGCTCGAACAAGGAAAAATAATCGGCTCGGCCATCTACGGCCCCAAGACCGTAGCCGTCAAAGGCAATTATGACGATGTCAACCGGCTCTGCAGCGAGATCGGCGACAAGTATGGTTGGGCGTTCGTCAATGTGAATTTGCGGCCTTACTATTCCGAGGGCGCCAAAACGCACGGATTTGAAGTCGCCGAACAGTTGGGCTGGAAATTGCCCAAGCACATCGTCGTCGCTTCCGCGGGAGGCACAATCCTGCCGAAGCTCGCCAAAGGATTTAAGGAACTGGTCAAAGTCGGTTTAGTCGACGACACCGGCTGCAAGATTTATTCAGCGCAGGCATCAGGCTGCGCGCCGATCATCCACGCATTGCACAAAGGCACCGATCTGGTGAGTCCGGTGAAACCAAACACGATCGCCAGCTCGATTGCCATCGGCAATCCCGCCGATGGATATTATGTCATTCAGGCGGTGAAGGAATCCGGCGGTTGGGGAGAGAGTGTTACGGATGAGGAGATCTTAGCCGGTATCAAACTGCTTGCCAGGACCGAAGGGATTTTTACCGAACCGGCGGGCGGCACCGAAGTGGCAGTCGCCAAGAAATTGATCAAAAGCGGCCGTATTCCGCGCGACGAGTCGATCGTAATCAGTATCACTGGTAATGGCTACAAAACATTGGAAGCAGTGGCTAAAAGTGTTGACAAGCCGTACACGATCGACGCCGCGCTGCAGAGCTTCGATGAGCTGTTTCGCGCCTTGGCTCCGGCAGCGTCGGTTAGAGCCGCCACCGGATAAAGTGGTCATTCGCGATGGTCGACGCCGCCTCTGCCTTGCATGACGCCGGGTGGCGGACTATTCTGACGCTGGAGATTTTCAGGAGGTTTGTTATGTCCGTGCGAGTTCGTGTTCCTACCCCGCTGCGCAAATTCACGCAAGGAGCCGATGAGGTCAATGCTCAAGGCAACAACGTGAAATCGATCTTCGACGACCTGGAAAAAAGTTACCCTGGAATCAAAGAGCGGATCTGCGATGAAACGGGCAAGGTCCGGCGCTTTGTCAATGTCTATGTGAACGGCGACGACATCCGCTTTTTACAGAACATGGATACCGCTCTGAAAGAAGGCGATAATATCTCGATCGTGCCCGCGATCGCCGGTGGCCGCTAGGATCGAATAGAATCCCGCGATGGCCAAAACTTCGTCCAATTTGCGCTTGGTGCCGTCTCGTCCGACGGAACCGGCCAAGGTCGAGTCGATCCTTGATCTGATCGGCGATACCCCTTTGCTTCGGATCACTAACATGACCGCCGGCGTGCCACCGGGAGTCAAAGTTTATGCGAAATTGGAAGGCATGAATCCGGGCGGCTCAGTCAAGGACCGGCCGGCTTGGCGCATGGTGCAAGAAGGGCTTCGCGCAGGAAAACTCCGGCCGGGCAAAACCATCCTCGACTCCACGTCCGGAAACACCGGCATCGCTTTGGCAATGATCGGAAGCGTTTTACAGTATCCGGTCGAGTTGGTTATGCCCGAAAACGTCAGCCTCGAGCGCAAGCGTATCATCCATGCTTATGGCGCCAAAGTGACTTATAGCGATCCCATGGAAGGCTCGGATGGCGCGATTCGCCTCTGCCGCAAGGTTCTTGACGCAGATCCGCAAAAATATTTTAAACCGGACCAGTATTTTAACCCAATGAATCCCCAGGCCCATTACGAAAACACCGGCCCGGAGATTTTTCGCCAGACCAATGGGACCGTGACGCACTTCGTCGCCGGTATCGGCACGGGCGGAACGATCATGGGAACCGGGCGCTACTTGAAGGAAGTCAATTCAGAAATTCAGGTAATTGCCGTAGAGCCCGACGATGCGCTGCACGGACTCGAGGGTCTCAAACACATGGCTACTTCCATTGTGCCGGGAATTTACCACGAAGAAGAGCTTGACGGTAAGATCCCCGTCTCCACTGAAGACGCATATTCGATGGTGTATCGATTGAGCCAAGAAGAAGGAGTTCTTGTCGGGCAATCCTCAGGCGCCGCGATGTTTGCTTCGATCAAAATCGCGCGGAAGCTTCGCGCCGGAACTATTGTGACCATCTTTCCCGATTTCGGAGACAAATACTTAACCACGAATTTATGGGTGGGATGGCGCGATCGAATGGCGGTAGGAAACTTGAAATTTTCAATTTGAGTTCTCCATGCCGACCCGGCCCAAACCAGGAACCATCTCAGAAAGAGTCTACCTCACCTTTCCTCGTGACCTGATCAAAGAGCCGGTTCTGAGCACGCTATCCAAACAATTCGATGTAGTTTTCAATATTCGCGGTTCCACCGTGACTGCCGAGATGGGGCTGGTAGCTCTGGAAATCAACGGCAAGGACAGCGAAGTCGCCAAGGCCATCGCTTGGCTCAAATCCAAGGGTATCGCCGTAGAGCCAATCAAAAAGAATGTGATCGAATAGGCGCGTGCTATTGCGCCGCGGCGGAGATGGACAACACCAAGACGCCGCCCTCATGAGGCGGCCCGCCTAGAATAAAATTGCCCTTATTGGGAATTTTTACCGTGGTGTCGAGCACGGGCTTTTGCTTCTGGGTTAAACGCACCTTCATTGAAATCCGGTTGTCCTGAAACTCTTGGGGTGTCACGGTTAAAGAGCGGTCGCCGGGAATTTCGAAAACTTTGGCTCCGCGCCACGGCACGTTCTGGCTCTCGTTTTTCAGCAAACGGTACGATCGGTACTTCAACACCTTGAGCTGACTTTCCATGCCTTTCAGTTTTACGTCGAAGTCGTCACTCTGATTGCCCGCCAGGATCGTACCGATACTCACTTGCACCGATTGCGGTTGTTTTTCCGCCGCTCCGAGAATTCCGGCAACGACGAGAGCAAGGCAGCTAAAAAGCAGGGCCCGCCGGGGGAGTTTCTTCAGCAGCTTCATCATCACCCTCTTGATTTTGGTACAACCAGATAACCGTTGTTTTGCTCCCGTCTTCGCGCAACAGCGCCACATTGCGACCATAAGAATCGATTGACTCGACCGTCGCGAAGTTGTTGCGCGAGCGCCAGATCGGAAAATACGATTGATACGAGAGCACGGCGATCAGGACCGCAATCAGCGCCGGAACGGCCCATGCGGCCCTCGGAGCGCTTGCCCAATCCCCCGCTTGCTCCAGCAAGCGTTTGCGCCACGGCCTCTTTTGCTCGATTTGCTGTTTCAGCTCGCGCCAAAAAGAGGCAAATTCGATCTTCGGTGCTTCGTCAACCAGCACGCTGCTTAAAGCGCGGTCGATTTTTTCCAGCCGTTGCCGTGCATCACTGCAGCGTGAGCAGGCCGTCACATGTGCGCCCACAACCTCACTTTCGGCCGCGTTGAGTTCATGGTCGAGCCAGGGCCCAATGGAATTTTCAATGCGTTCACACTCGTTCATAAAAACGATCTCAACTTATCGTGCAATTTCTTTCGCGCGTAATGAAGGCGGCTCATGACAGTGCCTTCCGAACAGCCGAGAATCGCACCGATGTCTTTGTAAGAGAGCCCTTCGATCGTCCTAAGCACGATGACGGCTTTGTGTTCGGCTGTCAAATCATTTATTGCTTTGAGCAGATTCTCGCGCAGTTCCCTGTCATGCAATTCGGCAAATGGGTCGCGCGCCACTTCGTCCTGAGATTCCAAAACGCTATCCATGCTGTCACGGAATTCCAACGGGTTTCTCTTCTGCCGGCGCTGCGCATCGATCGCAAGATTGACCCCTATCCGGTAGATCCACGTATAAAAGGACGAGCCGCCTTTAAAACCGCCGATCTTGCGATACGCTCGTAGAAATGTTTCCTGCGAGACTTCAAGCGCGTCTTCGCGGTTGCGCAGCAATCCCAAAATCACCATGTAGACCTTTTGGTGGTGACGCGAGACGAGTTCCTGGAAGGCGCTCATATCTCCCGACTGGCACTTTTGAACCAACTCCCAGTCACTCAACTCCACGGTGATCCTGCCTTTTAGACGCAGCGAAAAACTGCTTTATTCAGATTGGAAGAAGACTTAATAGCATAAAACCTTGAAGTTTTCGCGAATTCCTCTAAAATCACTTTGATTCCTTTGGGTATTTAGTGCCTCCCCTGACCTTACGGAAGGACCCTCTATGCTGGTTCGCTGTCCAAAGTGCCAGACGATGTATAAAGTTTCCGACGATGTCCTAAATCATAGCGCGCCGGCGTTTCGTTGCTCTCGCTGCAAACACACCTTTGAGCGGGAAGCGACCGGTGCGTCGTCCGATGCAGATCTTATCAGGGAAGCGGTTCCAGGAGGTTCGGACAAAGAGTTGAGTTTACCTTTCGACGCGGCGCCGGATATCCTTGCACGGGACCGTGACGGCGGAAAAACTGCGGCATTGCCGCAAGAAGGACTCGAAACGTCTGCGGACCGCCTCGATCTGGGCGATCAATGGTCGCTCACCGAACCGGCTGCGGATGAGGATCATCCTTTCGTGATGCCGAAAAGCGACCGGCCGGCGGTGCCGAGCAAAATAATCGATGCGCCCCGGGATTTCCCCGTGGAGGATCCATTCTTCCCAAGCACTGGAAGCGGTGAAGATGGCGATAACACAAACAACATTTTGCCAATCTCATCTTACCGTGATCAAAAGGCATCGATCCTTCCGTTCATCACACTTTCCGGTCTCCTGGTAATCGGCTTTATACTCGTCTCTCTCATCAGCTATGCGAAGCCGCAGGCGTCCGAAGGCTTTATCAAGAGAATTCCCCTACTCGGGACAGCAGTGCTGAAGAATGATTACTTGAAGGATGGAATCCTCGTTCAATCGCTGCGATCGGGTTACCAAACGATTCAGGGGAATCGAGAAGTTTTGCTAGTGAGCGGCATCGCGCTCAATCAAAACCCGGTAGTGGTGCGGGAGATTCAGCTCTCCGGCATCGCTTACAACCATGATGGCAAGGAAATCGAGAAGCAGACGATCTGGGTCGGCAATACGATGTCCCCAAAAATCATACGCGGCATGACGCTGGAAGATATTCCGCATCTGCAAAACCTAAAACCGCTCAGGAGCTTCGAAATCCCGCCCGGCGACTCGATCCCCTTTACAATTGTTTTTCTAAAATCGGCGAAGACTGCCAGAGAATTTAGTTGCGCCGTCCTGATGGCCGACGGCCCTATTTAATCCAGACCCGAACAAACTTAGGGATCCCGGGGGTTTTTCTTGGGTGTGATATCGACTTCTTCGGAGTCATTCATGGCTTTGCGAAATTTTTTAATGCTCCTGCCAAGGCTTTCGCCCAGGTCAGGAAGGCGGCGGCTAAATAGCACCACCACAATTACCAGGATAACGAGCAGCTCGCCGATTCCAAAACCAAACATGAAACCTCCTGCGACGCCGGCACGATGAGATCAGCGGCGCGATTGCTCCCCATGGCCATGATTAGTGTATAATATATGACCTTGGAGGTCTTCAACACATCCTACTTGCGGTTTTTCGCAGCTTCCGTCGGCCTGCATTTGATGATGTTTGCCAGCTTGTACTTAACACCATCGATCAAGCTCCACGAACCCGAAATTATTCCCATATCCATCCTAGAAGCTCCGGCAAAAGAAACAGAGCCGCTTACGCGCATTCCGAATACGGCCGCTGCGCGCCGCCCAATCCAGCCTGCGGTGATCGCGAAAAAGAATTCGCCGCGCTTGGCCCCCAAAAGCAAAACGGAACCGGAGGGTAAGACACCTCGAAATGAAGTCATCGCGCGCGCCGAGCCCGAACCGCCAGCCCCGCCTCTGGAGACACCTCTCCCACCCCGCGAAACGGTGCCGGAAAAAAGCGTCATCGCCGAGCGTCCGCTGCCGAGCGTCAAAGAATTATTGCCGCCGATCACCTGGTCGTCGGGTTCCCGCGCTAGTGCGCCCGTGAGTCTGAACAGCAGGGATCCGCTTTACGTCACCTATTTCACCAAGATTAAGCAATTGATCGAATCGCATTGGGAATATCCGGAGCTGGCTCTCCGTTACGGCCTACAAGGGAAACTCTCCCTGGAATTTATTATTGGGGCTAACGGCCAGCTCGAACGCTTGCGCCTCATACGCTCGTCGGGCTCTCAACTCTTGGATGACGAAGCCGTACGAGCGATACAAGCGGCGGCGCCGTTTCCGCCCATACCTCCGTGGATCCAACCGAACCCGCTCTCGATTTTAGCCGCCATGGAGTACCACGATAATCGCGTGAACTACCAGTTCGGGCGCTGACGCGCGCCGCCGGTCTAGGACTGAGATTCCCACCGAAGCACCGGCTTGCGCGCCGCTCTGGCCTCGTCGAGTCGTTTAACCGGGGTCGTATGCGGCGCGCTCTTGACCAATTGTGGATTATTTTTGGCTTCCTGCGCGATCGCGACCATCGCCTCGACAAAACCATCGAGAGTTTCCACCGTTTCGGTCTCGGTTGGTTCGATCATCAATGCGCCGGAAACTACAAGAGGAAAATAAATCGTCGGCGGATGATAACCGTAATCGAGCAGGCGTTTGGCAATATCGAGCGTGCTGACGCCGTTTCTCTGTTGCAGACGATCGGTAAAAATGCACTCATGCATGCACGGTTCATTGTAGGCGAGGTGATAGGTTTTCTCTAATTTTTTGCGAATGTAATTGGCGTTGAGCAGCGCCATCCGGCTCACGTCTTCGAGCCCTTCTCCGCCGAGAGCGAGAATGTACGCATAAGCCCGCGCAATCACGCCGAAGTTGCCGAAAAACGATCGCACTCGGCCGATCGACTTGGGTGAATCTTCCTGCAATTCAAAGCGATTGCCGGCGGCGACGATGCGCGGCACCGGCAGGTACTCGGCGAGATGATTCCTTACTGCGATCGGCCCTGCACCCGGCCCGCCACCGCCGTGCGGCGTGGAGAAAGTCTTATGCAGGTTCATGTGCAGCACGTCGACGCCCATATGACCGGGCTTGGCGATGCCCATGAGTGCGTTGAGATTGGCCCCGTCCAGATAAACCATGCCGCCGCGCGAATGCACGCGTTCCGTGATCGCCTCGATGTCGGTTTCGAACAAACCCAGCGTGTTCGGGTTGGTGATCATTACGGCGGCGACGTCTTCGTTCATGGCCGCCGCCAAGGTCGCCGCATCGATCACGCCGCGATCATTGGAGGAAATTTGCACGACCTCGTAGCCGCACAACGTCGAGCTCGCCGGATTCGTCCCGTGCGCAGTATCCGGCACGATGATTTTCTTTCGCGGATTTCCCCGTTCGGTTAAACAGGCGCGAATCAGCATCAATCCCGTGAGCTCGCCCTGCGCGCCGGCCGATGGTTGCAGACTCACATGCTCCATGCCGCTGATCTCGGCCAGCATGCGCTCCATGCCGAAAAGCAAAGCCAACGCGCCTTGCAGAAGATCGCTAGGCGCCAGCGGGTGAACCTGCGCAAAGCCCGGAAAACGAGCGATGACTTCGTTGATCTTCGGATTGTACTTCATTGTACAAGAGCCGAGCGGATAGAACTGGCTTTCGATGGAAAAATTCTTTTGCGAGAGCCGGGTGAAGTGCCTCAACGTTTCAAGCTCGCCGAGCTCCGGAAAACCGCCGATCTCGCGGCGCATGAGAGAACTCGGAATCGCATCGGGGACCTTCTCTTCCTCCGGCCAAATGAACGCGCTTCGGCCGGGCGAGCCGCTCTCGAAGATGAGCTTGGTTGCAGCCGTGCGCGGCCGCACGTTATCGGGCAATGGTTCGGACAAGCCGCTCGATCTCCTCTTTTTCGTTCATCTCGGTGACGCAAACGAGCAAACTGTCTTTCAGGTCCGGATACCATTTTTCCAATGAGATTCCGGGGATGATTTTTTCGGCGGCGCACTTGGCGAAAAGTTCTTGCAGGTTCGCCGCGCGCAGCACAAATTCGTTAAAATACGGCCCGGAAAATACCTCCGCCAAGCCGGTTCCCTGCAGGAGCCGCGCGCGCGCCTGGTGCGCGCGCGACAGATTGATCTCCGCCAGGCGGCGCATGCCGCTCTTCCCCATCAAGGACATAAAGACAGTTGCAGCCAAAGCGCAGAGCGTTTGACTCGTGCAAATGTTGGAGGTCGCCTTTTCGCGGCGAATATGTTGCTCGCGAGTGGCCAGTGTCAAAACGAAGCCGCGCCGCCCCTCACTGTCGACCGTCTCGCCGACCAATCGTCCGGGCATACTGCGCACAGATTTCTTTTGGCAGGCGAAAAAACCGAAAGCCGGACCGCCAAGATTCATCGGCACGCCCAGACTTTGTCCTTCCCCGACGGCGATATCGACGCCGAATTCCCCCGGCGGTTTGAGCAGCCCTAACGACAACGGCTCCGTCGTGACGGAAATCAGTTGAGCGCCGGCCTTGGCGCACAGGGCTTGGATCGGTCTCAAATCTTCGATGACCCCGAAGAAGTTGGGATAGCCGACGACCGCGCACATCGACCGTTCGTCGAGTTGTCCGGCGAGACGGTCGACGTCGGTGGCGCCGGTCGAATCGAAGGGAATTTCTTCGAGGGTCACGCCATGGAGATTTTTTAAATACGAGCGCACTACCGCTCGATATTCCGGATGAAGCGAGCGCGACATTAGAACTCGCCTGCGGCTCGCCGGCTGAATGCGCCGCGACATCAGCACCGCCTCGGCGGTCGCCGAAGCGCCGTCGTAAACCGCCGCGTTGGAAACTTCCATGCCGGTAAGCTGGCAAATCAGCGTCTGGTATTCGAACAAAGCCTGCAACGTGCCTTGGCTTACTTCAGGTTGATAAGGGGTATAGGAAGTCGCGAATTCAGAGCGCGAGATGACCGCGTCGACAGCGCTCGGAATAAAGTGATTGTAGATGCCGCCGCCGAGAAACAAGCTCCAGTCTCCCGCCGCGGCGTTTTCCGACGCAAGCGCCGCAAGGCGCTTGCGCACGGCGTGCTCGCTCATTCCAGGTGGTAAATTGATTTTGCCGCGCTCGCGCAGCGTTTTGGGCACATGATGGTAAAGCGCCTCGATGGATTCCACACCGATCTCGCGAAGCATGCGCTCCTGGTCGGCGGCCGTATGAGGAGTGTAGCGCATCAAGCAGACTATTTATCGTTGTCTTCCTCTTCTTCTTCTTCGTCCGCATCTTCCTCCTCTTCTTCATCGTCCTCTTCTTCTTCGTCATTCTCTTTTTGTTGCTGAACGTACTCGGCGTACTCTTCGGCATCCATGAGATCGCTCAAGTCATCTTTGTCGGTGAGCTCGACGCGAATCATCCAGCCATCGCCGTAGGGATCGTCGTTAATCGTCTCCGGATTGTCCGGCAGCAAATCGTTGATTTCGAGCACGCTTCCACTGACCGGCGCGTAAACGTCCGAAACCGCCTTCACCGACTCGACAGCGCCAAACGGATCGTCTTTAACGACTTTCTCTCCCACCTCGGGCAACTCGACGTAAACGATGTCACCAAGCTCTTCCTGCGCATATTCCGTAATGCCGATCGTGGCGGTGTTGCCCTCGACCAACACCCACTCATGCTCTTTGGAATATTTAAGTCCTTCGGGGAACTCCATCACAAACCTCCTTAACCTCTGGATGCGCCGCTCAGCGGCTGTAAAACGGCAAAGAAACTATTTTCGCCGGAACCTTCCGATTGCGGATTTCTACGGCAACGATATTGCCGAGCGCGGCGTGCTCGATACCGACATAGCCCAACGCGATTGATTTACCGAGAGACGGCGACTTCGTGCCGCTGGTCACGCCACCAACGTGAATGTCATCCTTAAATATGCGATAGCCGGCGCGCGCAATGCCCGGCTCCAGCATCTCCAATCCCGCGAGTTTACGCTCGATGCCGCGCTCCTTCTGTTTGATCAAAAACTCTCGGCCGATGAAATTAGGCTTGGAAAATTTTGTGACCCACCCCAAACCGGCTTCCAGCGGGGTAGTCGTGTCATCCAATTCATGGCCGTATAACGGGTACGCCTTTTCCAACCTCAAGGTATCGCGCGCTCCCAGGCCGACAGGAACCAAACCCTCCGGCCCGCCGGTCTCGAGAAGAAAGGTCCACAAATGCATAGCGTCGTCGCTATGGCAGTAAAGCTCGAAGCCGTCTTCGCCCGTGTAGCCGGTCCGCGCCACTAAACAGCGAATCGAAGCGACATCGGCAAATACGAAACAAAAACTTTTCAGCTCCGGTAATCGGGCCGCGGTCAACGGCTGAAGAATTTTTTCCGCCCGCGGCCCTTGTAACGCCAATTGCGCGTACTTGGCGCTGACGTTCTCGACTTCCATTTTTGCCGGCACTTGCGCGCGCAGCCAGGCGAAGTCTTTGTCGCTGTTCGAGGCATTGACGCAAATAAAAAAGATATTCTCGTCTAAACGATAAAAAATGACGTCGTCGATAATGCCGCCATTTTCATTGAGCAACAAATTGTACTGGGCCTGGAAACGTTTCATGCGCGAGACGTCGTTGGCAGTCATGCGCTGGCAGAACTCTATTGCGCCGTCGCCCCGAACCTCGATTTCGCCCATGTGGCTTACGTCAAAGAGTCCCGCGCGGCTGCGCACGGCTCGGTGCTCTTCGATCACGCCCTGGTATTGTACCGGCATATCCCAGCCGGCAAACTCGACCATTTTTGCGCCCGCCCGGCGGTGCGCCGGAAACAGCGGGGTTCTTTTTAATCCCTGCGCCACAGCGGTAATCAGCCAAAATGATTTTAGCGCTCGCGCTGAAGCGACTCTTTGGCGGCTTTGAGCGTATTGTAGAGCAGCATGCAAATCGTCATCGGCCCTACGCCCCCGGGCACCGGGGTGATCGCGGAGGCGCGCTCTTTAGCCGTGTCGAACTCTACATCGCCGCACAGCTTGCCGTTGGGCGCTCGATTTACGCCGACGTCGATAACGACGGCGCCGGGCTTCACCCAATCGCCGCGCACTAAACCCGGCTTGCCGATTGCGACGATTAGAATATCTGCGCGGCCGACTTCATCGCGGAGGCTCGCAGTGCGCGAATGACATATTGTTACCGTCGCATGCTTGGCGAGCAGCATCAGCGCCACGGGTTTCCCCACGATATTGCTCCGGCCTACGACTACGGCGTTTTTTCCTTTGGGATCGCAATGCACGGACTCGAGCAGCTTCATGATGCCCATCGGCGTGCACGGCTTAAAACCATCGGCGCCGAGCACGAGCAAGCCTTGATTCATCGGATGAAAACCGTCGATGTCCTTGTGCCGTGACACCGCGTCGAGGATTTTCTCGGCACGGATATGCGCCGGCAGCGGCAGCTGGACCAAAATTCCATGCACCTTTTTGTCTTTATTGAGCTGCTGCACTAATCCCAGCAAATCTCTTTCGGAAACTGTTGCAGGTAGCAAGTGCTCGATTGATTTTATGCCGACTTCCTTGCAGGCTTTCTCTTTATTGCGAACATAAATATGAGAAGCGGGATCGTCGCCCACCAACACCACCGCCAATCCGGGCACGAGTCCCCAGCGCCGTTCCAGCCCTTCCACTTCCTCTTTTATTTGTTTTTGAACTTCCTTGGCGACGGCTTTTCCGTCAATGATCACGGCCATGACTTACTCCGTCACAAGATTGAAGAATCTATACAAGAAGAAAAACACTTGTAAAGAACTGTCATGAACTAATTGCATGACATGGTGAATTCTAAACGTCAACACCCTTTTACCAAGAACTTTTCACTGTGATTGAGGCCGTTTCAGAAGTGGCAGGCTTGCGCATCTGCTCGCAATTGCTTCGGTTGACAACCCGTGGCGAGCCTTTATAGGCTGCTTTTGACGGTCACCGCTTCAGGCGCGGCCGCGAGGCCAACCACGTGGCTGTAATCGGTCAAACGACCGGCAGATTGCTTGAAAGACACTCCATCGATGAGGTTTAGATAAATGAGCGCACCACGCACTGTTGAAGAAGTGAAGAATGACATCCGCGAAAGGGTCGGCCGCCGCGCGCCGTTTCTTCATGCGGATAAAAATGAAGCGGCAGAAGCGCTGGCCAAAATGCCAAACTTCGAGGGCGAAATTTGGGCTGCGGCCTGGAACGCGCTCGGGGAGCGCTGGGAGAACAAAGCCCGCGCCGCGGAAACGGCAAACCATACGGCTGAGGCAAAAGAAGCTTTTTTAAAATCCTATGGCTATTACGGCATTGCGCGTCATCCCTTTCCCAGCAGCCCCGGAAAGCGCCACGGGTATGCGAAGACTCGCGAGATGTTTTTGGCGGCGTCGAAATATTTTGACATTCCGATCGAGCGCGTGGATATTCCCTTTCAGGGGAAATCCATAGTCGGCCATTTGCGATTGCCTAAAAAGCTGCCCGCGCCCATGATCATGCATTGGGGGGGTATCGACAATTGGAAAGAAGAGCGGCATTCGTTCGGCGAAAGTTTCGTCAAAGAAGGTTGGGGATGCTTCATCATCGATAGCCCCGGCACCGGAGAATGCCCGATGCTCGCGGGCCCCGACGCGCACCAGGTTCATGCCGCCGTCCTCGATTATTTGGTCAAGCGCCCCCAGGTGGACACAAACAAAATTGCTGTGGTCGGCGCAAGCTTCGGCGGCCACTGGTCGACCAAGCTCGCCCATTTGGCTCCCGACAAATTGCGCGCCGCGGTCAACTGGGGCGGCGGCATTCATTACTTTTTTCAACCCGCCTGGCAAGAACGTTCTCGCCACGCCGATTCCTACCTTTTTGATTTAATCGAAGCGCGCGCCAACCTTTTCGGCAAAAAAACTTTCGATGAGCTTTGCGCAGTTATGCCGGCCCTCTCGTTGCTCGATCAGGGCTTGCTCGACAAACCTTGCGCCCCGTTGCTGATCGTCAACGGCAAGGAAGACAAGCAAGTGCCGCTCGAGGATTTTTATCTGCTCCTAGAGCACGGCAATCCCAAAACGATCCGGCTATTCCCCGGCGGTCATATGGGCGCGATCCCGAATATTTTCAAAACCGTCATCGAGTGGCTGCACCAAAAACTTGACTGAAATCTGGCGAAACAGAGAGGCAACGCGAGACGCGAAATCCGAAACAAATTCCCCGCCAACCAAGTTTAATGTTCGAAACGGGTTCGGTTCGGGATTTATGATTCGGATTAATTCCTTTGGTCGGTTTCGAAATTCGGATTTCGGATTTCTTGCGCCGCCGGCTTGGCGCGATATACTTGCTCGCAGGCGTTCCGTGCAATTTTCGACGGTGGGACATGAGCCTCTATCAATTGCAGAAACTGATTTACCATGTGAATCGTGATAGCGCGGAGCGCGAACGCTATCGCGCCGATCCCGCAGCATTCGTGAAAAACTACGAGCTCACCAATGCCGAAGCAAAAGCGGCGCTCGAGGTCGATGTTCGCGCGCTTTACAGCATGGGCGTTCACTCATTGCTCTTGAGACCCTTTACGCTGTTACAGAAGGTCTCCAACGAGGATTATGCCAAGGCTTTGAAGGGATTGGAGTAAGCCATGCCGATCGTGTTTGCGTGCGCGGCCAGCCACGCGCCGGGAATGACTGCCTGGACCGAAGCCGCGCCGAAAGAACAAGCGGAGAATTTTCTCGACAGTTACCGGCGTCTTGGCGAGCGGCTTGGCGCATCGAGACCCGACGTTATTGTCGCGCTCACCGTCGAGCATTGGGCGAATTTTTTTCTCAATAGCATGCCTACTTTTTGTATCGGCCGCGCGGCGCACTACGATGGGCCCATCGAGGAATGGTTGCGCATTCCCAAGGCGCGACTGCCCGGCGATCAAAATCTCGCCACGGAAATTATCAAAGCCTGCCTCCAGGGCGGATTCGACCCGACATTTTCCGACGAGCTGTTATTCGATCACGCGACCTTTTTGCCGCTGCATTTTTTGAATCCAAACATGGCTGTGCCGGTCGTGCCGATCATCCTGAATACGCTGGCGCCGCCGATGCCCACGGCAATCCGTTGCTTTGCCTTTGGCCAGTTTGTCGGTAACGTGCTCGAAAAAAGCGGGAAACGCGTGGCGTTGATCGCCACCGGCGGCCTCTCGCACTGGCCCGGTGAAGCCAAGCACGGCAAGATCAATATTCCATTTGATCTGAAGTTTTTGCAGACCTTGGTCGCAGGGGAGCACGCGAAGCTTACCCGATACACGCACGAAGAAATCGATGCTGAAGCCGGATCCGGTGGCCACGAGATCCGAACCTGGATCGCGCTTGCCGGCGCGGTGGAAAGCTGGAAGGCCGAATTGCTCGCCTACGAGCCGATTGTTCCGTGGGCAACGGGCTGCGGGCTCGTGGAGTTTTCGCGTTGATGATTCGTGCCAGCAGCAAAAGCAAGTAAGAAATTAACCGCAGAGAACGCAAAACACGCAAATAAAAAAGACTAATGCATAGGTAAGCGCGAATTACGCTGATTGTCATTTCGACTTCCTCCGCATGGCTGGGGAAAACTCCGCGAAAAATCTTCTCGATTTCCTCCCGTTCACGCGTTTCTCGAATCAAATGACATTTGCCTTGTCTATAAATTCGTTTCTTTATATGCGTACTTTGCACTACTATCGTTGAAAGTTTTCGCGGCTCGCGCAAATTTTCCAGTGGTCATCCAGACTATCTCGGTCCAGAAGAGAATTCACCGCGGAGACGCGGAGTACGCTGAGAAAAGAATTTTATG